>ERZ1106948.19-NODE-19-length-77191-cov-5.050534_pt1 | contig 77191 bp, 85 predicted proteins | sample MGYA00403673_ERZ1106948 | MGnify/ENA primary metagenome ERZ1106948 (study PRJEB35170, sample SAMEA104062409) | human gut metagenome | biome: human gut; feature: human-associated habitat; material: faeces | place: Denmark | collected 2012-05-07 ...
TCGTGCAGACGGCCGACTCGCTCAAGTCCGAGGGCCAGTCGCATATGGAGGACCTCGCCAACAAGATCGTCCCGTGGAACTTCCTGCTCGCGGGCCTGGTTGCACTTACCACACGTAGCCTCATCAAGACCTCAGCGGCGCTGATGGTCGACTACTCGTGCGCACTCAAGCTCACGGGTTCCGTCGCCGTCATGACCGCCATGAGCGATGCCGCCAAGATGGGCGTCATGGTCAAGGGTGCGAAGTACTTTGAGTCGTTTGCCAAGGCCGACACCATTGTGTTTGATAAGACCGGTACGCTGACCGAGGCCCAGCCGCGTCTAGCTTGCGTGCTCACGACCGATGGCTGGAGCGAGGACGAGATCCTGCGCCTTTCCGCTTGCTTGGAGGAGCATTTCCCGCATCCGGTGGCGCGCGCCGTGGTCAATGCGGCACGCGAGCGCGGGCTCGAGCACCGCGAGCGTCACGCTGCGGTCGAGTACATCGTGGCGCACGGCATCGCTTCGTCCATTGAAGGGCGTCGCGCCATCATCGGTTCTGCGCACTTTGTATTCGAGGATGAGGGCGCGCAGCTCGAGTTCGACATTAAGGAGCAAATCGAGCTCCAGATGCAGGGCCTGTCGCCGCTGTATCTGGCGGTCGATGGCACCGTTGTGGGCGTGCTCGGTATCGAGGACCCGCTTAAGCCCGGAGTGCGCGAGGCCATCGCCGATCTGCATGCGCTGGGTGTCAAGCATGTCGTTATGCTCACGGGCGATTCCGAGCGCACGGCCGAGCGTATTGCTCGCGCGGCTGGTGTCGATGAGTTTAAGGCCGAGCTGCTGCCCGAGGACAAGTACGCGTATGTGGAGCGCATTAAGGGCGAGGGGCGCCACGTTGCCATGGTGGGCGACGGCGTCAACGACTCACCGGCGCTGGGTCTGGCCGATGTGGGTCTGGCCATGGGCGGTGGAAGCGACATCGCCAAGGAGGTCGCCGATATCATCCTGACCGATACAGATCTGGCCGCAATCGTGCGCCTGCGCCGCATGAGTCAGGGGCTTATCGACCGTCTGTCGAGTTCGTATTCCAAGGTGATGCTCACCAACTCGGCGCTGTTGGCATTGGGTATTACCGGCATGATCACTCCGCAGACGTCGTCACTGCTGCACAACGGCTCGACGATTGCCTACAGCCTGGGCAACGCGAAGGCTTACCTGCGCTAGCAGACGTGTTCGCGCACGTTATCTGGCCTGCGCCCAGACGGCATCGGTGTCGTCCGGGCGCAGGCCTTTTGCATTTGACCATTTGTTAGCTTCTCGATATAGTGTTGCTAGCATGGCTAGCAATTGAAGGGAGCGGGATCGACGTGGGTGCTGTTAGCGGCATGGCGCAGGTGAACGTTCGCGTGGATCGCCAGGTCAAGAACCGTGCCGAGGAGGCGCTGCGGCTTTCGGGCGGGTCGCTGCCCGAGCTCATCAAAAAGGTGGTGGCCAAGGTCGCGCAGGGTGGCGGGCAGTGCGAGGAAGTGCTTGCGGCCGTCGACGACCGGCAGCAGGCCGTCGCGCCCGATACTCCGTTCGCCGCGTCGTGGGCAGTGGCAGACCGGCTTTATGCAGATATGGGCATCGCTGCGTCGCCTGTATCCGACGATCGCGATTGGGACACAATCTATTCCGAAGCCATGGACGAGCGCTATCGCCAAAAGGGGATGATCCTGTGAGCGGGGCTCCCCTCAAAATAATGGTGGATGCCAACGTATGGGTCGATTCGTTTTGCGCCGACCATGCCGAGTCGCTTGCCGCACGCGCGTTTATTGGGCAGGCGACGGAGGCGGGGGCATTGCTGTTCTTTCCGGTGCATATCGCCAAGGACGTGCTGTACGTTGTCCAACACGAACTGAAGCGCAGCGTTCTTGCCAGCGGGGGAGCGCTCGACGAGGCATCTGCCCGTGCAATTGGCGATGCGACGTTGGCGTTTGTTCGGAACATGACCGAAAACGCCACGGCCGTGGGCGCTGATGCATCCGATCTGTGGCTAGCCGACAAATATCTGACGCTCCATCGCGATTACGAGGACAACTTGGTACTCGCCGCATGCAAACGCGCCCAGGTTGATTACTTGGTAACTAACGATCGCAAGCTGCTCGAACATGCCGATCTTGCAGCAAAGACCCCGCGCCAAATGATGCCAATTCTGGCTTTGACCGAACGTGGCGGCGCGGCTATCGGTTGACGCGAAATGTTTGCGGGCCTCTTGGACGACGATGCGCCAAGGGGCCCGCGTCTGCTATTTACAAAAGCTCGGCCTTAATGGCGGGACTTTCTGCGAGCTGCTCGGCTGCCTTTTCGTCGGAGCTGTCGAGTGCTGCCAGGCTGCGGTAGACCCACTCGTTGACCTGGGTGTTCTTGACGCCTGCGGTCTGCATAAGGGCGCCTGCCTCGCGGATTGCTGCGAGCAGATCGGCTTTGGGACCCGCGAGCTCGACCTCGATGCCGTGGTAGGCGGTCACGCCGCGGTTCTCACTCACGTGGTCGATAAAGCCCTCGACGGTCTCAAGCTGCTGGGCGAGAGCTGCATCATCGTCAGCGTCCAGCGCAACAAGGGCGTTCGAAACCGTGAGGGCGGGATGTCCGCAGGGGACAAAGCCTTCGATGACATCCATAGCTTCGGTAATGGTTGAGCCCAGGCCTGCGAGGGCATTGACAAGTTGCTGCTTGGTATCCATAACGGTCCTTTCGACGGGCAATTTTGCTTGGCGAAAATATACGTGACGCGATCGGTAGCAAAAATGCGAAGTGCGGCGCACATTGGGGTCTTCACAGCTCGTGCATAGAACAACTGTCCGCTTTCAGAACGTGGTAAGATAACTCATCACAAGCGGGGCTCGCCCCGTATGTTCCTTGAAAAGTCGACGGGTGTTGGGTGCTCGTGCCCAATGCCATCCAGACTTTCCCGACATTCGGGGGCGACTGGTTTCGACACGATAGCTCTGAGAGAGGAAGCAAGCCGAGGTCTCCTCGCCTCGTTAAACAGGGGTACCGTCAAATTGAATTGACAACAACTCTTCTTTTGAGCCTATGGCTCTCGCTGCTTAGTTTATAGCGGCGCGTCAACCCGGTGATTTCCCCGACACCGGCGCGACGTCATTTTAGGGGAATGCTCCTGCGCACGTAATCGGTATGGCGCAGGCTAAGACCGAACCGGTTAGGACGCCGCGAGCGTGTCGCTGCGCGCAAAGCGTCCGAGACTAAACCAGCGACTGAGCTTGGAGATGCCAATCAGGGGGCTTTCGTGGACCGGAGTTCGATTCTCCGCGCCTCCACCAACTGTTCAGTAGGCGAACACATACGCGTGTTCGTCGTTAGGCGGGCGTTCGTATTGCTCGTCAGATAGAAAGAAGCCGCTCCATACGGGGCGGCTTCTTTGCGTTCTAGGCCTGCGGCATGATCTCCTGCTCGCCGTCCTCGTCCATATACGGCATGAGGAACACGCCGCCCTGCTCGGTGGTAAGCAGCAGGTACTCGCGGTTGTGCTCGTCGCACACGATTTCCTGGCCGATGCCCTCGGGCAGGTCGTATATGGGGCCGTCCGTGCGGGCTGGCCTCGCGGTCATGTCCTGCGCTCCCATGGCCTGCGACGCGCAGCTGGCGGCGGCCAGAACGATGAACAGCAGGACGACCGCCGCGAGGATGGGGCCGCACCCGCCGTTGCGCTCCTCGTCTGCGGGGCTCGGGTACGGCATGGCCTATCCCACCTTCACCAGATAGTCGTCGGCCTCTGGCTTGCCCGTGGCCTTGCCCACGGCGATGTAGCGCGTTGCGCCGCTGTAGCCCGTGTATCGGCCCCACACGTAGCCGTCGGCGATCTTGTACCAGTTATCCAGCGTCACGGTCTCGCCGCTGGAATAGTGAGCCACCTCGGTGCCGCCCAGGCCGGGGGCGTCGCGCACGCGCAGGTAGTCCACAGTGCAGCGGTAGGTGCCGCCGAAGTTCTCGGTCGTTTCCTGCTGCGCGGGCTGCGGCTGCGGGGCGGCTGCAGGGGCGCTTCCGGCAGCGATGCCGAAGCATTCCAGGTAGATGCGCGCCAGCTCGTCCAGGTTGCCGTTGAACTTCTCGCGGTCGCCGTCGTTGTCGATGAACCCGTTCTCGCACAGGCGGTAGTTGATGCCGCGCGCGGCGGCTCGGTTCGGGTTCGCGAGGTCGGAACGGCGCACCAGCTTCTCGGAGCGCCCGGGCATGAACGCCGCCAGCCTGTCGGCCAGCGCATTGTCGTACTCGTCAGGCTCGAAGCCCTCCTTGATGATGACGTGCGCGCCGTGGGCCGTGGCGATGCCGCTGGCGTCCATGTGCAGCTCCACCACTGGCGCGTCGGTGCTCAGGCGGTTAAGCCCGCCGTCGGCGTACCAGTTGCGGGACGTATCGCCCAGCTCGACCTCGGAACCGCCCAGTTCCTTGATTCGCTGGCCCAGGGCGCGAACGCGCTCGGCCTCGGTGCAGCCGCCTGCGCAGCAGCCGGGGTCGCCAGCGCCGTGGCCGCAGATGATGAACAGTTTAGCCATTGCCTACTCCTTCCCGCCTACGGTCACGCCCAGCAGGGCGTCGAGCCACTTGGATGTGATGCCTACCGACTTGAACAGCGTGTAGGCCGCCTGCACGCCGCCTACCACGGCGAAGGCGCACGTTACCCATGCGCCCGGGTCTGCGGGCACGCCGCCCACGAAGCCGGTCACGACGCCCGCCAGGAGCGAGCAGCCCAGCGCCAGGATGCGCGCGGCCTTGCCGGTCATGGCCTCGGTCTTGATCAGCTGCACCGCGAACGGCACGGCGAAAGACAGCACGATGGCTGCGATTGCTTGCATTTCTGTCATTTCGGATTCCTTTCTATCGAGCCGATTCCTTGTAGAGCAGGTCAACGCGGTCGGCGATGTGGTCGACCTTCGCCGCCATGCCCTGGCTGCGCGCCCGGCTGTTCGCCAGGTCGGCGTGCAGCACCTCATTGGAGGTCACGACGGACTCCATGAGCGCCTTCATAGCCTCCATCAGCGCGTTGCTGCGCTCCATCTGCGCGGCGATGCGGCCCTCCATCTGGCTGCGCTCGCGGTCGCGCTGCGCCCGCTCGTTCACCTCGTCCTGCTTTCTCTCTTCGCGCCTGAGGTCGATGTTCGCCTTGCGCTCGTTCTGGGCCTTGAACTCTTCGAGGAACTGCTTGCCGAAGTACAGGACCACTAGGACGAGCAGTGCGCCGAAAAGCGACCCGGGGCCGTACGGCGCGAAGATTTCCAGCACGTCGGTCATTCGTTTTCTCACCTCCTCGAATCGCTGCCGCGATTGTCCGCGAGGTGTCGCCGGGCAAAAGAAAAGCGCCCCCGAAGGGGCGCTCGCTACTCCTGCGGCGCTTCTGGCTGGTCGGGCTCCATGGCTTCCAGCTCGTTGATGCGGTCGCGCCACGTCTGGCGCTGCGAGATGATCTCGGCCACCTCCTTGGCAGCTGCGGCGATGGCCGAGAGCAGGTCGGTGATGGACGATGCGGAGAAGATGCGCTCCACCGCCTTCATGACCTTGTAGTCGCTCTGCTCAAGCTGCTGTTTGTAGCCGTTGATCTCCCCGGCGATTTCCTGTTCCGTCATGGGTCGCTCCTTCCGTTGCTAGGGTAGGGGCATGTTCCCATCCGTGTCGCCTCCAGGTTTGGATTGCATTGAGCAACCCCCCCCGCGGGATTTCCGAACAGGCTGCGGTATAGCGCGTCCATGGCCCGCACGCTGCGGTGCGCGTCCAGCCGCTTCATGCCTCCGCGCCAGCTCTGGTAGCTCTGCTCCACCTGCTCGGGGGTCATGATGCCATCGGCGACCATGCGGGCCATCTTCTTGAGCTTGCGGCGCTCCCGCGTTATGGAGTCTCGGCACGGCTTCACGACTATGCGGCCCGTCTCCGTGTAGAAGATGCGCTTCTTCAGCCACGTGAACCCGCGCGTGAGCTTCACCACGCGCGTCTTGCGCGGGTTCAGCTCGATGCCCAGCTCGGCGCATTTGCCCTCTATCAGCAGCAGGCACACCTGCAAGTAGTCCTTGGACTCGTGTATCAGGTAGAAGTCGTCCATGTAGCGCCCGTAAGACTCGGGGCGCAGCATCTCGGTCACATAGTGGTCGATGCAGTTGGGGTGGGCCACGGCGCATATCTGGTTCGGCTCGCTGCCCAGCCCCAGGCCCACATCGCCCTGCGCGTCTATCAGGCGGTGCTCCAAGGCGACCACGCGCGGATCTAGCAGCGCGGAGGCCACCTGGTCTTTGACGGGTTGGTGCGCTATGCGCGCGAAGTAGTCGGAGAAGTCGCCCAGGAGGATGTAGCCCTCGCGGCCGTGCCGCCTCCAGTGGTCGGCCAGGTGGCGCTTGAGCAGCTTCAGGGCGTAGTCGGTGCCGCGCGCCCCTTGATGTTCGCGGAGTTCGCGGCTATGAGGGTGGGCACGATCGCGGGCACGAGCGCGTTCTGCGACAGCGACTTCTGCACCACGCGCTCGGGGAAGTGCACGGCGCTGATATGCCTCAGCTTGCCGCGCTCCCATAGGTCGAACCGTATGAAGCCCCGGCATATGTCGCGGCCATCCAAAAGGTCGCGGCGGGACAGGACGGCGTTGCGCAGGTAGCTTCTCATGTACCTCTGCGTGGACGACTTCCACATGACGCCCCGCGCGGCCTGCTTTGAAGCCTTGCACAGGCTGTTGAGGTCGGCCACGGTCTCAAGCGTGCACGCCTTGACGCGCTCGGCCTTTGCCTTGGCCCGCTTCTCCTCGCGGCGCTTGCGGCGTGCGGCCCTTCTTTGCTCTGAGTTCATAGAGAGCACCCCGCACGGCTTGCAATGTGGCTCTGACAGCCGCTTGAGGTATGGCCATGAAACGCGGCGAAGCCACGGAGCGCCGCGCCATGCAAGCAGCGTCCGGCCACCCTCGCGGGGTGCGTATTTACGGGCGCATGCCCGATGGTCGCGCCTTCCTTCCTCTCCGCGCTCTGCTTTCGGCCCTGGGGCCTACTCGGTCTGGCAGTAAGGGAATCCGGGGCGGGGACGAACCCAGACGTTCGTCGCCGAATTGTAGTTGGCATTGCCGTTGTTGTTGACGTAGCACACGTTGGACGAGGAGCCACCCATGACGGAACGCAACCACCAATTGTACCGATAAACAAGGCGCGACCGCCGCCCATTATAGCGAACGCAGGCGCTCTAGCTCGGCCTCGGCCTCGGCTATGCGCTCCTCGGTGGACTTCTTGCCCGTCACGCGCACGTTCTTGCGTGCGCCCTTCAGCAGCCTGATCTCCTCCTCGACCATGGCCGCCAGCTCCTCGAAGCGGTTGGCGTTCACCGGCAGGCCGATATCCATGAGGCACTGCATGTCCAGCATCAGCTGCTCGCAGTCCGCTATGGCCAGCGTCAGGTAGCGTTTCCTCTCCAGCGCGTTGAACGAGCTGTTGGGATAGAAGCAGTCGGCGCGGTTGACGTTGTACACGATGCTGCGCGCCGTCTCCACGGTCGGCACCGCGTTCAGCAGCCTGTAGGCCTTGGGCACTACTGAGGAGGACGCCATCAGCTTATTACCCTCCACACGGATGGCGATGGCCTGTGTGAAGAACTTGTACTCGGACACCTCGCGGTTGCGCTGGTAGACGCCGCTCACGTGCACCTCCTGGGGAAACTGGCGGAAAAAAACGGCCCGCTTCGCGGGCGAGAGGCGACCGCGCAAGGCGGTCGCCTAAAAGCAGAGTATAGAGCACTCGGCTGGCTAGCCGACGAGGAAGCCGGGGCGGGGACGAACCCAGACGTTCGTCGCCGAAGCGTAGTTGGCATAGCCGTAGTCGATGACGTAGCACACGTTGGACGAGGAGCCACCCATGACGGAACGCAACCACCAACTGTACCGAGTTCCGTTGATTCGGTGCGCGGTGTCCCTGAACAGGTCCCACTGGCAGTCAAAGCCGACGCTGTAGCCCTTGGTGCCCCACACTGGGCAGCCGTACACCTCCATCTCGGACAGCGAGAACACCTTGCCGATATCCTGCCAGCTCCACGAGTTGGAATCGTTGAGCGCGCCGCTGGCGCTGTAACGCTCCTCAAGCAGGACGCGCTGGGTCAGCAGGTACTTGGTCAGCCCCTCGGGCAGGCACGCCTCGAAGGCCGTCTCCCACGCCTTGAGGTTGCTGTTGGGGTAGGGGCATTTCTGGTCGGCGGTGCCCTGGTTCGTGTTGGTCGTGTTCCACATCAGGAAGCTGTCGTTGGCAACGCCGGTCACGGTCTTGGCCACGGCGATGGGCGCGGAGGCCACGAAGGCGATGTGGTGGCCTTTGGAGCTGTCGCCGCAGCAGTAGTACGGGTCGAAGTGCGCCAGGAGGAAGCGCACGGACTGCTGGGCCGCCACGCCCGACGCGCTTACCAGCGGCACGTCGATGTAGTCTCCCACGCGCAGGCCCGCGAAGTTGCCGTTGGCGGCTCGCTTGTGCAGCGCGTCGTACACGCTGCCGCTGCCGATCTCTCCCGCCAGGATGGTGGCGATGTTCTGCCCGCCGTACTTGCCGATTTGGCCCTGGCGGTTGTACTCGGCGTTGTTGAGCGCCGTCTGCGCGTTGCTGCGCGCGGTATCGTCGATGACCTCGTAGCCGATGCCGCCCACCGACAGGGTTTTCGCTTGTGCCATTTCGTTGCCTTTCTACTTGAGGTTGAGGGTTGTGCCGGACGCCGTGCAGGTGCTCCCGAACGTGATGGTGCTGCCAGATGCACTGGCCTTGGAGGCGGGGCAGTACACGGTGCCGTCGTCGTAGATGAACGCGTCCGTGGCGTCGGCCAGCTTGCCGTACAGGTCGGCTATCTGCTGCTTCTGCTTGGCCATGTCCGAGCTGCCCGCGCTGCCCTGCGCCACGCTGTTGGCTATCTGCAGGGCGATGTTTGCCGCCGCGTCGGCGTTCGAGGCCGCGCCGTTTGCCGCAGCCGTGGCGGCTTGCGAGGCCGTCTTCAGCTGCGACGCCTCGGTCACGCGGTCGCTTTCCGCCTTGGCTCGCTTCTTCTCGGCCTCTGCGCGCTTGGTTTCGGCGGTCTGGCGTGCCTTCTCGTTCGTGGCGCGCTGGTTTTCCGCGCTCGCGCGGGAGGCCTCGGCCTTCTGCATCTGCGCGTTCAGCGCGCTCACGTCGGCTAGCTGCCCTTCGAGGTTCGCGATGATCGCCTCCACCGCATCGACGTACGGGCCGGATATCTCGCCCGACGCGCTCGCCGAGGGCAACACATTCACCAGGACGTTCTCGGTGGTGGCGTCCAGCCCTGCCGCGTTCCGCACGCGCACGTAGCACACCTTGAGCAGCCCGGCCACGCCGAAGACGGCGGGGTCGACCGTCACGGTGGCCACGTTGTCGCTGATGCCAGTGAACTGCTGCTCCACGTAGGTGTGGTCGGGCTTCGCAGCCATGAGGTGCACCTTGCAGCCCGTCAGGGCCGCCTTCTTGTCGCCGTCGTAGATGGCGGCCTTCAGGACCTCGGCGCTGTCGCCCTGGTGCACGGTGATGACGGGCGGCGCTATGTTGGTCTTCTTGAGGTTAAGCGTAAGCTCGTGCGTTGCCATGCCTCATTCCTTTCCTTCGGCCGCAAGTGTCCGCGATATGTCGCCGGGCTGCGCTCTGTGGACCCCGCATATCTCCTCGTCGGTGAGCGCCGAGAAGTCCACGGCGTTAGCCTCGCCGCCTTCCGCGTCCATGACGGCCACGGGGCTGGACACGAGCGTGAAGCCGCCCTTGCCGTCGAACTCGAACACGTCTTCCGATTCCACGATGGCCCGCGCCGTGGCCGGGTCGCTGATGCACTCGAACACCGGAAGCGCCTCGGGCGGCTTCGGCGCGCCGTCGAGCGCCTGCGGCGCTTCGGGCTGCTGCACAAGGTGGTAGAACATTCCGTTTCCTCTCTCGCTGGTCTAGTTTCCCGTGATGCTGCTCATGCCGGTGATGATTCCGTTCACCACGTTGATGGTGCCCCACGTCCAGGTGTTGCCGTTGTTGGTGATGCACCCGATGAACTGCGTGGAGCCCGTGTACCCGTAGGTGCCGCCGCTGCTCGGACTGGTTCCTATGGCGAACTTCGGGGCGAGTATCCTGGCGGTGCCCGACGACCCAATGTCTGCGCGGCTGCTATCCAGGTACACGTAGTTGTTGGAGTTCTCCTGCAGCTTCACGTACGCCGAGCCGCCCGCGTTGCTGTTGCCGCTCCTCATGTACAGCTGCTCGTCGGGATGGCTCATGTAGCCCGCGTAGTAGGGGGTCGTCAGCCACGTCTGGCGGTAGTAGCGGTTGACTGCCAGGAAGCCGTAGCCGCAGGCGGATATGCCCACGCCGTCGGTCGAGCTCGCCGTGGGGCTGTCCTTCGCGTGGACGGCCTCGATGGTGCAGTACTCGGTCGAGCCGTTCACGAACGACGCTCCCGGGTGGTTGCTCGTCGTCGTGCCGGTGGTGATGTAGTTGGTTGACGACGTGCCGACCATGTTGCAGCGGAACATGGAGGTGCTGCCAACCAGCACGGTGCCCGCGATGATGGAGCCGTTCTTGTCGTATATCTGGAAGCCGTTGGTGGCGTTGATATAGACCCTGTTGCCGTTGCTGTCGGTCATGAAGATGGAGCCGTCGCGCAGGTAGAAGGCCCCGCTGTCGAGGTCCCAGTACGAGTTCCCGCCTTTGATGCGGCCCGTGGTCAGCTCGTCGGCGGTCACGCCGTCGCCGGTTATGGCCGTGCGCCACTTCCACGCGCCGCTGGAGTACTTGGAGTTGGCCACGCCGATGATTCCGCCGCCTATCTTGACGCACTTGGTGGCGCTCTCGGGCTTTTTGTCGTACACCAGGATGCCTTGGCCGGGCTCTTCGTACACCCAGCCGCCCGTGGTGTTCACCTCGCTGTTGAGCATGTCAACGATCTTCTTGCGGATATCCGTCGGCAGCTGGTCGAGCTGTTTCTGCAGCCCATCCACCTCGCTCTCGGCGCTCGTCAGCCGTTCGTCCAGCTTGCCCGTGACGCCTTCCAGGTACTCCTTGTTGGCCTCGTCTATCTGCTTGAGCACGCTCTCGCTTTGCTCTATCGACGTGTCGGTGTACAGGCGCAGCACCTCGTCCAGGGCCAGGTTGCCGTCGTCGGAGTACTTCTTCAGCGCCTCCTCCAGCGTGGTGTCCCCGTTGTCGGCGTACTCCTTGAGGGCCTTGTCCAGCTCGTCCCTTATCTGGTCGGTGTAGTCCTGGGCGGCGCCGCCGACCTCCTTGGCGTACGCCTTCTGGCGCTCCTCGGCGGCCGCCAGGCTCTCGCCCCATTTGCCGGTCGATGCCTTGTTCGAGGCGTTCACGGCCTCGGTCACGGTCGCCCGGATGGTCGAGGCGGTGGACTTGGCGGCCGACTTCTGCGCGGCCATCAGCTCGGCGACCGTCTGGTAGTTGCCGAACGTGTAGGTGACCTCGCCGGGGCGCAGCTGGTCCTCCACCACCTTGGTGATGCGCGTGCGCACGCGCAGCGGCGGGTCGTACACCTTGTCCACCACGGTCACCAGGTCGCCCTCGTCCGCGCCCTCGAAGCCCTCGCCGGCGCGCGCAAGCGCCACGGCGTCCACAGTGTAGGACACGGTGGGCACGCACGACTTCGCCAGCTGCGCCTCGGTGAGCTTCTTCAGCTCGGCGGCGTCCTCGCAGTCGGAGAACTCCGCGTCGCCGAACACGTGCGCCTTGCCGCCCTTGCCGTCGGGCCGTCCCCAGCGCGCCAGCGCGTCGGCCGACCCCACCCAGTTCTGCCCGCCGTTCACGCCGCCGAAGGTCAGCTTGCGATCGTAGCCGCCCGTCAGGTTGCCGTCCTCGTCGGCGGTCTGCAGGGACTTGCCGTAGCCGTACAGGGCGGTACACACGTTGCCCTCGTCCACGCTGCGCTTGACGCTCACGAGGTCCTTGGCGTAGGTGAAACGCTTGCCGTTGTCCTCGCCGACCTGCTTGGCCATGCACACGCGGCGTGCGGTCACCTTGGTGCCGCTCACCTGGATTTCGAACGACAGCTCGCCGCCCCAAGTGTCTGCCACGTCGTGGATGGCCGCCCATGCGTTGGTGTGGTAGAAGTTCGTGCCGGCCTGCCCGAGGTCGGCCACGGTTCCGACCTGCCAGCGCGAGGAGGACAGCGCCGAGGCCAGCGCGGCGTAGGCGCTCACGTCGTAGGGGCGCTTGTCCTCCAGGTAGTCGCCCAGGAGCTCGATTTGCGCCGAGGTCGGGCAGTAGTACGTGTAGAGGATGCCCGCGCTTGCGCGCTCCTCCTCCACGCCGTCCACGATGTTCTCGTGCCAGCGGCCCTTGAGGTCGCGCCACACCAGGCGGTCGCCCTTGTCCAGGCGCGCCAGCGTTGTGATGCTCAGGGCGTTCTCGCCGTTGACCTCGCGCGTGTCCTCGCACTCGAACAGCGTCTTGATGGGTCCCTTGTACGCCTCCCAGCGGTCGCATGCCCACAGAATCATCAGCCCACGTACCTTTCCGTCCACTGTACCGTCGCGGTGCCGCTGGACAGCTTGAGGCTGTTGGCCCCCGGCTCCAGCGGGAAGAAGTCACTCTCGAAGGTCACGGGCGCGGGGCTGCCGTCCACCGTGGCCTGCGGGGCGGCCATGTCGATGACCACCGCGCTCGATGCCGTCACCGCCTTGTCGATCTGCACGAACTCGCCCGTGCCCATGTTCGTCAGCCGCAGCGCCGACGTGCTGCCGCCGGGCCTGACGGTCACGGTGGGGTAGGTGCGGAACGTCCCGCCCACCTGCACGCCCGAGGTGCCCGACACGGTTGCGCGCCCCTCGGCCCCGTAGGCCACGGGGTCGTATGCCGTGAACGTCAGCGTGGCCTCGCCGGTGTGCCACAACGTGTCGAGCGCGCCCGGCGAGGTCAGCACGGCCATGTAGCGCAGGCCCAGGTGCCTCTCGTCGTCCAGCCACAGCTCGGCCTCCTTGAGGCACAGCAGGCGCGAGGCCATGAGGCGGCGAAGGGCCGCCATATCGTCGGCGGGGCGTGCCCTCCAGGCCGCCGCCACGTCTATCGTCAGGGGTTTCAGCTCTGCGCGCATGAAGCGCGAGCCGGGCTGCCCGGGCACGTCGCGCGTGGCGATTTCGTACTCGGGCAGCAGCGAGCGGGTCACGAGCCGGGTGTCGAACCACGGCGCGAAGTCGAAGCCGTTGTATATCATGCGAAGCACTCCTGCCGTTTGATTTCCTTGGCTATCTGGCGGGAGATTTTCTCTATGTCGGCCTCCTCCCGCACGGTCGCGTACACGTTGATTGTCACGTTCGTGTCGCCGTGGCCCGCGCCGCCCTTGCCGTCGAGCAGCTTGGCGATGCCCTCGGCCAGCGGGCGCGCGCCGCGTTCGTTGAACGGCACGACACCCTCTGGACCGGCCTCGCCTACGCCGATGACGCTGGGGCCGTTGAACACGCCGCCCTTCGCGTACCAGTCGATTCCGAAGTGCGGAACGCTCGGCGGGTTGATGCTGAACCCGCCGGAGATGGACAGGTGCGGCAGCTTCAGGTGGGGAAGCGACCACGAGAAGTTGAAGAACCCCTTGATGGAGTCGATTACGTTTCGCACGGTGTCGCGGGCGCTGTTTATCGGCGTCTCGATGGCGCTCTTGATGGAGTTCCATATGCCGGCCACGGTGTCGCGGGCGGCGTTGAACACGCTGGAGATGGTGTCGCGGATGCCGTTGACGATGCCGGATATGGTCGAGCTGATGCCGTTCCACGCATTCGACGCCGTGGTGCTCACGGCACCCCAAACGGAGTCCCACACGGCCTGTATCGCCGACAGCACCGCCGATATGGTGGAGCTGATGGCGTCGATGGCCGCGCCTATCGCCGAGGTGATGGCGTCCCACACGCTGGAAGCGGTTGAGCTGACGGCACCCCACACCGTGTCCCACACGCCCTGAATCACCTCAAGGGCCGCGCTTATCACGTCGCTCACGTATTGGATGTACGTGCCGACCGCGCCGCATATGAGGTCCCACGCCGCCGTGAGCACGCCGCCGAAGTTCTCCCAGACGAAGTTCCAGGGTATGAGCAGCGTCTCGATGGCTAGGTTGAGTATTTCCGCGAGCAGCATCACGGCCACCTGCACAACGTTGCAGATGCCGTCCCACACGCCCGCGAGCGTCGCGCCCAGCCCGGAGAAGAACGCGCCTATCGACTCGGCGACCCCGCCGGCAACGCCGACGGCCGCCTGGAACGCGGCGCACACGGCATCCCACACGGCGGTCACGGCGTCGCGGAACTCCTCGCAGTTGTTCCACAGCAGCACCACTGCGGCGATGATGGCCGCTATTGCCGCTATCACGGGGTGCGCGGCTATAAGCCCCAGCGCGGCGGTGCCCGCCTTGCCCACGGCGGAGAAGGCAGCACCGATTTGCGGCACCACGCTGATGATGGTGCCGACGGTGGACAGCACCGGCCCGATGGCCGCCACTATGGTCGCTATGGCCAGCACGGCTGTCTGGCCGCCCTCGCCGATGCCGGCGAACCACTCGGAGAACGAGCGCACGACGCCGGCAACGCCGGTCGCGATGTTGAGGAGAGGCTGCCCCAGAGGCTCGATGGAGCCCTGCAGCTCGCGCATGGCCTCCTGCGATTTCACGGCGAAGCTGTCGGAGGCGGCCTCCTGGGCCTGCTGCGCAGCGCCCGCCACGTCGCCGAAGCTGTCCTGCACGCCCGCCAGGGACTCGATCATGCCCATGGCATTGTCCTCGCCCAGCGAGGACCACAGGGTGGAGGCCAGCGCGGCCTTGTCGTACTCGTTTGGCATCTGCGTGAGGTCGCCCAGCACCGCCTGCAGCATGTCCTCGGCGGTGGCGCTGCCGTTCTTGAAGTTCTCGAAGACCTCCTGCGTGCCCTCGCTGAACGAGCCGATGGATTCCTCCATGCGGCCGTCGGACAGCGCCGTCAGGAACTCGTTGAGGTAGTCGCCCACCTTGTCCAGGTTGTACGCGCCGTTCGACGTTCCGGCCTCAAGCAGGCTGAAGTACTCGCTTGCGCTCATGCCGGCCTCGCCCCAGCGCACCGAGTACTCGCTGAGGTTGTCGCCAAGCTCGTCGGTGTAGTTCAGGCCGCGCTGCATGCCGGCGGTCAGCAGGTCGCTCGCCTCGGTTGCCGACAGCCCGAAACCCTCCATGAGGGCGTTGGTGCCTCGTATGGACTCGTTGACGTCGGCCCCAAAGGTGTCAGAGAGCATGAGCGCGTTTGTGGTGACGGTCTGCAGGTCCTCGTCGGACACGTCGCGCAGCGTGGACTTGCACTGGATTAGGGCGTCGTTCACCTCGTCCAGGGACTCGCCCCAGCCGCCCTCGTATATGCGCTTGCCTATGCTGCTGAAACGCTCGGCCTCCTCGCCTGACACGCCGAAAGCGGCGGCTATGCGGGCGTTGGCCTGCTCGTAGTCGCTGGCCACGCCGAATACGGCCTTGCCGGCGGCCACCACGGGCGCGGTCAGCGTCACCGTGGCGGCCGTGCCGGCCTTCTTGAACGAGGACGACAGCTTCGCGGCCTTCTCGTCGCCCTCGGCTATGTTCTTCCAGGAGATGCCCTGGAGGTCGCGCCCCAGGGCCTTGATGTTCTTGGATACGTCAACGGTGTCGAGCACCGCTTTGATGATGACGTTGCCGTCCATGCTCACCTCGTCGCTCTCTTGAGCGCGGCGAACACATCGCGCATCGCCGCGTCGCTTCCTTCCTCAGAGCCGTGTGAGCTGCGGCCTTTGCCGAGTTCGAACGCCTTGTGGGCGGCGTTCCAGGCCTCGACCTCCTGCCTGTTGTATTTGGTTGGCTTCGGCTTGGTCGCCGGGTTGCGGTAGTGGATGGCCGCGCCGAGCGGCGTGTCCTGCGGGCAGCCGCCCACGAGTGCCACGAACTCGGCGAAGCTGATGCGACCGCGCACCTCGTCCCACTCGATGCCGTAGGCCTGGCGGAAGCTGGTGCGTATGCGCGCCGCGTCCTCCTCCAAGTCCCACAGCGGGGTCTCGTGCGGGCGGTCGCCGCTCAGGTCGAGTCCGCACATGTCCCATACCGCCGCGTCGCGCATCCGCACGAACTCGGCGGCGTCGTAGTCGCATGCGCACCACGCGTCCGCCCAGTCCACGAAGAACAGCGCCAGGAACTCGTCCCGGCGCTGGTCGTCGGACTTGCCCTCGTCGGTCAGCACCTCGATGACGCGGATGATCGTGAGCGCGTCGTCGCGCACCAGCACCTCCTCGCCGTTCCACGGGTAGCGCGTGGCGCTCGTGCCATCGGGCAGCCGCACCCGCTCGGCCGTGAGCGCGGCTGGCAGCATTACTTGCCGCCCTTCTTCTTGCGCTTGGCCTTGGCGCGGCGCTGGGCGCGGTTGAGCGCCTGGACCTGATCGGCGCGCTCGCTGTATGCAAGGCCGCACGCCATCAGCTGCTCGCTGGTCGCGTGGCGCGCCAACATGTTGAGGAACGTGGCGAAGACCTCGCCCAGGATGCGGATGTTCTCCTCGGGCGCGATGGGGCCCTCGTCGCCGCCCATCCACGCGAGCAGCTGCTTCCAGCCCTCGGTGCCGATGAACGTCGAGATGGTGCGCTTCATGAGGCGGGCCTGCGCGGCGTTGGCCTCGGCCGCCTTCTCGGGGGTGTCGGCCTCGCGGGCCATCTGCTCGTTGGCCTGCGCGCGGTCGATGGCGTTGCCGACTTTGGCCAGGTACTCCTCGATGTGCTTGTCGTCGAACCACACGCGGAAGCGCGGCGTGTCGGGGTTCTCCTCGGGGTCCTCGAAGAACACGTCCTCGTACGCGCGGATGTTTTTCAGAAGTTCCATTTGTTGCCCCTTTCGTGAGCGGTGAGCGTCGGGCATAGAAAAGGGGCGCGGGCCGCTCACTAGCCCGCGCCCCCCATGTCCAGGAGGTTATGTCTGGTGTCGCCTGCGGCTACTTCGCCGCTACGGTGACCTTCACCTGCGTGCAGATGCTCGGCTTGGACGCGCAGCGCACGGTGATGACCGCCTCGCCTGCGGCCACGCCCGTCACGTTGCCGTCGCTGTCGACGGTTGCCACGTCGGTGTTGCCCGATGCGAAGAAGCACTTGGCGTTCGCCTCGGCGGGCGTGACGGTCGGCGCGAGCTTCATGGACTTGCCCACGGCCGGGCCGGTCGGCGCGGTGCAGGTGACGCCCGTGGGCTGCTTGAGCTTGTTGGCGGGGATGTAGCGCATAGCGCCAGCGCCCGAGATTGTGCAGGAGAACGCGCCGGGGTCGGACGCCGCGCCCTGCTGCGAGCCGACGGTCAGGCCCAGGTAGGTGCAGTCGCCCTCCACCACGTCGCCGTTGGGGTCGGTGTGGCGGAAGTGGCCCGTGCGGCCCTCGCCGGTCTCAAGCGCCAGGCTGGCAACGAAGTCCTGCGCGGGGTCGCCGTAGCAGCGGTCGCCTGTGACCTCGTACTGCGGCTGCACGCTCTTCACCTTGTCGGTGGGAGTGCCGTAGCCGTCGTAGTAGTCCTTGGTCTCGGTGGTCTCGTTGGTGGTCGGCTTCACCTCGGTGATGCCGCGCGAGAAGATGGCCCACGTGGGGCTGGCCGCGTCTGGCGTGGTGTCGATCTCCAGCGCGCTCATGTAGTTGGGCGCGAAGCCCAGGTCTTGGTTCTTTGCCATCGTTATCCCTTCTCTATGGTTATGGTCGCTTTGATTCGGAACTCCCACAGGTACGGCCCGCCCTCGGGCGGCGTTATCTCCTGCGGCTCGGTGTACAGCGACGCGCTCGTGAAGCCGTAGGAGCCTGTGGGCGAGGACAGGTCGGCCCCGTCCAGCGCGTCGGCCAGGTCGTAGGCGTCGCCCATGGCCTTGGCCTCGGAGGTGTCCTTCACGATGACCTGCAGCACGTATCCCACGCGGCGGGTGCCGTCCATGTGGCGCACCACGTCGGTGGTGGGCATGGGCCGCAGCACCACCGCGTCGTCGTGGCCGCGCGAGGCGGCCAGGCGGGTGAGGAGCACCGGGCCGTAGCCCAGGGCCTCTATGGCGGACTTCGCCGCCTCCATCACGTCCGGGGCCATGTCACGCCCCCTCGGTCAGGAGGTCGACGGCCAGGCGCTCCCAGTCCTCGCCATGCGCTTCCTTCGCGGCCTTCGGCCAGTCGGCCTTGGCCCTCGGGTTCTTGCCGTGCTTGATGGAGCTGTCGGGCAGGTCGCGCACGTAGGCGGCGTAGTCGGCGTCCCATATGACGAGGCCCTGCCTGAAGTCGGAGGCGGCCTGCATGGAGTCGTGCATGCGCTTGGTGTCCTCTGGCGTGAACGCGTTCATGTCCTCGGCCACGCTCATGGCGAACTTCACCTGCTTGGCCTCCAGCTCCTTCGCGCTGAAACGCTTCATGAGCTTGGTCAGGTCGACCGTAACTGCTGCGGGCATGGCTACTTCACCTCCAGTTCCCAGTGGTGGGGACGGGTGCCGAACGCGCGGCGGGGCGTGCACCTCGCCACGTTCATCCACTCGCCCCCGTCGATGCTCACGCGGCTGCCCACTGGCACGTCGAACATGCCGGGGCTGTCCGCGCCGTCCGCTATCACGAGGCCCTGCGCGCCGTCGCCCAGGGCGTACTCGCGCACGAGCCACGCCGAGACGGGCTCGAAGCGCACGCGGCGCACCTCGACGGGCTGCTCGAACTCGCCGCCGTAGCCGCCCTCCCTGGGCACCTTGACGGACATGGTGGAGGGCCGCGCCGAGCGCGGCACCCGCATCATCTGGTACCCCCGATGCCCGCGTAGAGCAGCGGCGTTCCAAGCAGCTCGCGGCGGACGGCGGCCTCCATGTCGCTGCGGTAGGTGCTGGCCCCTTCGGTACCGGGGTTCCACGAGAACGAGCCGACGGTGAAGCCGCCGCCCTCCATGATGCCGCCCGAGCATCCGTACGCGGCGTCGACCTCGCAGGCCGCCATGACCGCGCGCGCCCACTCCTCGGAGCCGTCCGGCTCGTTGGGGAAGATCAGGTCGCGCACGGCTGCCGTGGCGTGGGGGAGCGCCGCCTTGAACTCCTCGGCGGACAGCTCCCCGCGCCCGGCTGCCAGGTAGTCCTCGTGGGTCGGGGCTCTAGTTTCCATCGTCCTCGGCCGCCTCGGGCTTTTCCGCCTTGCCCTTGGCGGGCTGCTCGTCTGCGGCCTTCGCCTCGGGCTTTTCCGCCTTGCCCTTGGCGGGCTTGGCCTTCTTCGGGGCCTCCTTCTCGAAGGCCAGTCCAACGGTGCGCATGTCGCGCCTCCTTCCTACGCGGCCTTCATGCCTGCGGTGATGTAGTGCGCCAGGTTCTCGCGCACGCCGCACACGCCGTACTTGCGGTACTTGAACAGGTGGCCGAAGCCCTGCTGGTTGTCTTCGGCGTCGATGACCTTGCCGTGCGCGAAGTTCCAGCGCAGCACCACGGCGTCCTTGTGGACGATGAGGAAGTTCATGTCCACCGCGCCGGTGCCCTTCTTGTAGTGGCCGATCTCCTCGTCCTTGGTGGTGCCGTCCAAGAGGTCGATGGCGCTGTAGAAGCGGGACTGCGGCACCTTCACGATGGAGGAGAAGCCGTCCAGCGCCTCGCGGGACTTGGTGGTGTCCAGGTCCTTCACCATACCCAGCAGGGTGGGGGTGATGAACAGCACGCGGCCCTCTTCCGGCACCTCTTTCTCGTCCATGTCGCACATGGCGGCGTTCAAGCCCTTGAGCATGTCCGCGCCGTCGGCGTAGGTCTTCTGCTCCTTGGTGATGCCGGTGCCTTCGCACAGCGTGGAGAACACGAACGCGTCTCCCTCGGGCACCACCTTGGTGCGGTTGAAGTGCGCGGCGGCGTTGCCGAACGCCAGGTTGAAGGACTGGGCGTCCACTTTCTGGTCGATTTCCAGGATGGTGCCGCGGTCGTAGTTGGCGCTGATGGGCTTCCAAGTCAGGGACGCGCCGCTGTTCTGCGGCAGTCGCCCGTTGGCCTGCACGTCGCCCAGGCCGCCCATGGAGTAGACGGGGTAGTAGAACTCGCCCAGCTGCTCCATCTGCGCGATGTTGCCCTGCGGCGCGGCGCTCTCAAGCACTGCGGTCAGGGATTCCTTGCGGTACGCCTCCATGAGCACGTTCTCGTAGCCCTTGGGCAGTTCGATGTTGTTTGGCATGATTTACTCCTTTGAAGATTCGTCGGTGAGTCCGAAAGCTGCGCGGAAGTCGGCCAGGCCGTCGGAGCCTGCGCCGCCCTTGGGGTCGCCGCCCGCGCTCTCGCGGGGCTGGCCGGTGAACATGTAGGCGTTGTCCTTCTTCAGGGCCTCGAAGTCGATGCCCGTTAGGTTGCCCTGCTCGTCCAGCTTCGCGTCGGCGATGTTCGGGATGATCGCGCGCGCCGCCTTGGCGTTGCGCACCCCCATCTGCGCCAGCTTGGTGTCGATGGCGAAGTCGCGGCGCATGTCGGCCTCGCGCTTCTCGGCGTCGGCCTTGTACGCCTCGTTGTCGGCCTTGGCCTTGTCGAGCGCGGCCTGCAGCTCCTCGGCGTTGCCCGCCTTGGAGGTGAACTCCTCGATCTGCTTGTCGCGCTGCTCCAGTTCGGCCTTGAGGGCCTTCACCTGCTCCTGGTACTCGTCGGTCTCGCGCTTGTACTTCGCGTAGGACACGACCTCCTTCTGGGGCTCGGTGCCCTGGCCTTCGCCGCCCTCGTTTCCCTTGGGCTTGTTGTCTTCAGCCATCGCTTGCTCCTTCCGTGTTTGGTTGTCGCGCTTCCCTGCGCGCTTGGATGGCCCACCGTTGTCGCCGTGGTCGCGTGCGGGGCCGTTGTCGCCGCCCCATCGCGTGACCGCATCTTCCCCGAGGTGTCGCCAGGCAAAAGAAAAGGCCGCCCGTTCGTGGGCGGCCTTGATGCCGTGTTGCTGTTCGGTTGTCGGTGATGCCTAGTGCATCAGGCCCTCGTCGCGCAGAACCTTGCGGCACTTGGCGAAAAGTTCCTCGCGTTCTTTTTCGCTCAGCTTCTCGTCCTCGCTCAACTCGGGCACGTGGTCGTCGATGACTAGAACCCAGTCCTCGGGGGTCACTTCTTTTTTGTCAGCCTGAACCATTTCGCCTCCTCGTTCTGCTTGTAGAGCATTTCCGTCGTGTAGTGGTCGATGGCAGCGCCGCCCGCGTTCGGGTAAAGCGCCTTCATCTGCTGGCGCATTCTCTCGTACGCCTTCACCACGCCGGGGTCGTTCACCTTGATTTCGTAGATTGTACCATCGTGGCACGCCACCACCGAGCTGCGCACCCAGTCGTTTTCCGCCACCGTGCGTATGTCGGTCCACGACGGCGGCGAGCTCATGGGGTGGTTGTGTATCAGCACCACGCCGCCCTCGGTGCGCCTGCACGCCTCCACCTGCTTTGCGGTCAGGCCGCACGCCTGACTCTTCAGGCCGTGCCCGAAGGTATCGGTGACGCGCTCGCCCTTCTTCCATGAAACCACGGACATGCGTTCGTAGCCCGTGCCGTCGCGGTCGCGCAGGATGCGGCGGCTCTCGGCGTACACGGCCTCGCTTGCGCGCTTTGGGATGGGCAGCGAGGTCACCTTGTCGTGGTAGGCCCTGCCGTTCACGGCCCGGCGGCTCACGTCTGCGGCGGTGCCCGCGCCCTTGCCCGGCATGAACTTCTCGCGCACCCAGGTCTTGTCCGTGGCAAGCGGGTAGATGCGCGCCTTCGATTCCATGGCGGCCTCGCGCGTGCGCTCGCGGGACAGGTAGGGGTGGGCGGCTATGTGCTCGCGCTGGCGCTTCTGCAGCTTGCCCAGGCGCAGGCGCTCCTTGGTGTTATCGAGCCCGGCGGCCTCCAGGGCCGTTGCCTCGCGCTTGGCGGCGCGTATGCCGCGCTCAAGCTCGCGCTGCTTCTGCTCTGCCTGGTATCGCTCCTCGCGCTTCTCGTCGCCGCCGTCGGGGTCGCGCTCGTAGCGCAGCGGCTGGCCCTCCACGTAGATGCCGAAGTCGTGTTTGCAGTTCGCGCCGCACAAGCCATCGACCGAGCCGTAGCCCGTCTCGCGGTAGAACGGCGGGTATTTCTTGGACTTGCCCGACAGACTGAAAACGCGGCCCTGCCACTTGGCGTGGCTCTCGCGCGCGCCGCCGTGCGAGGAGGTCTGCACGAGGTCGTGCCCCGTCTCCTCAAGCAGCTCCAGCGTGTTGCGGCTGCCTGCCTGTACCACCTGGGTGCGCACGTGGCGGCGCATGGCCACGTCGGCCTGCGCCCACGCCCCGCTCTTGTAGTCCACGACGGACACGCCCCGCCGCGCCAGCTTCAGCACGGCCTCGCGGGTGGCCTGCTCGTAGCCCGCCATGCCCGAGTTCACCTGCGCCACGGCCTGCGCCACGACTTCGAGGTACGCGCGCTGCACGTTGGCGGGCATCTTCAGGTTGTCTCGGCTCACCACTTCCTGAACGCCCGCCGCCGTGGCCCGCGCCGAGTTGTGGAGCCTCCACTGCATCGTCTTGGACAGCGCGCCCATGGCCGTGCCCAGCGTGGCCAGGTCGGCCTCGGCGCTCTTGGCCACGGCCTCGGCCGCAGCCTTGGCAGCCTCGCGCGCGGCTCTGCGGCCCTCCTCGCTCATAGCCTTCTGCACGTCCTTGGCGGCAAGCGCCGCCTTGCGGGCGGCCTGCGAGTAGGCGCTGTCGCCCTCGAAGTCGATGGAGCCTATGAGCGCGGCGTAGATGCACACCAGGCGCAGGGTGTATTCGTCCATGGCCCCCTGCGCTGCGTCGGTGAAGTGCTCTATGTAGTCCGGCCCCAGCATCAGGCGAGCCCGTCGCCCAGCATGTCGAACGCGCCGCCCTGCTGCTCGGGCACGTTGGCCTTGGCCTCGTTGCTGGTCTCGCCGTAGAAGCGGCGGCGGTACTCCCACGGGGCCATGATGCCCGCGCCGACCTCGCTCATGGCCATCTCGCGTGCGCTCTGCGTGTCGCTGATGATGGAGTCGTCGAAGTCCACGGTGACGTCGCCGTAGGGCACGGCCTCGCCCTTGATGCTGCGGCACGCGTCGGCCATGCCGTTCACGAGGCGCACGATGGACTTGCGCAGGGCGTTCTCGTGCCGGTGGATGGATCGCATCAGCTGCGAGTTGTCGGCCGCCACCTCCTTGGCGGTCTTCAGGCCCGTGTGCGACTCCCATGAGAAGTAGCCGTTGCCGAAGCCGCACGCCACCGACAGCAGGCGCAGGCCCGTGTTGATGGCGCTGGCGTTCTCGTCGGCCTTGAGGTCGCTCTGAACGGTCTGAATCTTGGCCGACCCCTCGTCGCCGGGGTTCATGCTGAAGATGGTGTCGTCGGCCTCGCCGAAGGCGTAGTAGGTCTTCGTGAGGCTGCCGTCCGGCCCCTTGTCGGTCTTGGACTCTATGAGGGTCTTGTCCACGAACGTGCGCGGGCGGCCCACGCGAATGTGGTCGAGCAGGGAGGTGGCGGCCTCGTCCACCACCTTCATGGCCCCCACGGCGTTGCAGTACACGCTCGCGCCCATCGCGCAGTAGTCGTAGTAGCGGTTCGACACGGCGGGGCGCACCAGGCTGAACAGCGGGCGGGTGCAGTGCGTGTCCATGTCGGCGCTGATGCCCTCGACCGTCACCTGCTTGTGCGTCTTGGTGTCGAACAGCTGCGTGAGGATGTGGTAGGTGCCGCCCTTGAGCACGTGCGCCTGGCACTGGTCGTAGTCGCGCCCGGCGACCTCCACGCGGCCCACGAACGCGCACTGAGTGCAGTCGTCGGCGCTCCACGTGAGCGGGACTATCTGCGTGGCGTCGTAGCGCACGATGCGCAGCTCGGCGTCGGGCGTGTAGGCGCTGTCGGTCACGCCTCGCGGCTCGATGACCCACGCGCCCGTGCCCATGGCGAACGCGCGTGCTATGAAGTCGGCGTTGTCCATGGCGAACGATGTGGGCGCGTCGCCGTCCTCTGTCGGCTGCGGCGCGGCCTGGCCGTCCTCGTGCCCCTCGTCGCCGACGCCGCCCGTCGCCGTGGGGTTGGCGAAGTAGCGCGCCATCCAGGCGCGGCGCTCGTCGCTCGTGCTGGAGATGATCGTGCTCTCGTTCATGAGCAGACTGGCCCACTCGTCGGCCACGAGCGCCGCCGGGTGCAGGCTGGCGCGCTCGCGCTTGTACACGCGGAAGCCGCGCCGCTCGCTGTAGTGGTACCAGCCGTTGTTCGCCGCGAACCAGCCGAACCAGACGCCCACCATGCCCTGCATGCGGGTGTCCGGCTGGTATCCCATGCGGCGCAGCCACGCCTCGGCGTAGCCCGTGTTGCCTCGCTTCTCCATCAGAGGTTGCTCCTTATCCACAGTCCTGCGGCGTAGCCCGCCGCGTCTATCGCGTCGTCGTTCACCTTCGGCAGTGTCTCGGTTATGTCGCCCTGCCCGTTCGACACGTACTCGAACTCGGGGAACTCCTTGGCGGCGAGCGGGCAGCGGTCGGGGTCGATGACTATGCGCGTAAGGTTCTGCATCCACCTGATGCGGCTCTTGGGCGCGTTCAGGCCCTGCTTGAGCGACTTCTGCGCGCCGATGCCCTGCTCCTGGTAGTAGAGGATCATGCCGCGCGCCGCGCTGTCGCACCACACGTCGGCGGCGGGGTCCTCGGCCGCTTGCAGCTTGGCCGCCACCAGCTCGGCGGTCTTGACGTCGATGGCCTCGGTTCCCTGGCGGCTCTCCTCGTCCAGCAGGTACAGCACGCGCTCGTTCTCGTCGTAGCCCGCCTCCATGAACACCCAGGGGTGTACGCTGCCCGCGTCCACGCCGAACGAGCGCAGGGCGATGGACGCGCGCTCCTCCGCGGTGATGGGGCGTATGTCCAGCAGCTCGTCGGGGAACACCTCGGAGCCCGTGCCGATGACCTCGCCGAGCCATTGCCAGCGGTAGGAGTCGGGCGTCTTGCGGCGGCTGCGCTCGGCCTCCGCCAGCGCCGTGGCGCTTATCCACTCGGGGTGCTCGTCTATGACGTCCAGGTACGTGGTGTGGCATATGAAGCGCCCGTCCTCGCCCGGGTGGGCCTCCAGGTCGCGCGCCTCCTTGTTCACCCAGTTGCGAGCCGAGCGGGGAGGGTTGTAGCTGTAGAACACCCAGAACATGTCGCCGCCGCGCAGGAACGTGGCCAGCACGCTGCGCACCTCGTCCATGCCGTCGAACTCGTCTACCTCCTCGAACCACACCACGGCGCAGTAGCCGGTGCGGAACTTCGCGGACTTCAGCTTCTTCGGCTTGTCGCATCCCACAAAGCGTATGACCTGCCCGGTGGGGCGGTACGTCACCTCCATGGGGGACAGGCCGAAGTCGAACAGGTGCGCCACGCCCAGCACGTCGCACGCCCAGCCTATCTGCTCGTACACGGACGTGCGCAGCGTGTTGCCGACCTTGCGCAGCACGACGGCGTTGGCCTCCGGGTTGAGCATGATCAGCAGCACGATGGCGATGGATATGAACGACGACTTGGTGGAGTTGCGCCCGCCCTTGAACCAGTAGTGCGTGAACTCGTGCGCCTTGATGGAGCGCCACACGCCGGCGAACACGGAGGCCACGACGTCCGAGAGCCTAACCGAGGTCGTCAACGATGGTCACCCCCGCCTCCGCCATGGCGGCCTTCGCGCCGTCCACGCCGAACATGTCGTTGAGCAGCTTCACGCTCTCGGTTATGGCCAGGCGCGCGTCGCCGTTGATGCTGCCCTCGGCCGCCTGGCGGCGGAAGATGGGCAGCGCGCCGTCCAGCACCTCGAACAGCGGGGCGGCCGCGTCCTGCAGCTCCCAGCGGCAGTCCTTGGCGGCCGCGTCGCGGATTTCCTGGATTCTGTGCGCGATTCGTGGGTCGCGCATCAGCTTGGAGGCGGCGCAGCTTATCGAGTTGTAGTTCATGCGCTTGCAGTCGTAGGCCGCGCGGTACGCGTCCTGCTGCTTGGCGCGGGGCTTGGCCATCTCGCGGGCGAACGCTTCCTGCTTCGCCGTGAGCGGCTTGTCCTTCTTGGGCACCTGCGGCCTCCTTCCTCTATCTCTCGGCTCATATGGTCGCAAGCGTGTCGCCAGGTATGGAAAAGGCCGCCCCGAAGGACGGCTCTCTGTCTGTTTCCGTATTCGGTTGTCCCTACCCGCACGCCGCCGCTGCCATGGCTACGAGGCCGGCCGCCAGCGCGCGCATGGCGAAGAACGCGGCCACGTCTATGGCCAGGCAGGCGGCTATGGCGACCAGGCAGCCCCAGTTGCACCCCGGGCGGTTCATTGCTCCTCCCACTCGACGGTGCCGTCGTCGTACTCGGCCTTGAGCCATTCCAGGTAGTCGGCCTCCTCGTAGAAGCTGGCCAGCAGCCGCTTGCTGGTGGTGCACTCGCTCATGCGGCTCGTCTCATACACGGCGATGAAGAAGGGCCACGAGTGGAACTCCACCTCCGTGTGGATGGCCCGCTCGGGCGCGCCGAAAAGGTGCTCCCGGTTCGTCATTGCGCACCCTCCTTCGCGCTCGGCCCGACCTTGCGGTAGGTGAAGTCCTCGAACAGGTGCCCGCACCAGCGGCAGCGGTCGCCGCCCTTGGGCAGGTGGTGCCATATCTCGCGCATGCCGCACTTTGGGCAGCGCACCTCGATGCTGGGTCGGCGCTTCGGCTTCGCTTCCTGCTCCATGGCTACTCCACCGCCATCCGCAGCATAGGCTCGGCGACCTTGTGCATGGCATCCTGCCCCAGCGTGGCGAAGCCTTCCTCCTTCAGGCACGGCGCGGCCGCCTCCTGGGCCGCGCCGCCCGCAGCGGGAGCCGCCGTCTCCTTGGGCTCGCAGCATCCCAGCCACAGCCTGCACTCGTCCAGCTTCGTGAGCGCCAGGGCGCGCTCTCGGCTCGTTTCGTACACGTTCTCGATGCTCAGGCGCAGGGCGGCGACCCCGAGCGCGGGGCCTATCTCCACGTTCAGGTGCGCGGCAGCCTTTTCGGCCTTGGCGTCCAGCTTCTCGCGCAGCCGTGCGTTCTCGAACCTCAGCTTGCGAACCTCGCCGCTCAGGCTGGCGTTCTCGCGCTTCGGCACGGCCGCCGCGTGGCTCTGCTGCTCGCCCCAGCAGTCCTCGCACAGCGGCGCGTCTACGCCCATGTTGTCCTGCCCCAGGGCGTCGATATCGCGCCCGCAGGTATCGCAGATGATTCCCATGGCTACTCCCTCCCTTCCGACTTCACCGCGCCTGCGCGGAACCACGCCCGCAGGCTCTCGGCGCACTCCGGGCACAAGGCCCTCGCCTTACCGTCGATTCGCGCGCTGTTCCTCAGCACCATCTTGGCGTAACCCGCCAGGGTTGCCGGCACCTCCTTGCCGCAGCGTTCGCATGCGCACATGTACAGCCTCATGCCTTCTCGCCTCCCTTCGGCAGAGCGTCGGCGATTCGGTCCCAGTCGGTGGCCGGCTTCTCGCTGGGGTACTCGTAGGCCCCCACGCACGGCACCGGCAGCACCGCCATGCCGTCGTGCTCGCCTGCGTACTCGTCTGCGTCCGATCTGCTCTCGAACGCCAGCACCACGTCGCTCTCCGTGGCCACCGCGTAAATCTTCTTCATCGTTTCGTCTCCTATTCGAACTCGAAGCACTCGCATGCCTCGCTTGTCTCGTCTACCGCCTCCACGTCGGGGCCGCCGCCCGTCATGGCGTCGCGGGCGCACACGGCCTCGCCGCCAGCGCCCTGCACGCGGCCGCAGAAGCGGCACTCCCGGCACGTGCGGCCCTCCCACGGGTCGGGCCGGTTCCACGGTGCCCTGGGGTCGGACTCGAAGCACCCGGGCGGGAGGTTCCACCCGCTTGAAGGCTCGTACCCGCTCACATGCACCGCCTGCCCCTCGGCAGCCGACCCCAGCCGTCCATGGCCAGGGCATCCGCGTACTTGGTCGGTTCCGGCAGCAGCAGGTACTCCCAGTGCCCCGAGCCCGGCGGGGCGGGGCGGTTGAACCTCTGCTCGGCCCTGACCCAGCGGAAGTGCAGCCGGTTGGCGTGCGCCAGCCCGTGGCAGCCGCTGCCGTTGCCGCTGCCGCACAGCATCACCGTGGGCTTGGGAACCTCGCGCCCGTCGCGGAACAGCTTGCCCGCCCCGCGCCTCACGATGTGGTGGCGGTTGAGCGGCCACGGCGCGCCGCACACGGCGCACCTGGGCGTCTCGATGCTCGGCCCCTCCATGAGGGGGCGCAGGATCTCGGGCAGCGTGTCAACGTTTGCCATTCGATAGCCTCCTGTCCTTGCCTTGCAGCTCGTACTTGTCGCACATCTCCGACAGGCGGCTCACGATGGCCACCGCCGTCTCCTCGTCGCCGTTCTTGGCCAGGCGGCGTATGAGGTCGCCCTTGCCGTACTGCGTGGTCACGACCACGGGCCTCATATTCTCGTACCTGTCGTTCACGACGCGGAACACCTGCCCCAGCGTCCAGTCGGTGGGGGACTCCTTGCCCAGGTCGTCCAGCACCAGGCACCCCACGCGGGAGAGCCTGGACAGCACGCCGTCCTCGGTGCCGTCGCCGCCGTAGGTGCCCTTGATGGCGGCCAGCACGCCCAGCATGTCGGTCACCCTCACGCTGGTGCCGCCGTCCACCAGGAGCCGCGCCACGGCGCTCGCCAGGTGGGTCTTGCCGGTTCCCACGGGGCCGCAGATGTACGCCCCGCGCCCTTGCTCAACCTTCGCGGCAATGCCCTCGGCCATGGGGGAGGCGGCCGTCATGAAGCGTGGCTTGATTCCGGCCCGCTCGTAGGCCCGGCGGCGTTTGGCTGCGGCCTCCTCGGCCTTGGCCCTGGCCTCAAGGCGCGAACGCTCGTCGCGCTCCGCCACGGCACCCGGGCAGCCGCACGGCTTCCAGCCGCAGAAGGTGCGGCGGCCAGCCAGCACCACGTAGCGGACCTCCAGCTGCGCCCCGCAGTGGGGGCACTCAGTCGTACTCGGCATAGCCGTCGGCCTCCTTCCGGGTCCTCGGGCCGCGGTTCACGTAGTCCTCGAACTTCGGCGAGAACAGCGTGGAGGGCCGCAGGTACTTGGCCATCTTCGGGTCGCCCGCCCACTCGGCTGCCATCGTGTCGATGACGGCCAGGAAGTCGGGGAGGCGGTAGCCCTCGGCCCAGCGGGCGTGTATCAGCCTGCGGGTCTTGGCGCTGCTTGAGCGGTAGCGGGTGCCGGCTGCCTCGTTGAGCGCATGCACGATTTCGTCAAAGGGGATTAAGGGGTTATCTATATACTCAACCTCAACCTCAACCTCTGCATTGCCGCAACTCGATGCGCCTGCATGTGCATCCGCATCTGCTTGCGCATGTGCGACTGCATCTGTATCCGCATATGCTCCCGCATGTGCTTGCGCATCGGCTTGCGCCCGTGCCGCCGCATCGTCCACCGCGTCTTCCTTCCCCGGCCTGTTGCCCCAGCGGGCGTTGGCCGCCTTCCTTGCGCGCTCGCTCTTCTCGTCGCCCATGTCGAGCCTGCCCTTGAGCACCAGGAAGGTAGGCAGCCACGCGGGGCTGCCCTGCGGCTCCTTGCCCGTGAACCGGTACTCGACGATGGCGTAGATGAACGGCGCGCGCTGCTTCTCGGGCATGGCCTGCGCGGCCGCCCAGAAGTCGTCGTGTATAACCATGCCCATAGTGTCGCCGTCGCCTTCCCTAAAACGGGATATCCTCGTCGTACAGATCGGGCATGGCCTGCTGCTGCGGCGCGGGCTGCTGTGGCGCGTACGCCTGCTGAGTGGCCGGCTGCGGCGCGTAGGCGGGCTGCTGCGGCGCAGGTGCCGGGGCGGGGCGTCCCTGGCCGTACGTGCGGGCCTGCGGCGCTTGCGGGGCCGCCTGGGGCGCGTACTGCTGCGGCGCGTAGCCCTGCTGCTGTTGCTGGCCGCTCATGAACTCCAGCTCGTCCACCACGACCTCCAGCGCGCTGCGCTTCTGGCCGGTCTGCTGGTCGTTCCAGCTGCGGTAGCGCAGCTTGCCCTCGATGGCCACCTTGCTGCCTTTGGCGAGGTACTGCGCCAGCTTCTCGCCGCGGGTGCCGAACAGCGTGCAGTCCACGAAGTTCGGGTAGTCCTCCCACTGCCCGGTCTGCTGGTTCTTGCGGCGGTCGTTGACGGCCACGCCCATGGACAGCACGGACATGCCGCCAGACGTGGAGCGCAGCACGGGGTCGCGGGTCAGGTTGCCGGATATGCACACGCGGTTGATGCTCATAGATACCCTCCTTGGGTTACGTCCCCGCTGTTCCAGATGCGGGTGATCTGCGCGTCTACCATGCGGATACGCAGCTTGATTACGTTGATGGCCTCCTGCGAGGCCTTGTAGATGGCCTCGGAGCAGTCGCGGCGGCGCTTGGCCTCCGCTATCTGCTCCTGGCCCCGGCACACGTCGCCGATGATGGTGACGGGCGTGCCCTTCTGGCGCTCGTTCAGGATGGCGATGCGCAGGGCCTTGCGGTACTCGGCCTCGTTCTCGGCGTACTGGCAGCCCGACTCCTTGCAGGTCTTCAGCTCGGCCTCCAGCCTGTCGGTCAGCTCGTCCAGCTCCTCGGTGAGCGCCTGCATCTACTCCACCTGCCAGTCGGGGCGCGGGCAGCACGGGCTGTTGGCCACGAACTCCATGTACTGCGGCATGCTGGCGAACTGGTAGCGCGCCCCGCAGCTGCGGCAGTGGGCCGTGAAGGGGCCGTCTGCAGGCGGCTGCTTCTCCTCGGGAGCAGGCTGCTCCTCCATGGCGTCGGGATCGCTCTGCCCGTCGATGGCGAACGCGCCGCACAGCGCGTACTTGCGGGCGTAGCTCGACGCCATGCCGGTCACCTGGGCGTCGTCCGAGCCCTTCTTGTGCTCGTCCTCGCGGGCGTAGGCGCTCACCTGCAGCAGGCCCTCGCCGCCCTCGGCGGGGAACACGCACGCCGTGGACTTCACGTAGTAGCGGTCGCCTATCTGCACCAGCTCGTCGGTCATGAAGAACGCCAGGCCCTCCTTGGCGCACGGCTCCTTCAGCGCGGCCACTATGTCCTCGTAGCTGCGGTAGCTGAACTTGCCGAAAGCGTTGTACTTGGCCTTGGGCACCACCACGGCGCGCTGCACGCGGGCAACGGCCGCCATGAGGTCGATGGACTGCTGTTCCTGGGTCATGCTAGTAGCCTCCGTTCATCCGCTCGTAAACCTGGCCCACCGTGCCGTGCATGATGGTGCCCACGACGCCCTGCGCCTTGAGGGCCGCCGCGACGCCCTGCATCTGCTCGCGCGTGGCGCACGGCACCACGACCGTCCACGGGTCGCCCGCCATGGCCACTGGTGCCGGTGCGGGCGGCGCTGGCGGCACCGGGACGGGCATGGGCGCGGGCTGCGGCTCGGGCATCTGCTCAAGCGGCTGCGGGAACTCTGCGGGCTGGCATTCCGCGGGCTCGGGCACCGCTTCGGGTTCGGGCTCGGGCTCTTCCACGGGTTCCGGCTCCATGGCCGCCTTCAGCTCGGCGATGCGCCGGCGCTCCTCCTCGGCCTTGTGCGCCGCCGTTATGGCCGCGCCCAGGTCCAGGGTGGCGAACAGCTCGCGCTCGGCCTCGTCGTAGAACGGCTCGCCCTGGAACTGCGCCTTGAGGGTTTCCCAGTCCTGGGCCAGGCGCTCCACCTTGGCCTCCAGGGCCTTGAATGCCTTCACCTCGCCGAAGGTCTTGTTGGTCCACTGCTTCTCGTGGAAACGCTCATAGGGCACGACGGGGGCCAGCAGCCCGGCGAACTCCTCGTAGTGCTCCCGCAGCTTGGCGTACGCGCGCAGCTGGCGCTCCTCCTCGGCCTCGTCCAGCTGCGCCTTGATGCCGTCGGCTGCCTGCTTCGCGATGCCCGCCACGGCCTTGCACCTGTCCTCGAACGCGGCCAGGGGCTTCGTGTACTCGCGGCTCACGGCCTTGCGGCGCTCGTCTATCTCCTTGGCGATGCCGTTGAGGTAGGCGCGGTCGCGCTTGGCGGCCTTCACGTTCTCGTCCTTGCCCATGTCGTAGGTCGCGCCCTCGTAGTCGGCCACCAGCCTGCGCACGTGCGCCTCCAGGGCGTCGAAGTTGGCCTCGATCACGGCGGGGGAGTACGCCACGGTCAGCTCTGACGCCTCCTCGGGCTCGATGATCTCGGCCTCAACTGCTTCGCTCATTTACTCCTCGCTTCCCAGGCGCGCCATGCACGCCTCGTAGGTTTCCGTCTCGGCCGCGTTCGGCTCGTAGCCGTCGGCCTTCATGGCCTCGTAGATGATGGTCACGGTCTCGACCGTCGCTCGGTTGAAGTACACGGAGCTGCCGCCTTCCATGAGGCTCCAGGCCGTATAGCCGCTCATGTTCCACGCTGCCCGCCAGCCCATGGCCACGGCCAGCTCGGTGGGCGTGCGGTCGATGGGTCGGCCCAGCAGCTCCTCGAACGATTCCACGGCCTCGGCCTCCATGGCGAACGCGGTCAGCGCCAGAGCCGTGCGGCGCATCGACTTGAGGTCGCCCGCGTGGGCGGCAAGCCACTCGCGGCGGGCCTTCGCGCCGTCCTCGTAGGCGGCGTAGAAGTCCGCCTTGCGTTGCGCCTCGGCCTGCGCGGCCTCGTCGGCCCCTTCATTCTTCGGGGCGAGCAGCGTCACGCCGAACGACGTCTCCTCGGCCAGAAGCCCCGCGCCCGCGTTGTCGGCCACGTAGGCGTCCAGCGCCGCCAGGTCGGGGCGGTAGTCGGAAAACGTGCGGCATGCGGCGAAGCCCTCGGGGCACTCGTCGACGAACTCGACGCCCGCGTCGGCAAGCACCGCCACCACCTCGGCGCGGTTGCGCCTCTGCTCGGCCTTGGCCTTCAGGCCCGCGTACACGCGCTGCCATTCGGACTGCTTGCAGTCGCGCAGCTCGGCCACGGCCTCGTCGTCGCCCTCGAACTCGGCGATGGCGGCCAGGCGGTCGAGCGTCATGTCGTAGGCGGCGTCCTGCACCCTGCGGGCGGCGCGGCGCGCCTTGGCCACGGTGCCCGCGTCGGTGCGGGCGGCCACGGCCACCTCCTCGTCGGGAATGTCGAGCGCCAGCATGGTCTGCACGCCGCGCGACTTCTCCTCGGCGGTCAGCCCCAGCTTGGCGTCGGTCTCCACCATGGCCTTGGCGGCCTCCACGCGCGCCAGCTCGGCGTCGTCCAGGTCGTCGTAGACCTCGGCGAGGAAACGTTCGGTGCCGATGGCCCTCATGGCGCGCACGCGGCACTCGCCGTCGATGATCCAGTAGATGCCGCCCTCCTTGTACAGGATGGGCTTCATGACGGGCTGGCCGGGGTTGAGGCGGTTGGCCTTGAACTGCGCGGCCAGGCCCGCGATGTGCTCGGCGCTCTCCCTGGTGGTGAAGTCGCGCGGGTTCATCGGCTCGCCGTCGGCGCGCTCGTAGGGGTACACGTCGCAGATCGCGACCTCCTCTAGCGATTGCATGCGCGGGCCTCCTCGTCTACGACCACGCGGCACTCCATGCCCACCAGGCGGGCGCGGCACGCCACGCGGGCCACCTCGCCCATGAGCGCGATGCGCTTGGTGGGCACGGGGCCGTTCTTGATTTGCGCGGCCATGCAGGCGGCCCCCATGTTGAACGCCTGGCGCATGGCGGCGTCGAAGCCGCCGTCGCCCGGCTCGGGCACGGGGACGGCGCGCTCGATGCGCTTCAGGATGCTGTCCACCGTCTTGTCCGCGACGGTCTTGCTGATGATTTCCGTGAGCATTTGGGTCTCCTAACTGGGAAAACTAAAAGTGATAAAAACTTTTCAGGATTTCAGAACTTTTTTCTCTATGCGCTCCTTGCGCTTCTGCGCCGCCTTGACCCTGCGGTACAGGTAGCGGCACAGCCACCGCTCCATGGCCTCGTCGTGCGCCTCTGCTGCCTTGTCGGCGGCGTAGCGGCTCATGCCCGAGGTGTCCGGGGCCTGCGGTATGGGGTCGGCGCGGCTCTCTCGGCCGCACTCGGTGCGCTCGTAGGTGCGGCGCTCCTCTGCGGTGAGCCTCGGCAGCAGCTCGGCTATGCGGGCCTCTATGGCCGAGAGCTGCTTCTGCCGCCGGCACGGCTCGCAGATGCCGTCCTTGCCGAGGGTCGCCCTTCGGCACCCGCACGACGGGCACAGCTCCAGGCGGTGGCGGTAGCAGCGCAGGGAAACGTGGCCGCCATTCGCGTTGATCACGCGCCGCGCGTTGTCGAGCTGGTTCTTGGACAGCCGCATCTCGCGGCGAATCTCGCGGGCGGGCACCTTTCCCGCCAGCTCGGCTATGCGATCGAGGTCGGCCTTGCGCCACGCCCTGTGTGGCCTGCCCTTGTCTCGGCGGGTCACTCGTCGCTCACCTCCACGACCACGCGGGGGCGCGCCCTGTCGGTGAGCACCCTGTCGGGGCACTGCTCCACGTACTTGCGGGAGTCGTCCTTGATTACGCCCGCCGCCACCAGGCCGTCGAGCACGAACTTGCGCGCGAAGCCCACGTTGTCGGCGTCGCGGCGCATGTCGGGCTCGTAGAACGTGGTGCGCACGGTCACCCGGCGCTCGAAGCGCGGCGCGCGCTTCTTCATGGCCGCCGCCCTCACGCGCGCCGTCTCGCGCTTCTTCATGGCCGCCGCCTTGTAGCGGTTGGCGCGCTCGGCGCTGATGTAGTCGTTCAGGCTCGGCATTCGGCCCTCGACCGTGACGGTGCACCTCATTGCGCGCCCCTGTCGTAGATGCCCTGCGCCTCGGTTAGCGTGGAGGCGGCGAAAACGGCTGGGCCCACGATGGCCTCCCACGTGCCCACCAGGTCCACGGAGTCCACCGGCGTGCGGCGGAAGCTCACGGCGGCCAGCATGGAGGGGCGCTGCAGCACCATGTAGCGGGACAGCACGCTCCACAGGTTGTGGTCGCGCTTGAACTCGCTGGCCTCGCTCACGGTCATGCCGTTCTGGCACGCCAGGGTGTACACGTTGTCGCGCTGGATGACGTGGCCCTCCAGCATCAGGCGGTAGCAGATGCGGCGCAGCTTCGCCCATGTATCGGGGTTCGAGGCAACCCAGCCGCACGCCTTGGCCACGAGGGCCTGGGCCTTGGCGTCTACCTCGGCCATACTGTTGCCTCCAGCGCCCATGTGGCGGCGATGCACGCGCAGACGAACAGGGCGGCGAAAACGGCCTGCAGCCTCTCGCGGCGCTGCTCGGGTGTTACACTGGTCTCGGTTCGGAAGTGAACCGTTGCGGTGCGCGTCTTTCGCTTGCCGGCTGCGACGCGCACCCTCTTTCCCTTGATCTTTTCCATTCCTGGAACTTCCTCTCGTTCTCTGGGTCCTTGTAGAACTCGCGCATCATGGCGGCGCACTCGTCGCACATGGCGCGCTGTATCGGGGTCATTCGCCCGCGACGCCCGGCAGAAGCAGCGGGGCGTCCTCGTAGGCGACCTCACCGGTGTCCCTATCCACGAACATCACCTCCTGGTCGTCGTACACGTGGATGTTGAGCATTTGCCCCGTGAACTCCACCAGCTTGGGGATGAAGTCGCGGAACTTCGGGTCCAGCTCAAACTGCAGCACGCACTTGCCGCCCTTCACGTTGAGGGCGGTGAACCCCCCCGTACGGTCACCTCGTTCAGCATGGCCTACTCCTTCTCGTCGTACGCGGTGTCGCGCGCGATGGTCTTGAAGTCGGTGCTCCAGCCCTTGCCGTTCACGCTGAACTGCACGGAGCTGTAGACGTTGAACTGCATGCCGCCGAGCTCGAACCAGGTCGTGCTCGCCTCCAGAAGCTCGATGCCGCTCGTCTGGAAGCCCCACATGGCCGCGATGCGGCGCTTGAGGCTGACGTGCGTCTCCTCCATGCAGCCGTTCTCGGCCAGCTCGAAGTTGACGGCCACGCGCTTGCGGTCGTCGATGAGGTGGTCGAGCGTTTTGCCGATGATCTCGGCGACGAACTCGGGCTGGTGGCTCTTGGTGGTCATGGTGTGTCTCCTATCTATAGGTTTAACTATCGTTGCTGCCGAAAAAAATATCAGCCACACGCACGCCGAAAAGTTTTGCCAGTTTTTTGGCGTCCTCGATAGTCACGCTATCGGGGTTGCTTTCCATCTTTGCGTACGTGGGCCGCGAGATGCCGAGAAGGCCAGCCACGGCCTCCTGTGAGTACCGTGCCTTCTTGCGCGCATCAACCAATTCCATCGAATCACCTCCTTGCTTGGTATGCCTAAGACTATAACCAAACATATAGTGACTGTAAAGAATATTTGTCATATTCTGTAAAAAGATTTTAACGGTCGCAGCGGAAGGAGGACACGTGAGCATAGCCGAGAACATCCGAAGGATTAGGACGCAGCACGACATGACGCAGGAGGAGTTCGGCAAAGTTGCCGCCGTCTCCGCTATGGCCGTATCTCAGTGGGAAAACGGGCGAGCAGTGCCTCGCATGGGCGCAGTTCAGCGTATTGCGGATTATTTCAATATCAGTAAAGGCGAGGTTATTGACGAGGGAACAGATGGCGTTGTCTTGCCTTTCGGTGCCATGCCCGTGGTGGCCAGCAGCGCCACCGTGCCGCTGCTCACGCTCGGGCGCGTGCACGCCGGCGCGCTCGCCGACGAGGAGGAGATAGCGCACCGCGTTGAGGTGCCCGCCTCGGTGTGCGCCGGACATCCGCGCGCGTTCGCCCTGGAGGTCGAGGGCGACTGCATGAACCGCGTCATACCCGAGGGCAGCCACGTGCTGGTCGACCCCGACCGCCAGCCCGCCAACGGGTCCATCGCCGTGGTGGAGACCGAGGACTACCGCGCGGTCATGCGCCGCTGGTACAAGGGCAGCACCAAGCTGATGCTGTCGGCGGATAGCTTCGAGGACTACGAGGACATGATTTTCGGCATGGACGACGGCCCCGTGCGCGTGATCGGCACGGTGGTGTGGTTCCAAGCCGCCAACGAGATGGAGTAGCCATGGGCTTGTTTGATTTCTTGCATGCGTCGAAAGCGGCGCGAGATGAAAAGCGCGCCATGCGCGAGTTCGCCGAGGAGAAACGAAAGGCGGAGCAAAAGCGCCGCGCAGAGGAAGAAGCCCAGCGCACCGAGGAAGCCCGCATCTTGCGTGAGCACGAGGTGCCGCCCGCCATGGCGTGTCCGGAATACGATTTGGGGCCGTTCCCGTTTGATAATAAGCCGTACCTATGCCATACGGTGGTCAAGTATGAGCGCGAGACCGGCCAGGTGTTTGCCGACGAACGCTCTTATTATGGCGATGCGGATGCGGTTGCGGCCGTGAAGGCGAACGTGGCGAAACTGGAACGCATGCTCACGCCCGCTGTCACAGGCGTGCCGTCGCTGCCAAGCCTCCGCACGAACTTCGCGCGGGTTGAAGCCGTTGATTCAGTTGTGACAGTCCCGGAAAACCGTGTGACGTTGAGCCTTCACCCGTTGACGAAGACGGGGAAAAACGCCAAGTACCCGGTGGAGGTCTGCTTCAACTCGTACGGCAAGAACGATAACGGCTCGCACGGCACCGTGTCGTACCTTCGCGACGGGTCGATGGGGAAGGCCGTTATCCATTACTGGCGCAACCATGTGTACTATGGCGCATATTTCAAGATTATCGACGGCGCTATAGCCTTAAACGTGCTGAATTACAGGGCAGCGCCCAACGATGACCCCGTAGAGCTGTACAGGGCGTAGCCATGGGTGGACGTGCGGCGATATACGCCCGCTTCTCGAGCCACAACCAGCGCGGCGAGTCCATAGAGATACAGGTGGAGAAGTCCCGCGCCTACTGCGCCGAGAACGACCTGCGCGTGGTGGCCACGTACTGCGACTTCGCGCAGACGGGCACCAACACCGACCGCGCCGAGTTCCAGCGCATGATGGCCGACGCCAAGCGAGGGCTGTTCGATTTCGTGGTCATATATAAAGTTACCCGAATCATGCGCAACCGCGACGAGATGGCCATGGCGCGCATCATGCTGCGCCGCTGCCGCGTCGAGATACTGTACGCGGGCGAGGACATTTCGGACGGCTCGGCGGGCGTGCTGCAGCTGGGCATGCTGGAGGTGCTGGCGGAGTACGAGAGCGCGCTCGACGGCGAGCGCATACGCGACGGCATACAGAAGAACGCCGAGCGGTGCATGGCCAACGGCTGCGTGCGCTACGGCTGGGACATAGTGGACGGGCGCTACGTGGTCAACGAGGAGGAGGCCGCCGCCATCCGCCTGGGCGTGCGCATGGTCTTGTCGGGCAAGTCGGTGGCCGACGTGGTGCGCGCCTGGGAGCCGTACCGCACCAAGCGCGGCGGCAAGTGGCGCTTCCAGACGGTGCGCCGCATACTGATGCGGCGGGAGAACGGCGGGGAGTACCGCTACGCGGGCGTGGTCGTGCCCGGCGGCATGCCCGCCATCGTTCCCATGGATGACGAGGAGAGGGTGATACGGATGCTTGAGGACTCGCACAGGCCCCGCGCCAAGACCGAAGCGTGGGACTTCCCGCTCACGGGCAAGCTCTACGACGGGCGCGACGGCGGGCTGATGACCGGCACCAGCGGAACGGGCAAGTCGGGCAGGCCCTATCACTACTACCGATGCCGCAGCTGCGGGCGCACCGTGCGCCGCGATGTCGTGGAGAAGCGCGTGGCCGACGCCGTGCGCGAGGCCCTGGGCAGCGCCGACAGCCGCGAGCGCATCGCTCGCATGCTGGCCGACGCCGAGGAGGAGCGCGCCGACGAGAGGCCCTTGAGCGAGACCATAAAGGGCGAGCTGGCCAAGATCGAGACGGCGTTCTCCAACATATGGGCGGCCATCGAGTCGGGCATTGCGCCGCCGGGCGGCAAGGAGCGCATAGACGCGCTGAAGCAGCGGCAGGCGCTCCTCAAGGACGAGCTGCGCACGGCCGAGGCCCTTGAGGCCGCCCGCCTTGACTACGACCGCGCGCTGTTCTGGCTTGAGGGCATGGCCGCCGCCGAGGTGGACGACGCGCAGCTCCTGCGCACGTTCGTAGCGCGCGTGGTGCTGGGCGGCCCCGACGATGACGACGGCCTGCGCGTGGCGTTCACGTTTGACGATTCTGCCGGCTTGGGCGATAATCCGTCGCTGCCTGGCGCTATAGGTCCAGGTGGCGAGGTGTTCGACCGAATGAACGCCAGCTCCACCATAAGTAACAGGCAGGTAGATATTTAGGTGGCCCGGCGTTTGCCCCGTTTTGCTGGGGATGTTTGTCGCTCAGTGCTCTTACTGTCCAATCCAGTGTTGCGCATAGCTCTTAATGTCCTCGGTAAAACCGTCAAGGTCGTCAAGGGTGATCACGCTGTCGATAAGCAAATTGGCTATCTCTCGGTGCATTGTGCTGCGGCGAATGTCGTTTGCAAGCACTCCTGAGGACAGCTTGTCTCGATTGAGGCGCTCTTCTAGTGCCCAAAATCTACTGGACGCTTCACTGTCGCCGTTCAGCATCTCAACGTACTGGCTGATGAGCTTTTCCATATAACGTTCTTGCCATTGAGGAAGCATTTTCTTAAACAGTTTCCAGTCGCTTTCGGCTACGTCGCGCATATGTCCTCCGCTCGTCAAACGGGCTTTCCATTTGCCTTTCATTCTATTTGGTTTTCGCTCGCAAGCGTTGATGAGAGGCTCTCTTTAGCCTTCGAGATTAGGCTTGAATGGGTTGTATGCCACAAAACGGGCCTATCTACTACGTTTAATTGGATACCCTCAACTATGCCGGGAAAACGAAAAATAAAATCGCAGGTAGAAGGCCTGTCGATTTTCGAAAAAGGCGGTCATGGTTGGCCCCATCGAGTTAAACGTAGTAGATAGCCCCTTTTCGTGGCGGACCATCAAACGAACGCCGACGCTTGTGCTGTAGCCGCTCCGATCATTCGTAAGTTGCGGTGGAATAGTTCCTAAACTCGACTACTCAAGGCTAAAACCGGAACTATATCACCGCAACTTAGGAGGGATGGGCGGGGGAGTACTAGTTGGGTGCTGCTGTCGGGCTGGGATGGTTTAGGCTCGCTTGCGATGCTTCCATTGTTTACGGCACCAACGTATGAGTGCTTTTACGACCGGGATGGTGATGAGGATTACCCAGGCGGGATGGGGTTGCCCCAGGCAGAGCCACATGTAGAGGAACCATGCCTCGGCACTGACTGAATAGACGACATCGATCAGCTTAGATAAGTGGCGTTGGTCGATAAAGTCGCCAAGCGCGTAATAGACGGGAATCAGAAAGACGAGGAAGAGTCCCGTAGCCCATGTGCCGTAGACAATGCCGAGCACCAGATAGGCGAAGGCGACAAGCGCGGGGAAGGGGAATTTGTTCCATGCGCGTCCGACCTTGGTGTGGAAATGCTTGCCATGATGGTCGAGCTTGTCGTGTGCTTCCTTCCAGCTGGAAAACGTCTCGCCGTCGATGGTGACGGTGCCGTCGTCATTGGTATGCACGCTATGTCCATCGTCCTCAAGCGTATCGATATGCAATCCGCCTGGCCCCACATGGACCTCTTCGCCCTTGCGCTCGTTAGCCACATGGATGCCATTCCAGCCAACATGGACCTCTTCGCCTTTGTTGGGATCAATAACGTGGATGCCGCGCGTGAGGGAAATATCGACAAGTGGCTTATCGCTGTGACCAGAGTGCTCAGTAGAAGCCTCAGCCTCTTCAGCCTCATCTGAAGCTTTGGTGCCGGCGTCGCTGTCCTGTGCCTCATCATCAGCTTGCGAGTCGTCAGTGCTATCCACCGTCTCCCCATACAACAGCTCATCCAGCGACACGCCATACAGCGCGGCGAGCGCAATAAGGTTATCGGTATCGGGCGAGGACTCGCTGCGCTCCCATTTACTGACAGCCTGACGACTCACGCCCAGCTGGGCGGCAAGCGCCTCCTGAGAAAGCCCGGCAGCCTTGCGGCGATCAACGAGCCGCTGTGCCATCGCAAGATCTATGGTGGTTCCTTTCGTTTGATGGTCGAATCGAATGAGCCGAGTATGCTGAGAACAACCGGTAGCGACCACCATTTCTAGTTAGAATCTGCCCCAACCCTACCGCAACTACCGGTAGCAACCCCTAACGACCAGCCATTCCAGGACAAATGTCAGTGCAAGTAGCAGCCAAGAGCCCCCCCCATTCAGTAAGTTGCGGTGGAATAGTTCCTAGATTCAGCCATTTGCGGGCTAAGCGGGAACTATTTCACCGCAACTTAATTTCAGACCAGGCACCCGCAGCAAGAAGGCGAATAGCCTCAGCCTCCTCAGTTGCCGCAGGAGACCCCAGGGCTTACCTCCCAAATCTTTCCGCAGGACGGAAGGACCCCGCCGCGCGAAGCGCACGGCGGGGTCCTGACATGTCCGAGGACGATTTGGGAGGTAAGCCCTGGGGCCTCCGATGAGAGCGGTTCCAGCCGAGGCTATTCGTCGCCGAAGCTGATGCCCAACGCCTTGGCCTCGCGCACCAGATCGCTCTGGGGGTCGACAAACTTGAGCTTGCCGGCGACCTCCTCGAGCGGCATGTGGCACATCTTGCCGTCGCGCAGGGCGATCATGTAGCCAAACTCGCCGCGCAGGCAGCCAAGCGCGGCTTCGACGCCGCACTGGGTCGCAAAGATGCGGTCCTGAGCATCGGGTTGGCCGCCGCGCTGCGTGTGGCCGGGGATGGCGACGCGGGTCTCGCGACCGGTCTTGGCCTCGATCTCCTTGGCGATGTCGTACACGATTGACGGGCTCGTGCGCTCGGCGAGCTTCTTCTTGTACTCCTTCTTGGACAGCGCCGCGTCCTCCTTGGAGATAGCGCCCTCGGCGACGGCCACGATGGTAAAGCGGCTGCCGGTCTCCATGCGATGCTCGATGGTCTTGATGACGTTATCCATGTCGTAGGGGATCTCGGGAATCAAGATGACATCCGCGCCGCCCGCGACGCCGGCGTATAGCGGGATCCAGCCAACCTTGTGGCCCATGATCTCGATAACGAACACGCGGCCGTGGCTCGAAGCGGTGGTGTGAATGTCGTCGATGCACTTGGTGGCGACGTCGATGGCGCTCGTAAAGCCAAACGTCAGCTCGGTGCCCCAGGTGTCGTTATCGATGGTCTTAGGCAGGGCGATAACGTTGAGGCCCTCTTCGCGCAGACGGTTGGCGGTCTTGGTGGAGCCGTTGCCGCCCAGCATAAACAGGCAGTCGAGCTGCAGCTTATGATAGGTGTGGACCATTGCCGGCACCTTCTCGACGCCGTCGGCCTCGGGAATATCCAGGCGCTTGAACGGCGTACGGCTCGTGCCCAGGATGGTGCCGCCACGGGTAAGGATGCCGCTAAAATCGGCGGGCGTCATGACGCGGAACCGGCTGTAGATAAGGCCCTGGTAGCCGTCCTCAAAACCATAGATCTCAATAGGCTCTTCGCTATTGGTCATAAGCGTTTTGACAATGCCGCGCATGGTGGCGTTGAGCGCCTGGCAGTCGCCGCCACTGGTAAGAAGACCGATCCTAAGCATGATGAATCCTTCCGGGCAAGTTATAACATGCGCATAAGTTTACCCCCGCACACTGTTGATACGGGGGTAAAACGTGTTAGCTCAAGCGTATAGAAATGTAAACAACGTCAGGCGAGCGTAAGGTCGACGAGCCTGGGTCCTTACAGTGCGAAGGCGTCGACGTCGCCCCAGTGGCGGCGCAGCGTAATGGCGGCGGCGGGTTCGGTATTGTCAAAGACGACCGACCATTGCGTATTGCTGGTGATGTCTTTCGGATTGGGTTCTTGCGCTGCAGCGCGTAGGGCCTTCCAAGCGACTGCCTCGTCCTGGGCACCGACATGGGCGTCAAGGACATCGGCGATTGCGATGGCGCGCTCTTTACCATGGCCCAGCTCGCCATTCTTTTGGTTGGGCAGCACTTCGTCGCCATAGCAGGCGTAGAAGTTCGTAACCTGGCGTACAGGAGTCGCTTTGAAAGCACGGTCCGGATCGCGCGGATCCCACTCTACTACGCGCGCGTCACCGGCGGCGTCGTTGATAAAGAAGTGGTAATCGCGTCCTGCCATGGCGTGCATGTCGTAGGCGGAAAGCAGGTCGACAGCTTCTTGCGTGGTGGCGGCACGGTCGAGCACCAGACGGATGGCGAGCGAGGTATTGATGACGGGGCGTTGCGTGTCCTGGTCACAGGGCTTGGAATCCAGAGTGAGTACGGCAATGGACACGCCGCATTCGTTAACACCGTCGAGCTGGGCAAACGGGCCCATGAGTGCGGCGGCACGTCCGGCGACGGAGTCAAGCGGAGTGTTATCGCCCAGGTTGTTAAGGGCGGCAAACCCGATGGAGGCATAGCCGCCACGTGGGTGATTGCGCACCAGCAGCGCCGAGGTGTCGTCCTTAAAGTCGTAATTGCGACCGGTGCGCACGCGGCCTTCGGCATCTACGGCGACAAAAGCGCTGCAGGCAAACTGGGGCGCCTGGACATGTACCGGCACACCGGGCAGCACCTGCGCCACCACGGCATCGATGTAGGCCTGGTCGTCGCGCACGCCAGCGGCGATGATGCGATCAAGATCGTAGCCGTAGGCGATGTCGATTGCGTACAGGTCATAGCCATCCGCGTAGCCGGTCAAGCGTCTGAGCGACGCGGCGGACTTGATTTGCTTGCGGTAAACGATGCCGGCGGCAGCGGCAAAGCCGACGGCGACTCCCGCGACACCGCAGGCGATGGCAATGTTACGTGGCTTCATGACGGTTCCTCTCGTCCTGTTAGCGCAATTGTCGCAAAAGGGGCGCGGGCATGATGGCTCAACTTGGTGAGCGGTGCGGAATTAAGCACGGAATGAAGAGTGCGGCGCTGGCGTGGCGGGGTATGCTGGAGGGGACCATCAACCCAGCGAAAGGGGAGAGCATGACGGATCAGGAAACGCCCGAGCGCGCGCACGTGACGGCCGACGATATCGAGGCCGCCAACGACCTTATCGACTTTATCGAGGCATGCCCCAGCATGTTTCATACGGCGGCGACCATTATGGCCGAGCTCGACGAGGCGGGCTTTACCTACCTGCCCGAGAATGCGGCATGGGATATCGAGCCGGGCGGGCGTTATTACACGCAGCGCAACACCTCGAGCGTCGTTGCCTTTAAGGTGGGCGAGGACCTGGCCGCGACGTGGGGCGAGGACGGCGTTGCCGGTGACTATCATTTTCAGCTCACGGCGTCGCACAGCGATTCGCCGACGTTTAAGGTTAAGGCCGTGCCCGAGCTCGACGGCGCGGGCGAGACGCTGCGCCTGAACACAGAGGCCTACGGCGGCATGATCGACTACACCTGGTTCGACCGTCCGCTGGCACTCGCGGGCCGCGTGCTGGTACGCGAGGGCGACCGTATCGAGAGTCGTTTGCTCGCTACCGAGCGCGAAGTCGCCATCATCCCGAGCCTTGCCATCCACATGAACCGTGGCGTTAACGAGAGCTTTGCTCCCAACCGAGCTGTTGACCTGTGTCCGCTCATCAGCGCCGGTGACCTTAAGCAGGGCGACTTTGACGCCCTGATCGCCGACGAGCTGGATGTTGAGCCCGAGCAAATTTTGGGCCGCGATCTGTTTCTGGTCAACCGCCAGGATGCGCGCATTTGGGGCTGGGCCGACGAGTTTATCTCGACGCCCAAGCTCGACGACCTGGCCTGCGCCTACACCTCGCTGCAGGCATTTTTGGGTGCCGAGAATGCGCACGACGTTTCGGTCTTTTGCTGCTTTGATAACGAGGAGGTTGGCTCCGAGACCAAGCAGGGCGCCATGTCGACGTTCTTGGCCGATGCACTGCGCCGCATTAACGGCTCGCTGGGCTTTGACGACGAATCGTACCACCGTGCGCTTGCTGCCTCGATGCTCGTGAGCTGCGACAATGCACATGCCGTGCACCCCAACCACGCCGAGAAGTGCGATGCCCGCAACCAGGTGGTGCTCAACGGTGGCATCGTCATCAAGGAGGCAGCCAACCAGCACTATTGCACCGATGCCTTTAGCCGCGCGGTGTTCCAAGCCATTTGCGATGACGCCGACGTGCCCACGCAGGCCTTCGCCAACAAGAGCGATATGGCTGGCGGTTCTACGCTGGGCAATCTGTCGAACATGCAGGCGAGCATGCATGCCGTGGACGTGGGCCTGCCGCAGCTTGCCATGCACTCGAGCTACGAGACCGGCGGCGTGCGCGACGTGATGTACGCCATCCGCGCCCTCACCGCCTTCTACGAGCGAAACCTAACCATCAACGGCGCCGAAAGCGTGGAGCTCTAAACCTGCCAAAAAGGGACAGGTTTATTTTGGCAGGTTTTATCTGGGCAAATGCCGCAATGCTAACGGTAAGAGAGCCGCTAGGACCCCGTCGACAGAGTCGACGCCAGCGAAACGCCGCAGGTAGAGCAAAAGTCAGCGAGAGCCCGCCAGAGCGAGCAAGGTGACGTGAAAGAGGAGGGCATAGGCCTTTTGGCCATGCCCGACGATTGAACGTCAGATTGCCGCTCTGGCGGGCTCGCAGCGTCGAGGGGTTCCGGCGTTTGGCAAAACGCCGGAACAATTAGTGTTCGATCCAGCAGCGGAGCGTCTCGCCGGCTTGCAGGTGACGCAGGTTCTCCGCGGCAATGTCGACCACATTGTTGAGCGTGGCTGCCAGGTGGAACCAGCCCGAGATGTGCGGCGTGATGAGCATGTTGGGCGCATCCCACAGCGGGCTTGTCGCAGGCAGCGGCTCGGGGTCGGTGACGTCGACCGCGGCGCCGGCAAGGTGTCCGGACTCAAGAGCGGCAACCAGATCGTCGGCAACCACAAGATCGCCGCGGCCGCCGTTGGCAAAGAAGGCGCCCGGTTTCATCGCGGCGAAGAACTCGGCGTTCGCCAGGCCGCGGGTCTCGGGTGTGCTGGGCATAAAGGATGCGACGATGTCAGCCTCGGCCAGACGCTCGGGCAGGGCGTCTATGCCGTCCATGTCCTCAAACACAATGGGGTAGACGAGTGGATGGCGCTTGATGCCGCGGACGTGCGCGCCCATGTTGCGGCAGAGCGTGGCGAAGTGGCCGCCGATATCGCCCGCGCCCAGCACCAGCACATTGGCGTTTTTGAGCGAGGTGACCGGCCCCAAATCCTCCCAGCGATGCTCGCGCTGCAAGTCGTGATAGCCGGGCAGGCGCTTCATCATGGAAAGGACCATGGCAAACATGTGCTCGCTCACGGCCTGGCCGTAGGCGCCCACCGAGCAAGACAGTTTGGCGTCGACCGGCACAGTGCCGGCGGCAAGGTAGTCGTCATAGCCGGCGGTTTGCAATTGCAACAGCTGGAGACGTTCGCATGCCGTGAGCATGTCAGGGTCGATGTTGCCCAGGATCACGTCGGCATCGGCGACCTGCTCGTGCGTGGCGGCGTCGGCGCTCGTGTAGATAAAGTCCTCGCCCGGAGCGCTCGACTCAAGAATTGCGCGATGACGGTCGTTGACGGGCAACAAAACCAGAATGTTCACAAGCAGTCCTCTCCGCTCGACCTGCCAAAAAGGGACAGGTTTATTTTGGCGGGTTTTATCAGGCAAAACGTTCAAATAAAACGCCGGATGCAAGACGAGCGTGCCCGTCAGCATCCGGCGCATCCACGGCTACCAGCTCAGCAGCTCGTAACCGTCCTCGGTCACCACGAGCTGTACCTCGCACTGGGCCGAGTCGCTGCCGTCCTTGGTGCGCACGCACCAGCCGTCACCCTTGCTAATCTTGATGTCGGGCGCTCCGGCATTGACCATGGGCTCGATGGTAAAGACCATGCCCGGAGCCATGATGGTGTCCACATCGGGCGCCTCGGTGGTAAAGCCCACAAACGGATCCTCGTGGAACTCCTTACCGATGCCGTGTCCGCCGTACTCGCGCACCACACTAAAACCGGCGTCCTCGACCGTCTTTTGCACGGCCTCGGCCATTACGGACAGCGGCAGCCATGGCTTGACGGCCGCCAGACCCGCCTCCACGCTGGCGCGGGTGACGTCGACCAGGCGCTGGCGCTCGGCAGATACCTCGCCGATGCAGAACATACGGCTCGAATCACTAAAGTAACCGTCCAGGATCGTGGAGCAGTCCACGTTGATGATATCGCCCTCGTGCAGCACATCCGCATCGCAGGGGATACCGTGGCAGACGACGTCGTTGATCGAGGTGCACACGCTCTTGGGGTAACCCTCGTAGTTGAGGTCTGCCGGCGTGCCGCCGTGCTCGACGGTGTAGTCGTAGATCATCTGGTCGATCTGGTTGGTGGTCATGCCTGCGGCGATATGCTCGCCCACATAATCGAGCACGCCCACGTTGATGGCGGCCGAGCGCTTGATGCCCTCGATATCGGCGGGCGTCTTGTAGAGCGTACGGGGCAGAACCTCCCAGCCCTCCTCCCACAGGCGCTCGAGGCGCTCGTCGAAGGCGCTGTGACATTTCTTATATTTTTTGCCGCTGCCGCACCAGCAGGCGTCGTTGCGGCCGGGTACGGGTCCTTTGTCATACATGGCTAACTTCCTTTCATCCGCAGCTAGTATAGCCCACTCACGCGTCCATAAAAGTTGCGGTGATATAGTTCCGATCTAAGCGGTTTAACAGCATAAACAGGAACTATATCACCGCAACTGATGGAGCGGGATGGCTGACACTAGCTGCTGCGTGGTTTTGCTAGTAGCTCACTTGGCAGGGAATGCCGAGGGCGCGCACGCGTGCGGCGATCGTGTCGAGCACCTCGGGCGCCGCTTTGGCAAGGCCGGCGATTGGTGTCTCGCGCGCCACTGTGTAGATGGTCGCCTCCTGCGGGCGAATGCGCTCGAGCGCCGCGAGCCAAGGACCAACGTACTCCTCGCCGGTGTTATCGAGAGACTTGCCCCGGTACTCACCGCTCAAAAACATCGTCTGGATAATGACATGACCGTTAAAGCTCGCGAACGTCTCGATCTGGTGCTCTACATCGTAGGGGCCAATAGGCTGGTCGAGCAGCTGGATAAACGCTGGGTCGACGGTATCGAGCTTGAGGATGTTGTCGTCGACCATCATGAGCGCATCGTGTACCTGGGGACGGTCGGCGCGCGTGCCGTTGGAAAGCACGGCAATCTTGGTGTTTGGGGCAAGCTGGTCGCGAAACGCGACGGCACCGGCGATGGCCTGCGGAAACTCCGGCGCGGCGGTGGGCTCGCCGTTGCCTGCGAAGGTGATCACATCGGGGAGCTCGCCCTCAGCTGCCATCTCGTGCAGCTTTGCCTCGAGCGCGTCGAGTACCATGGCGGCTGTGTTGTACGGCTCATGACAGGGGTGCTCGGCGTTGAGGCCGTTTTCGCAGTAAATGCAGTCGAACGTGCAGATTTTGCCGCTGGCCGGCATCATGTTGACGCCGAGCGAGAGACCAAGGCGACGGCTGCGAACGGGCCCAAAGATGGGGCTGGCATTCAAAAACGTAGACATAGGCATATGCTCCTCAAGACAATTGTGCCTAAGCATAGCATCGGCTCCAAAGCAAGGTGCGGGCTCTTGCCTTACAAGTTTCGTTTTTTAACGTCGCTCATTATGCCGTGCCATGAAAAGCCTCGGGTCGGGTACAGTTAATCTGTTAACAAGGTATAAGGCAATGCGGGTCCATCCAACCGTACTGACGTGCAACTGGATGGGCATTGATGATGGGGGCACAACATGGATTTTACGGTCGAGAATGCGGGCACCACGATTGCCTGTCGCGAATATGCCGGCCCGGATGTGTCGCCTGATGCTCCTGCTTTGGTGTGCGTGCACGGCGCTTGTGTCGACGGCACATTTTTCGACGGTATCGCTTGTGAGCTCAGCCGCAACTACCGCGTAATTGCCTACGACCGCCGCGGTTGCGGTGGCAGCAGCGATGCGGCAGACGGCAGCTATGATCTTGCCGCTCAGGCCGCCGACCTGCAAGCCGTGATCGAACACGTTGGCGCTCCGGCAAATGTGCTTGCGCATAGTGCCGGTACGTTGGTTGCGCTGGAGCTTCTTCGCACCGAACCCCATCTCGTCGCCCGTGCGATTCTGCATGAGCCGGCTGTGTCGGCCAAAGGCGTCGGTATGGGCGCAGCTCCGGTTTTGCTCGATATGATTGCGGCGGGAAAGGTTTCAAGGGCGCTCCGGCTTTTCTTGGGAGCCCTCGGCGACTTGGACCCCGAGGCTCCTGGGACGACCGAAGCGGAAGTCAAACATGCCCTGCGCAATGGTCGTTGCTTTATGGCCAATGAATACGGAACAAATATGACATATGCTCCCGACTGGGAGCGCGCTCGCGCGTCAAAGGCGGTGTCGGACGTGTTCTTGGGCGAGCTCTCGGTTGGCACGCCCCGCGAGGCGGGCACGAGGGTGGCTGCTGAATATCTCGATTGCCCCCTTGTGACGATTCCGGGCGCGCATAACGGTCTGCGCGATCGCCCCGTTACGGCGGCAAATGCCGTTCGTGATGTCTTGGAGCGTTAGCACGCTCGATGACCTGCGGGGAGAGGGGTTGTTAGCGTTTCGTCATTGTTAACGAATGCGTCCATAACCGCGCGCCCGCGGCTCCATTACCGCCGCTTGCCAGGTCATAAAAATGTAACGATAATCGCGCGTTTGCCTTCAGCTGTTAGATGTTACCCTTGTACCAATTGATATGCACCGTTGCCGTGCATAACGATAGAAAGGGCCCCATATGCGCAAAAATCACGAGGTCAATCTAACCGACGAGGAGGCTGCCGCTGAGGTCGCCCGCGTCGCGAAGACCTACCCCGTGGTACGTTTGCTGTCGGCCGACCAGATTAAGAGCGAGCGTAACTGCCTGCTCGCCGGCGATCACTGCCCTTGTTTGCGTCAGTCGAGTCTTGAGGCCTTGGCGAATTCAGGTGAGGTGTCGGAGCAACTGCTCAACGATGGTACTGAGTACCGCGCCCGCCTGCGCCCTCTAAAGGTCGAGGGCGAGCCTCGTGTCCTGCTGATGGTGCGTCCGATTGATGAGCAAGAGGCTGCAGAAGAGGACCTTGTCTACACCGACGTGCTGACGAGTGTGCGCAATCGCCGATATTACGAGGAAAAGCTTCGTGGCGCCCGCATGAATGCCGGCGTTGCGATGATCGACCTTGATGATTTTAGGGCCTTCAACGATACGTGTGGCCGTCATGCCGGCGACCTTGCACTCGGTGCTGTGGCGACAGCCATACGCAGCGGAATTCGTTCGACTGACGAGCTTGTGCGCTATGGCTGCGACAAGTTTGTGGTCGTCATGCCCGATATTCCCTCCGATGACTTCGCCCGTCGCTTGCATCAGGTATCCGAAGCCGTTCATTCCACGATTATTCCGGGCCATGAGTACGTGAGCTTGACGGCATGTGTTGGTGGCGTTCGCATTCATGGCGAGACGGTCGATGAGGGCGTTGGCCGCGCTGTCCAGTTATTGAGCCGCGCTAAGGCAAAAGCCGGTACGGTCGTGACCGATGCCGATTCCATCGAGGCCTTCCAAAGCGAAAAGCCTTTGGTGCTTATTGTCGATGACTCCGAGATGAACCGAGCCATTCTCAGCGAGATGCTCAAGGACGAGTATTGCATCCTCGAGGCCGATAACGGTCGTACGGCGCTCGATATGGTCGACCGTTATGGCGATGAGTTGTCGCTCGTGCTGCTGGACATTGTCATGCCGGGCGCGAGCGGCTTTGAGGTACTGGCCGATCTGTCGCGCCGATCGGGTATCGACAATCTGCCTGTCATCATGATTTCGAGCGAAGATTCCGATGATATGGTTCTGCGCGCGTACGAGCTGGGCGCCTCGGACTATATCAACCGCCCGTTTGACTCCCGTGTCGTGCGCCGCCGTGTAAGCAACACCATCCGCCTATACGCCAAACAGCGCCGCCTGACGAACCTGCTGTCCCAGCAGTACAACGAGCGCGTCAAGAACAGTCGCATGCTCATCGATATCATGGCCGGCGTCATGGAGCTTCGCAACGGCGAGAGCGGCAGGCACGTTACGAACATCGAGAAGCTGACCGAGCTGCTGCTTGGCTGTCTGGTCCAGCGTAGCGGCACGATCTCCCTCGACAATGAGGAGCGCTCCACGATCGCCCTGGCTTCGGCGCTGCACGATATCGGCAAGATGTCGATTGACGATGCGATTCTCAACAAGCCCGGACGCCTTACGCCCGAGGAGTTCGAGATTATGAAGACGCATACCACGATCGGCGCCGACATGCTGCGTGAGCTGGGTAGTCATCACGCCGGCAATGCGCTTATGGAATATGCGTACCAGATTGCGCGTTGGCACCACGAGCGCTGGGACGGCAAGGGTTATCCCGATGGCCTTAAGGGCGACGATATCCCCATCGCCGCGCAGGTGGTCTCGGTGGCTGACGTGTACGATGCACTGACGAGCGTGCGCGTGTACAAGGACGCTATCCCGCACGAGGAGGCGATTCGGATGATCCTGGACGGTAAATGCGGCACCTTTAACCCGCTGTTGCTCGACTGTCTGCTCGAGGTGCAAGACCGTATTGCCGAAACATTGGCACGCCCTGCCGACGTCGTTCAGTTTCCCACGATTTAGTTTGACCAAAGGAGTTTTAATCCATGATTTCCATGCGTGAGGCGTATGAGAAGATTGGCGCCAATTATGATGACGCGTGCGCTCGGCTGATGGGCGAGGAGATGCTTAGCCGCTTTGCCCTCAAGTTTTTGGATGACGAGAGCATGGACAAGCTGGAGGCCGCCATGGCGGCGGGAGACGCCGAAGGTGCGTTTATGGCAGCGCACACGCTCAAGGGCGTGAGCCAGAACCTGGGATTCGATAATTTGTATGAGCCGGCGGTCGTGGTGACCGAGGCGCTGCGCGGTGCCGATACCGTTGACGGCGCTCGCGAGGGAATGCATGCGCTGCAGCAGCAATATGCGGCAACGATGTCGGCCCTGCGCGAGGCGGCCGAATAAGAGCTTGCGGGCCTTGGGCTGTGTGCCGGCCACATATAGGTAAAAGGACTCCCCGTCGGACCATGTGGCCGGCGGGGAGCCCTTTTGTGTTGTGCCGTCCGTGAACTAACGGGCCTGCTTAACCTTTGCCGCTGCCTCGACAAACGACTTCCACAGGTTAAAGTCGGTCTCGAGCGTCTTCCACGTGTACTCAGGGTGCCATTGCACGCCCAGGCAGAACGGCTGGCCTTCGACCTCGATGCACTCGGGAACGCCGTCGGTTGCCTTGGCGACCAAGCGCGTGCTTTTACCCAGACGATCGACGCAGCAGTGGTGTGCGGAGTTGGTCTGGATCAGCCTGTGCCCGCCAACCGCGCGCTCCAGCAGCGAGCCCGGCACGACCTCGACGGGATGCACAGGGTCGTTGAGCACGTGGGTATGGCGCCACTGCGTGCGGCCCTCGCGAGCGCCCAGGCTCGGCACGTCCATGCACAGGGTGCCGCCGGTGGCGACGTTGAGCAGCTGTGTGCCGCGGCAGGTGGTAAAGAGCGGCTTTTTGGCGCGGAGCACCTCGTCGACCAGCTTGAACTCAAAGCTATCGCGGATCTCGCAGCAGAGGGTGGGGTCGTAGGGCCGATCGTCGCCCCAGCGCTTGGGGTTGACATCCGGGCCGCCGGGAATGGCGATGCCATCGGCGATATCGACGTAATGACGGATGACCTCAATGTCCTCGGTGATGGACATCTGCAGCGGCAGGCCGCCAGCGGCAAGGATGGCATCGACAAAGACGCTGGCGATCTCCTCGTTGGGGGAGAGCGTCTCGCTCAAAAACGGCTTCGCCTCTTCCCAGCGCGGCGCGACGAGGATGAGTGGGCGGTTGGCGGGGGCGACGTCGACGTGCGGGGTGTATGACGATGAAGTGCGAGTTCCGATCATAGGTGTAGCTTTCGAATCATAAGGTGACAGGGCGTATGAGAGACGTGGGACAATACTTTCAATGGATTTGTCCCACGAGGTGGCTGGTTAGTGGCCCTTGATGGAGTTGAGGAAGTCCTGGGCGCGCTTGGTCTGGGGGTGGTCGAAGAACTCGTCGGGCGTGCCGGTTTCCACGATCTGGCCGTCGGCCATAAACACGACGCGGTCGGCCACGCGGCGGGCAAAGTTCATCTCGTGCGTGACGACGATCATCGTCATGCCCTGCTGGGCCAAGCGCACCATGACCTCGAGCACCTCGTTGATCATTTCGGGATCGAGGGCGCTTGTGGGCTCGTCAAAGAGCATGGCCTTGGGCTGCATGGCAAGCGAGCGGGCGATGGCCACGCGCTGCTGCTGGCCGCCCGAAAGCTGTGCGGGCACCTTGTCGGCCTGCTCGGCCACGCCCACGCGGCTCAGCAGGTCCATGGCACGCTCGCGAGCCTCCTCCTTGGACACGCCCAGCACGTCGACCGGCCCCAGCATGACGTTCTGCAGCACCGTCATATGTGCAAACAGGTTGAACTGTTGGAACACCATGCCCAGCTCGGCACGCATGCGGGCAAGATCCTTGCCTTCCTGCGGCAGGGGCTCGCCCTCGATGAGGATCTCGCCTGAGTCGATGGTTTCCAGGCGGTTGATGGTGCGGCACATGGTCGACTTGCCCGAGCCCGAGGGGCCAATCACCACGACGACCTCGCCGCGGTCGACCGAGAGATTGATGTCGTTGAGAACGTGCAGGTCGCCATAGTGCTTATCGACGTGCTTGAGCTCGATCAGCGGCTGATTGCCGGTGGTAGAGGTGCTCTGTGCCATGGTGCTCGGCTCCTTATGACTCGAAATGGTAAAGCGTTAGCGGATGATGGTCGCGCCGGTCTTGTGCGAAACGTAGACAGCAGCCTTGTTGATTGCGACGTTGATGAGGATATAGATGACCGCGATTACCAAGTAGACCGACACGAGAGCGTCGTAGTTGGTAATGAGCACGCGGGCGTTTTGCATGAGGTCGGGGTAGCTCACCACGTAGGCGACGGTGGTGTCTTTGACTACGACCACGAGCTGCGAAATCAACGACGGAATGATAAATCGAATAGCCTGCGGCAGCACGATTTTAAAGGTGATTTTAGCCTTGGAGAGACCGAGCGCCTGGGCCGCCTCGACCTGGCCGCGCGGTACGGCGTTGACGCCGGCGCGGAAAATCTCAGCTAGCACGCCGGCTGCAGCGAGCGCGACGGGAAGCGTGAGCATCCAAAACGACGGCAGCGCGATCTTGTACTGGGGCAGCACCAAAAAGAAGAAGTAGATGAACAACAGGCTTGGTACGCCGCGGAAGAAATCGGTGAGCACACGGCAGGCCAGCTGCAACGGCTTAATGTCGCTCGTGCGGCCGAGCATAAGGGCTAAGCCTAGCACCAGCGCGATGGCGCCAGCGGTGAGTGCGACTTTAACGGTGCCCTCAAAGCCGGCAAGCAAGAACTTCCAGGTAGTGAGGTGCGTAAAGAAATACCAATAGTGGACCGAAAGCTGACCGGTCACATAAAAGCGCTGCAACACGAGGACGACGAGCGCGGCGACGGCAACAAGCGAGATGGCGGTGCCGATGCGAATCTTGGCGCGCATCTTGGGGCCGGGAGCCTCGTAGAGCGCATCGCGCATGGTAAGTGCAGGGGAGGAATGCTTGCTCATCGGAGGATCCTCACCTTCTTATCGATGTAGTTGCCAATGTGGCTCACCACAAAGGCCGTGCCCAGGTAGCCGAGCGCCGAGATAAAGAACGCGGCGACGCCGCCGAGCGAGCGCGTGTTGATGTAGCTCACCACGCCGGTGAGCTCCTGCGGCTTAAGCGGCACCTGGCTGCCCAAGGCGGTAGTGAGCATGACGGCGATAAAGAGGTTGGTCATGGGTAGCACGCTCGAGCGCAGCGCCTGCGGAATCACGATCTTGGCGAGGATGCGGCTGAAGCTCATGCCCAGCGAGCGGGCGGCTTCCACCTGGCCGACGCCGACGGTGTTGATGCCGCTCATAAAGTTCTCGGAGCCAAAGGCCGAGCCCAAGAGGACCGTGGCGACGATAACGCAGGTGCGGTAGGGCAGGACGACCTTGAGCGGCGGCAGCGCGTAGACGACGATGATGAGCAGCGCGATGCCGGGGATGTTACGGAAGACCTGGACATACAGGTCGCCAAAGACGCGCAGCGGCTTGAGCGGCGACACGCGCATCACGGTGACGGCGACGGCCAGCACCATGGCGATGGCAAACGACTCAAGCGTCATGCCCCAGGTTGCGAGCAGCGCGTCGATATAGTTCTGGCCATAGAGCGACCAGAGTTCGGAGAGACTCATGCGGACCTCCCGCCGATAAGGAAAGGGGCTCCCGTGTGTACGGAAGCCCCGACAACTCAGTGAGGAAACAGTTTACCGCAATAAAGCGCATCATGCGTTTCCGTATGGTTTCGTTGCGGCCGTTACCAGGCTCGCTGCCTAGGCGCCGATCTCGGGCAGCTCGGGAACATTGGTGTCGCCCGTACGGTCGCCGATGCAGATCTGCCACAGCTCGGTCCAGGTGCCATCGTCCTCGATCTTCTTAAGGAAGTCGTTGACAAAGGCGACACCGTCGGAATCGAGCGGCAGGCCGATGCCATAGGGCTCCTTGCTGCCGAAGGGCTTGCCGGCGATCTTGTACTTACCGGGCTCGCGGACCAGGGCGCTCTGCTGCATGTTGTTATCGATGACGTAGGCGTCAACGCGGCCCTGCTGGAGTGCCTGACGAGCCTCCTCGTCGGTCTTGAACTCCTGCTGGCTGGCCTTGGGAGCGAACTCCTCCAGGATGGCGGGGCCGTTGGAGCCGGACTGGACGGCGACGTTCTTGTCGGCCAGGTCGTCGACGCTCTTGATGTCGTCGTTATCGGCGAGTACCAGGATGGCCTGCTGGGTGTAGTAGTAGGGACCGGCAAAGGAGACGAGCTTCTTGCGCTCATCGGTAATGGTGTAGGTGGCGAAGACGGCGTCGACCTGGCCGTTCTGCAGGACGGACTCACGCGTGTCCGAGGTTACCTGGGTGATCTCGACCTTGTTCTCGCCCAGAATGTAGTTGGACAGGAGCTGTGCGATACCGGCGTCGAAGCCGCGGGTCTGACCGTCTTTCTCGTTGAGGAGGGAGAAGAGCGTGGAGGTCTGAACGCCACCGATCTTAAAGACGCCGGCGTCCTTAACGGCCGTGGCCCAGGTGCTGGCGGCGATGGCGTCGTCATCGGCCTTGGGGCCGTTGTCGACGAGCTTGTCGAATGCCTTAGCGTCGAGCGTGGTGGAAGCCTCGGTATCATTGGAGCTCTTGGAAGAGCCGGCGGCGGAACCCTTGTCGGCCTCGGTGCTGGTGTCGGAGCAGCCGGCAAGACCAAGGCCGGCGACGGTTGCGAAGGTGGCGGCAACGAAGCCGCGGCGGTCGAGAACGACCTGCTGGGAGAGGTTCTTGCTCATGGTAGAACACCTTTCTCAATAAAATCCCTAGCGGTTGAGTAGAGTTATACCCTATCGCGCTCAAATGGGTCAACACGAAATAACTCAGAAACATACTTAACTTATGGGTAATTCTACCTACCAAAAAGGGACAGGTCTATTTTGGCAGGTTTTATCTGGGCAAACGTCGATTATTACAGCTGAGATAGCGTTTTGAAAACCACCACAAAGGGGACAGGCACCTTTGTGGTGGATCTTGCAGATGTGGCGGCCTGCCTCGCTGTTTTGTCTCAATCTGTAACAGTTAGACGGGAATTCAGGCCCTAGATGTTACAGATCGAGATAATTGAGTTGGGAAAATAAAAACCTCCGCAGGGGTGCTTCCCTTGCGGAGGTTTTCTTACTCGTTGAGTAGCCTTACGGCTTCGGCGGCCATGTTCTCGATCGTCATGCCGTTCTGTGCGAGCAGCTCGTTGGGGTCGTAGCGGTCGGGGAAGCCCTTGGCGATGCCGAAGGTGCGCGTGCGCAACGGCGTGCATGCCAGATAGCATGCCACGCGCTCGCCCCAGCCGCCGTCCAAGATGCCGTCCTCGAGGGTGACGACAACGCGATGCTCGGCGGCAAGACTGTCGAGGAACTCGCGGTCGAGCTCGGTTGCAAAGCGCGGGTTGACGAGCGTGGCCTCGATGCCGTACTCGGCAGTCAGACGGTTTGCCACGCGCTCACCCAGCTCAAAGAAATCGCCAAGCGCGAGCACGGCAACGTCGCGGCCCTGACGCACCACGTTGTAGCGAACGGCGCTGTAGTCGGTGTCTTCGGCGGGCGCAAGGTCGGGGCGGCTTACCAGGCCGATGCCCGGTACGCGGATTGCCACGGGATGCTCGCGGTGGTCGAGCGACCAGCTCAGCATGGACAGATATTCCTCCATGCAGGCCGGCGCCAAGTAGTGCATGTTGGGAAGACCGCCCAGCATGGAAATATCAAAGAACGAAAGATGCGTCTCGGACGTGGTGCCAAAGATTGACGCACCAAACACCAAAATGGTTGCGGGGACGTCGTTGAGGCACAGGTCGTGCCACAGCTCGTCGTAGGCGCGCTGCAAAAACGTACCGTACACACCAAAGACTGGCTTGGCGCCCGAGCGCGCAAGCGCGGTGGCAAAGGTCACGGCGTGCTCCTCGGCAATGCCCACATCGACGAACTGTTTGCCGGCGGCAGCGCGAAGCTCGGGTGTAAAGCCCATGATGTAGGGCGTGGCGGCCGTGATGCCAACGACCTGTGGATCGCGCTCGATGGCGGCGCTGAGCGCCTCGCCCGTAATGTCAGCATAGGTGCGCGGCGCGGGCTCGCTCGGATGGCCCGGGCAAAGCTTGCGCCCAGTCGCCATGTCAAACGGACCCACGTGGTGCCAGCGTTCGGGGTCGCTCTGGGCCGGCTCAAAGCCCTTGCCCTTGGCGGTGGAGACGTGCAGCACGATGGGATGATCGATATTGCGCAGTTCCTGCAGCGCGTCGACCAGGGCCAACACGTCGTTGCCGGCGTCCAAATAACGGTAGTCGAGTCCCATCGCGCGGAAAACGTTGCGCTCACAGGTGCCGTTGCTGGTGCGCAGCTCGGCCAGATTGCGATAGAGGCCACCGTGGTTCTCGGCGATGGACTGGTCGTTATCGTTGACGATGATGATCAGGTTGCTGTCGAGTTCGGCGGCATTGTTGAAGCCCTCAAACGCCAAGCCGCCCGAAAGCGAGCCGTCGCCAATGATGGTGATGACGTTGTAGCTGTCGCCCGCCAGATCGCGGGCGTGTGCCAAGCCGCAGCCCAGGCTCACCGATGTGGAGGTGTGGCCCATGGCGAACAGGTCGTGCTCGGACTCGTCGGGATTGGCAAAGCCAGAAGCCTCGCCAAAACGTTCCGGATCGATATAGGTATACGCGCGCCCGGTCAGCGCCTTGTGGGCGTAGGTCTGGTGCGAAACGTCAAAGACAATCTTGTCGATAGGGGAGTTAAACACGCGATGAAGCGCAACCGTAAGCTCAACGACGCCCAGGTTGGGGGCAACGTGTCCGCCGACAGCGGCGGAGCTTTCGAGGATGGCGTGGCGAATCTCGCCGCAGAGCAGCGGAAGCTCGGCGCGGTCGAGAGCCTTGACGTCCTCGGGCGTTGTCGTTTGCGTAAGCAGCATCGTTGTGGGTTACTCCATGCGAATCGAGCGCCGGCGCTCCCTCGGCCGACACAATTGCACAAGACAGTCTCGCACATTTTGGCGTTTGATATGTGACGGCGGCGCGGTAATTCGACAACTGGTGGGGCAAAACGTTTTGTCCGATGCCATACTGATAGATTCGATGATGATTTTTTCAATACGTGCAGGCTGTGGCTTGCCGCCGTGAGCCGCTGGAGGGAGGCAGCATGTCCGATGCCGTTCGTGCCGAGAAAATCGCGCGCGAAGTAGACCATGCTGCCCGTCAACTGGCACAGGCGGGCCGTCTGAATCTTACGCGCGAGTTTATCCAACATGGCGACGTGACGGTGTATGCGCATGTGATCTCGGTGGCGCGGGCGAGCCTGTCCTTTGCCGAGCGCCTGGGACGCGTCGGTATCTCCGTCGACCGTGCCTCGCTGCTGCGCGGAGCCTTGCTGCACGACTACTTTCTCTACGATTGGCATGATCCCGATCCGAGCCATCGGCTGCACGGCTTTCGCCACCCGTTTTTTGCCCTGACGCGTGCCGAGGAAGATTTTGAGCTGACGCCGCGCGAGCGGAATATCATCGCGCGGCATATGTTTCCGCTGGTACCGGTGCCGCCGACGTGTCGTGAGGCTTGGATTGTATGCCTGGCGGATAAATGGTGCGCGCTGCATGAGACGGTCGCCGGCCGTCTGCGGCGCAAAGGCGGCGCGAACGATTTGAACGAGGGCTCGAGTGACGGCTCGAGTAAAGAATCAAGCGAAAAGAGGAGAGGGTAGACGGTGGGAACCGCGGTTGATATGGCATTTGGCGGCGCGACGCTTGCCGCCTGCCCGCTTTCGGCACTGGTGCTCTCGTTTGCCTTTTACGGGTTTTGTGGCTGGGCGTGGGAGTCGACGGTCTGCGCCATGCTCAATCACGGACGCTTCGCCAACAGTGGATTTTTGCTGGGGCCGTGTTGCCCTATCTATGGTGTGGGCGGTATAGCCTGCTGGCTTTTGCTGCGCGGGATTCCGGATGCCCCGAGCCAGTTTGTCGCCGCGGCGCTTGTATGCAGCGTAATCGAGTACAGCGTGGGCCTTTTGTTGGAAAAGACAACAGGCGCACGCTTTTGGGATTACTCGCACCTGCCGTTTAACCTGCACGGACGCATCTGTCTGTACTGGGCCTGCGCGTTTGGCTTGGGTGCGCTGTGTATTTGCCGTTTAGTGGAGCCGGCATTGCTGGGGCTGCTTGGCCATCTGCCGGTGCTGATTGTGCGGCTGTCCGCCTTTATCGTCGCGGTCGCGATGATGGTCGACGCGGTGTGCTCTTTGGCCAGTTGGCGCCGCCTGTCCGATCAGCTGGAGCGTGTACGTGCCGACCTTGCCGACCGCATCAATGAGTCGCTTGCCGATGCGTCTGACTCAATGCTCGAGCGCATTCCCGAATCGACGATTGACTCGGTGACACAGACGCACATCCGTAGCCGCGCCGTTAACGCGTGGCTGGCCGAGCTGGGTGACGCCGCGCTCGATGCCCTGCGCGAGAAGGCTTCGATGCCGACGTTTATCGCGGATGGTGCTCGCGGCCTGGCGCTCGCTGCCCGCCGCGTGGCCGATGCCGCGCCGAGCATGCCGCGTCCATCGCTCAGCCGTCGCCTTGCCGGCAAGCGCATGAACCGTCCGGTGCCGAGCGTGTCACTCAGCCGCCGCGACCTACGCTTCTTTAACGCCTTCCCGCGTCTGCGCATCAATCACTACGAAGGTGTCATCCGAGCAACTAATCTCCGCGACCGCGCCCACGAGCTGTTTCGGCGCTAGCCGGGACGGGGCGCTCGCGGCTCCCTTGCTCGCGTATTTCCCGTTCGTTTCGCGCCCGTTGCCGCGCCGTTTCCAAGATTGCGGCGCCGTTTCCATTCGACAACGCCGCGTTTAACAACGCCGTATCTGGTCTACACCAGTTGCCCCTCGGCCGCATTATGGGCGCCGACAACGTTCATGCGACCAAGGGAGAGCGAATGTACGATACGGGATCGACAACGTTTATGCTCATCTGCACCATGCTCGTGTTTTTAATGACACCGGGTCTGGCGTTTTTCTATGGCGGCCTGTCCAGGCGCAAAAATGTCATCAACACCATGCTCATGTGCTTTGGCGCCATTGGTCTGGTTGGTGTGCTGTGGATTGTTGCCGGCTGGTCTCTGGCCTATGGCGGCGACGGTTCGAGTCCGTTTATTGGAGGCCTTGACCAGCTGCTGTGCCTGCCGGTGCTCAACCAGGTGCTGCAGGCGGCCGAGGGCAATGCTGCGGACGGTGTCGTCTACCCTCAGATCATCAACATCGCCTTCCAGATGGCATTTGCCATGATCACGGCTGCTATCGTCACGGGCAGCCTGGCAGGCCGCGTTAAGTTTGGTGCCACGACGGCCTTCCTGAGCATTTGGCTGCTTGTGGTCTATGCGCCGCTCGCCCACATGGTTTGGGGCGGCGATGGCTCCTTTATCGGCGACATCATCGGCGCGCTCGACTTTGCCGGCGGCGACGTGGTGCACATCTCGTCCGGTCTGACGGGCTTGATTCTCTGCCTGATGCTCGGCCGTCGTCGCGGTTTTGGCATGGTGAGCTATCGCCCGCATAACGTACCGTTTGTAGCGTTGGGCGCCGGCCTGCTTTGGTTTGGCTGGTTTGGCTTTAACGGCGGCAGCGAGTTTAAGGCCGACGCCGTGGCGGCGCTCGCCATCCTCAACACCGTGACGGCCAGCGCGGCGGGCATGGTCTCGTGGCTTGCCGTCGAGCGCGTGCACACCGGTCGCCCCACGCTGGTGGGTGCCAGCACCGGTCTGGTTGCGGGCCTTGTGGTGGTCACGCCGGGCGCGGGCTTTGTCGAGCCGTGGGCAGCGCTGGTCATGGGCCTGATCGTATCTCCCGTCTGCTACCTGGCCATCAGCCATCTTAAGACCAAATTTGGCTACGACGATGCGCTCGACGCGTTTGGCTGCCACGGCATCGGTGGCATCCTGGGCGGCGTGCTCACGGGGCTGTTCTGCGTGCCGGAGCTCTCATGGACCGGTAAGGGCGGCCTGTTCTACACGGGCGATGTCTCGCTGCTCATCTCGCAGATTTTGGGCATTGTGGTGACGGTCGCTATTGTACTGGTGCTCGACTTGGTGATCGCCGCGGTGGTCAAGGCGCTGTTCCACGGCAGCCTGCGCGTGGACGAGGCCGACGAGGCGCTGGGCATGGATGCGAGTCAACACGGCGAGAGCGCGTATCCCTCGTTCTCCGGACTCGATTAGCAGCTTCCCCAAGCACCGCACCTTGCCGTTCAATCGTCGCTCACGTACTTAAGTACGCTTCGCTCCTCTTTCACGGCAATCTGCGGCACTTGGGAAACCTGCTAAGACCAGTCAGTTGAACTTTTTGATCTCTGAGGTTGGTTTGCGACACCTGGGAAACCCGCGTCTCATGTAAAGGGATACGTTGATTATTGAGAGGAATTCATTATGAAAAAGATCACGGCTATCGTGCGCCAGGAAAAGCTTGAGGTTCTTAAAGATGCGCTGTTTGCTGCTGATGTTCGCGGTATGACTATCAACCAGGTGCAGGGCTGCGGCGCGCAGCATGGCTGGAAGGAATACGTGCGCGGCAACGAGTTGCTTGTTAACACGATCCCTAAGGTGCAGTTCACGCTCATTTGTGCCGATGAGCATGTCGACGGCATTGTCGAGATTATCTGCAATGCTGCTCGCACCGGTGCCGTTGGAGACGGCAAGATCTGGGTCGAGCCGGTCGAGGAAGTTATCCGCATCCGCACCGGCGAACACGGCCCCGCCGCGGTGTAGAACAATCTTTCGCCTGACGGGCGTGCCTCTCTTGGGGTGCGCCCGTTCTCGTCTACAATATCGTGCAGACGAAGGAGAGGCATGCCCATGATCAAGATGTTTGCGAGTGACTTAGACGGAACGCTGCTGAATGCCCTACACGAGGCCGACGGAACCATCCGCCGCGCCATTCGCGAGCTGACCGAAGCCGGGCTGCATGTGGTTCCCGCGACCGGACGCTCGACGCTGCCGATCGGCGAGCATGGCTTCACAGGTCTGGCACTCGACGCCTGCTGCTCCAACGGATCCATCGTGCGCGACAGCCATGGTGAGGTGCTCAAGACCTGGACCATCGACCCGCAGGTTACCGAGGAGCTGCTCAAAGCGTTCCCGGACATTTGCTTCGACTGCTCCACGCCCGACGGCATGTTCTCGAGCGGTTCGTTCGAGATGCACCAGGCGGGCTTTAAAAAGGACAGTCCTATCAAGCGCATCGTGATGCGCGGCATGCGTGCACGTGGCGGGTATCACGAGGAACAGTATTTCGACCAGTCGATCGGTGACATCCTGCGTCATGACGTGTGCAAAATCAACTGCCGCGTGACCTCGCCCGAGCTGGAGCGCGACCTTAAGGCATATTTGGCTGAGCGATCGGACCGCGCGGTCAACGCGCCGTTCGATCCGGTGATGTTCGAGATCACGGACGTGGCGTGCAACAAGGGCGAGAGCGTGGCGTGGCTGGCGGGCTACTACGGCATTGCCGAGGACGAGGTCGCGGTCTACGGCGACGGCGGCAACGACATTGCCATGCTCAAACGCTTCCGCCACAGCTACGCGACCAAAAACGCAAGCGATGCCGCCAAGGCCGCCGCGAGCGCGACCATCGGCAGCTGCATGGTCCACGCCGTCCCCAAACACATGCTCGCCACCATGCACAAGCAAAATTCCCGCACCGTCATCGAATAATGTGACAAAGGGGCAGCCCCTTTGTCACAGGGGTCTGTGTTCTTGGAATACGAACATATATTCGCATATACAACTACGCTTTGATAGAATCGGTATCGTTGGCGGCAGTTCCATGTGCCGGGCAGCGCCCTCCACCTGATGGGAGGTGATGCCCATGACCGATTTGATTGATTTCGTGAGACTTCTGACCGCTTTGGTCTCGTTCTTCACGGCACTTGTCGGCCTTTCCGAGGCACTCAAGCAGCGTTCGAAGCGCAACAGAAGGGGTCGCCGCCGCTAAGGCGTTGACCCCCTAATGCAAACAACGGCGCTGCCCAGCTTTCCAGAACTTGCGCTGCCGTCGACACTATTCTACCCACGAATGACATTTTGAACAATCGGCAATGCCGCTTCAAAAGCCAGGCACAACTGGCACAACCTAGGCGGTCGCTGAATGTGACAAAGGGACCGTCCCTTTGTCACAGCCCAAATATTGCCTTTACGTGTTGATGCACACGGTGTGCAATAATACTCGCACTGTGCAATAGCGCACAGGCTGAGTAACAAGGAGGACGCTTGTCCCAGCTCGAGAAATGCGATCGCCGGTCCCTTCGCTCGCAGCGTGCCCTTCGCCAGGCACTTGCTAGCGAGCTTGCCGAAAGCGGCGACCTTTCGCGCATTAATGTCGCGTCGCTCACCGAGCGCGCTGGCCTTACGCGTCGCACGTTCTATTCGCATTACCGCGATATCCCCGACTTTATCAATCAAATCGAGGACGGCTTGCTGGCCGAGATCCGTGAGCGCATTGAGCTCATCACCGCAGCTCAGCTGCCCGACCTCTATCACAACATCGATGATCTTGAGCCGGCACCCGGTTCGGTTGAGCTGCTGCGCTATCTTGCGGCCAATCGCGACCTTATCGGGGCCCTGCTGGGCCCGGGCGGCGACCCCGCCTTTATTAAAAAGATTATCGACACCGCGCGTGAGGCCGTGGTGCCTCGTGCGCAGACGGGCATTTTGGGCCTGGCGCTGGGTACATTCTTTGACTACTACGTTACCTACGTCGTGAGTGCCGAGGTCGGCCTGATTCAGCGCTGGTTTGAGCGTGGGCTCACCGAATCGCCCGAGACCATGGCGCGCATTATGACGGTTATCGCCTTTGTGCGTCCCGGCGACCTATATGGCCAACCCATCGATATCAACGTGCCGGAATACGGCATGAAGCTATTGAACTTGCAGCTCGAGGACGCGGTCGACACCGCCGCAACCATCGAGTCCAACAACTAAGAGGAGAGACAGATGAGCAAACTCGTCGAGGGCATTAAGGACCGTATGGTCGCTGCCGCGCGTGAGGCTGCGCCCGCCGTGGTGGATGCCGCGCAGAAGGCCGCGACCGCGGCTGCCGAGAAAGTTGCTGAGGCAGTTGCCGATGCCAAGAACGCGGCAGGGGGGACGTCCGTCGCTAACGAGCCCGCCACCGCCGCTGAGCCCGTAGCCGCCACTGCCGCCCACGCTCCCGAAGGCGCGGTCTTCAACCCCGAGGCCGCCCACGGCAACCTGCACTTGGGCATCGACGTGGGCTCCACCACCGTTAAGCTCGCCGTGCTCAACGACGATAACCAGATCGTCTACGCCAAGTACCAGCGCCACCACACCGACGTCCGTGCCTGCGCCCGTGATCTGTTCGAGGGCGCTGCGACCGTGCTGCCGACGGCCCAGATGACCTGCGCCATTACCGGCTCGGGTGGCCTGCTGCTGTCCCAGTGGCTCGACCTGGAGTTTGTCCAGGAGGTCATCGCCAGCAAGCGCGCCGTCGAGACCCTCATCCCGGCCACCGATGTCGCTATCGAGTTGGGCGGCGAGGACGCCAAGATCATCTACTTCGACAACGGCATCGAGCAGCGCATGAACGGCACCTGCGCCGGCGGCACGGGCGCCTTCATCGACCAGATGGCCACTCTGCTGCACACCGACGCCAGCGGCCTTAACGAACTCGCGGCCAACGCCACCACCATCTATCCCATCGCCAGCCGCTGCGGCGTTTTTGCCAAGACCGACGTGCAGCCGCTGCTCAACGAAGGCGCCCGTCCCGAGGACGTCGCCGCTTCCATCTTCCAGGCCGTCGTGACCCAGACCATCTCGGGTCTGGCGTGCGGCCGTCCCATCCGCGGTAACGTCGCCTTCTTGGGCGGCCCGCTGCAGTATCTCTCCGAGCTGCGCCATCGCTTCTACCTCACGCTCAACCTGGACGAGGAGCACCGCATTGTGCCCCAAAACGCCCACCTGTTTGTGGCGAGCGGCGCCGCCATGGCGCATGAGTCCAACAAGCTCAGCACGTTCCCGCAGCTCATCGAGGCTATCGATGCCCTGGGTGACACACAGGGTGCCGAGGTCGAGCGCCTGGATCCGCTCTTTGCCACCGACGAGGACTTCGCCGAGTTCAAAACCCGCCACGACACCGAGGTCGTCCCCAAGGGCAAGCTCGACGGCTACACCGGCCGCGTGTTCATCGGCATCGACGCCGGCTCCACCACCATGAAGGCCGCGCTCGTGGGCGAGGACGGCCAGCTGCTGCACACCTGGTACGGCAACAACAACGGTGACATCCTGGGCACGGCCAAGGTCATCATGGCCGATTTCTACAATCACATCCCTGCCGGCTGCACCATCGGCCACGTGACCACCACGGGCTACGGCGAGGCGCTGCTCATCGAGGCCCTCAAGGCCGACTCCGGCGAGATTGAGACCGTCGCGCACCTGCGCGGCGCCAAGGCATTCCTGCCCGGCGTCGAGTTCATTCTGGACATTGGCGGCCAGGACATGAAGTGCCTGCGCGTCAAGGACGGCGTTATTGAGCACATCATGCTCAACGAGGCCTGCTCGTCGGGTTGCGGTAGCTTTATCGAGAGCTTCGCCGTCTCTATGAACATGGACGTGCGCGCGTTCGCCGATGCCGCCATTCATGCCAAGGCCCCGGTCGACCTGGGCAGTCGCTGCACGGTCTTTATGAACTCGCGCGTCAAGCAGGCGCAAAAGGAAGGCGCCACGGTGGGCGACATTGCGGCCGGCCTGTCCTATTCCGTCATCAAGAATGCCCTGTTCAAAGTCATTAAGTTGCGCGATCCCAAGGAGATCGGCAGCCAGGTGATCGTCCAAGGCGGCACCTTTATGTCCGATGCCACGCTGCGCGCGTTTGAGCAGCTCACCGGCGTTCATGCCGTGCGTCCCGACATCGCCGGCTGCATGGGCGCCTACGGCGCGGCCCTGCTCGCTCGCGATCGCGCTGGCGCCGACGGCACCTCGACCATCCTCTCGGCTGAGGACATCGCGCACCTCACCGTGACGCAAAAGCATGTCCGCTGCGGCCGTTGCTCCAACAACTGCCAGCTTACCGTCAACGACTTTGGCGGTGGCAGGCGCTTCATTACCGGCAACCGCTGCGAGAAGGGCGCCGGCCACAAAAAGCAGAAGACCGAGGCCCCCAACCTCTTCAAAAAGAAAAACGAGCTGCTCTTTAACCGCGAGGTCCTGAGCCCCGACGAGGCCCCGCGCGGCACCGTCGGCATCCCGCGCGCGCTCAACATGTACGAGAACTACCCCTTCTGGCACGCGTTCTTTACGCGCCTGGGCTTTAGCGTGCAGCTGTCCGACCAGTCGAGCAAGAAGACCTACCAGGCGGGCATCGAGTCCATGCCGTCCGAGAGCGTGTGCTACCCGGCAAAGATGAGCCACGGCCACGTGATGAACCTTATCGACCGTGACGTCGACTTCATCTGGATGCCGTGCGTGCGTTGGGAGCGCAAGGAGGATCCGACGGCTGGCAACTGCTATAACTGCCCCATCGTCATGAGCTACCCCACGGCGCTGGCGCTCAATATTGACGAGATCCGCGAGCAGAACATCGAGTTCCTGTATCCGTTTGTGCCGTATCACGATAAGACCGAGCTTAAGCGCCGTCTGTACCAGGTGCTCGCCGTCGACCGCGTGGCCGATGCGCAAGCCGGTCGCGGTCGCGTGCGCGGTCCCAAGATCACGCGCTCCGAGGTCGATGCCGCCGTCAACGCTGCCTTTGAGGCCGATGCGCGTTTCCACGAGGATATCCAGACCATGGGCGAGGAGGCTCTTAAGTGGGTCGAGGACCATGGCGGTCACGGCATCGTGCTCTCCGGTCGTCCCTACCATAACGACCCCGAGATCAACCACGCCCTGCCTGAGCTTATCTCGAGCTTTGGCTTTGCGGTCTTTACCGAGGATTCGCTTGCGCATCTGGTAAAGCCCGAGCGTCCGATTCGCGTCGTCGACCAGTGGATGTACCACAGCCGCCTGTACGCCGTCGCCCGTTTTGTGACGATGCGCAACGACCTGGACCTGATCCAGCTCAATTCCTTCGGCTGCGGCCTGGACGCTCTGACCACCGATCAGGTGCAGGAGATTCTGGAAGCCAGCGGCAAGATCTACACCGTGCTTAAGATCGACGAGGTGTCTAACCTGGGTGCCGCGCGCATCCGCATCCGCTCGCTCATGGCAGCGCTCAAGGACCAGGAGGCCGAGCGCCTGGCCGAGGCCACGGCCGCCGGCGAGGCCTACGAGCAAGGCGATGCCGCGCCGGTGGCGCCCTCCACGGATGCCCCCGCGTTCGCGAGCCGCAAGTACACGTTTGAGGCGCAGCGTGAGGGTGCTTCGACCGCGTGGCCCAAGGTGCCCTTTACCGAGCAGATGCGCGAGGAGGGCTACACCATCCTGTGCCCGCAGATGGCGCCGATTCACTTTGACCTGGTCAAAGAGGTGTTCCGCGGTGCCGGCTACAACTTGGAGCTGCTGCCCTCGACCGACCACGATGCCGTCGAGGCTGGCCTGCGCTACGTGAACAATGACATTTGCTATCCGTCGATCCTGGTGACGGGCCAGATTATGGAGGCCATCGAGAGCGGTCGGTACGACCTGTCCAAGACGGCCGTGGTTATCAGCCAGACCGGCGGCGGCTGCCGTGCCACCAACTACATCGCACTCATCCGCAAGGCCCTGCGCGAGAGCGGCCACCCCGAGATCCCGGTGATCTCGCTTTCGGCCGTGGCGCTCGGTGAGGACAACCCCGGCTTTAAGATTACGCCGGCACTGCTTAAGCAGGCAGTCTACGCAGTGCTCTTTGGTGACGTCATGATGCAGATGCTCTATCGTTGCCGCCCGTACGAGGCCACGCCCGGTGCCGCCAACGCACTCTGCGAGGAGTACATGGCGCGTGCCCGCAAGCTGGCGCCTAAGTTCAACAGGCACAACTACACCAAGTTGTGCCGCGAGGCCATCCGCGCGTTCGACACCATGCCGCTTGTGGGCGAGGGTACCAAGCCGCGCGTGGGCGTGGTTGGCGAGATCCTGGTCAAGTTCCATCCCACGGCCAACAACCACGTAGTCGATGTCATTGAGCGCGAGGGCTGCGAGGCCGTGGTACCGGGCCTGCTCGACTTCTTCCTGTACTCCATGAGCAACGCCGAGCTTCAAAAAGACGAGCTGGGAAGCTCTGCCACGGCGCGCGCTAGCATGCAGGCGCTCATTAAGCTGGTGGACTGGATGCGCACGCCGGTGGAGGAGATGCTCGAAAAGTCCCGCCGCTTCGAGGCGCCCGAGCGCATTGGCACCATGGCGGACAAGGCTCGTACGGTGCTTTCGGTGTGCAACAACATGGGCGAGGGCTGGCTGCTCACGGCCGAGATGCTCGACCTGATCGACCACGGTGCGCCCAACATCATCTGCACGCAGCCCTTCGCGTGCCTGCCCAACCACGTAGTGGGTAAGGCCGTGATCAAGGAGCTGCGCCGCCAGCATCCCGAGAGCAACATCGTCGCGGTGGACTACGACCCCGGCGCGTCCGAGGTCAACCAGCTCAACCGCATTAAGCTCATGATCAGCGTGGCCAAGGAAAACATGCGCGCCGGCAAGGGCTTTAAGCTCGAGAAGGTGGCGCCGCTCGCGATGGACGAGGTCACCGGCCAGATGCGTGCCCACGATGGCTGCGTGAGCTGCGGCTCGGTCGATGAGAGCGCCGTGGCGTCGGTCGCTGAGCGCCTGGGACGCGGCATTAAGAAGTAACTGGCCTGCTTTGGGCTAGATATGAGACAAACGGGTGGTAGCCGTACCGGCTACCACCCGTTTTTGATGGATATATGCTGCGTAAATCGCTTTGTCGCAGCCTTCCATGGACTCGAATTTCGAAAGTGCGGGGAAAACGCGAACCTTCCGAGCACACCGCCTTTTTAGACTCTCGCGACCTGCGGTTTTGTTGTCAAAAAATCCGGTCTGGTCGGCGAAACTCGATTTTTCCCCGCACTTCTGAAAAAGCGGTCCAGCAGCGCTAAAAAGGGCCTCCAAAATCGAGAGATAATGAACAGGTGTTGCCGTTCGCGGCAAAAAACCATCCGTTTATAGAACCCACCCCCAGCGCGCGTCATCCTTACGGTTGAATAAATACACATCTATGGAATTACGTAAGAGAGGACCGTTCCATGAGCTACAAGACCGTTTGTGTTGCCGGCGGCGGCGTGTTGGGAAGCCAGATTGCCTTTCAGGCTGCCTACTGTGGCTTCGATGTGACGATTTGGCTGCGCAGCAAGGGCAGCATCGGCCGCACCCAGCCCAAGATCGATCATGTGCGCGAGGAGTACATCGCTGCTATCGAGGGCATGGCGGACGGCACGGGCGAGTGGTGCGCCGGTATCGCCGATAGCGGCCAGCCCTTCGACAAGGAGGCGGCACTCGCCGCCGTCGAGCGTGCCTACTCCACACTCAAGCTGGAGCTTGACCTCGCCAAGTCCGTGGCCGACGCCGACCTGGTCAGCGAGTCTATGGCCGAGGATACCCAGGCAAAAATCGACTTCTACAAGAAACTCGCCCCGGTCCTCCCGCAAAAGACCGTCGTCGTGACTAACTCCTCCACGCTGCTACCGAGCACCTTTGCCAAGTACACCGGCCGCCCCGAGAAGTACCTGTCGCTGCACTTTGCCAATTCCATCTGGAAGAACAATATGACCGAGGTCATGGCACAGGACCAGACCGACAAGCGCTACTTCGATGAACTCGTCGACTTTGCCAACGACATCCGTATGCTGGCGTTGCCCGTCAACAAGGAAAAGAACGGTTATCTGCTCAACTCCATGTTGGTACCGTGGCTGCTTTCGGGCCTTGACCTGTATGTCTCGGGCGTGAGCGATCCCAAGAGCATCGACCTCGCGTGGACGCGTGGCACCGGCGCTCCCAAGGGCCCGTTCCGCGTATTCGACACGGTGGGTATTCAGACGGCCTACAACATCGTCATGCAGTATCAGAAGGTGCCGGGCCTGGTGAGCCCGCTGCTCAAGAAGATGATGATGCCCTACAACTTTAAGGCCATGGCCTCCGTCCTCAAGAAAATGCTCGACGAAGGCAAGCTGGGCGAAAGCTCGGGCGAGGGCTTCTTCAAGTACTAAGAACGATCCCTCGGGGTCGGAGGAAAACGGATCATTTTCGGCCGCCAGCAGTGAGAAGATGGACCCAGAAATAGAAAGGAGTGGCAATGGGCTGGCTCTGGCTTTGAAGACAAGTTATTGCAGGCCCAGGGCGATTTCTTGCTCAATGCAGGCCAGCACAGCGTGACGTATCTGCCGAGTTCTGACACGGCAGCGACTGGTCGCTACCAGGTGCTGCTATACGACAACAACTTTGGTGCGGCCGAGAGCTATCCCAAGTTCGACTGGGGCCAGCTGGGCGCCGCGGTGGTGACCGACTACAGCCGCGGCTCGCATTCGTTTGGGCGCATCTTTACGGTGGACGAGGTGGCACGCACCTACGGGCTCGAAGACCAGATCGCGGTGCCGTTCTCGGGCTACGTTAGCAGTGTGCAGCGCGTCGGCAATTCGAACAGCATGCTCGTGGCATCGGGTCAGGCCAAGACCTTCACCGAGTACGACCGCTGCGGTCTGCCCATCGCTACCTACGAGATGGAAGCCGAAAAGTATATCTACCGCGTGTACAAGTACGAGCTGTAGCGCTGCGCTTAGGTTTGACCAATGGAGTATGAAAACACGCCGTTCGCCGATGCCCCCTCCGCGAGTGGCAGCCATATGGTTTGATGTTAGAAACATATAGTTGTCGCCAGCCTGCTGGCGACGTTCCCCCTGATATCGGAGGTTCCAGGTATGTTTCATGCTCCGTTAAACAACTATCGGTTGGGCTAACATGGGTCGCCGTGCTATTTCGATAACCCTTGCAGTGGTCTGCCTGGCTGTGCTCCTGGGCGCTACAGGGCTGTTTGCTATAAGCCGAGAAACGTCCTATATGCAGGAATGCGCTTCCGAAGGGTTTGCCATTGACGGTTACTATCGGGACGACAAGACGAGTCTGGAAACCCTGGCCTTTCTTGAAGAGGATAACCATCGGTGGCAACTGGTCGACAAAGACGGCAGCTGCGTAGACGGGCAGTTTAAGCGTACGGATGACCCCAACATCCTGATATTAAAGAAGGAAAACGGCGAAGAATTCGGTACGGTTCACGTGGCGTATACGTCACGCCGACGCGAGCAGGGCCAGCTCTATCTATTTAGAGATAGCAAAGTGACCCGATTTTATCTTGTGAGCACCGATCCGGCGTTTACGGTGGAGTCTGGCGATGTCGATGCGGACGTCTGATTCACGGCAATAAAACAGCGAGCGGGGCGCGGACGTGAACTACGTCCCGCTTTTTGCATGTGCCTGCGTCGCGTCTGAGCCTCGCCGCGACTTGCGCCTGTGCGCGGGAGCCATCCCATGCTCCGCATTACTCCACATCAAACTCAACGCGATCGAGCTCGGGCACATTGAGGTCGATGAGTTTGCGGGCGACACGGCGGTCGTGCGCCCCAAGCGCCTCGCCTGTCGTCACATGGGCGACAATCTCGCGCTCGACGATGCCTTCTTCGTCCCCTTCGGTGGCCGAGGTCTCGACGGCGACGGTGTAATCCTTAAAGCCCGGCAGCACCGCGGCAAGCTCGCGCGTGGTTTCGGTGACGCCATAGCCGTCCTGCACGCCGGCCTGCGCCGAGCCAATGGACCCCGCGGTCATGACGATGCAGGGGATGGTAAAGATCATCGTGCCCACAATGATGCGGCGGCGCACCTTGCGTGACAGCTCGTTGACCTCGGCATCTTCTTCGGCGGTCACAATGCCGTCGCCGTTAAGGTCGCGCTTGAGCGGCACGCGCAGAAGAAGTAGTACGGCTTCGGCCGCGAGTGCGATAAAGACTACGTTGATGCCAAACTCGTAGAGCGCCGAGAGAAACAGCGACCCGCTTGCGATGGCGATGCCGTAGCCCGCCGCGCACAGGGGCGGCATGAGCGCGGTCGCCACGGCCACGCCGGCGATGAGCGTGGCGGGTTCCTGGTCGCGCGAGTTGCCCAGCCCGCCTGCAAAGCCGCCTGCGAGTGCGACGGTAAGGTCCCAGACGGTGGGTGTCGAGTTGTCGATGATGGCGGCCGTGGTGGTGCCAAGGGGCGAGAGCTTAAAGTACAGCGTGGACGTGACCAGGCAAAAGGCCATCTGCAGCGCAAGGCTGGCGACGGCTTCGACGGTAATCTCGCGGTCGAGCGTGGCAATACCGTATGCCATGGCAAGGACCGAGCCCATGAGCGGGCAGATGAGCATGGCGCCCACGATGGCAATGTCCGAGTCGATATCGAGGCCGATGCTCGCGATAAGCATGGCAATAATCAGGATGCATAGGTGGGAGCCAGTCAGACGCGCCCCGTTTACAAAACGCTTGCGAATTACGTGGTAGGGCGCGCGACCCTCGCGAATGTTGAATGCGCGCTTTAGGAAGCGGGTGGCGTTCTCCATGGCCTCACTATGGGCAGGGCGGATGCCGTGGCGCCGGTGATGGCGTTCGCGTAGTCGCTTGATCTGTTGTTTGTCGAGCTCCATGTCCACCTCGTTCCAGCGCGGTCCGCGCAACGCGCCCGTTGTCCTAACTCTACACCGTGGCGGGCGGGGTGTCTGTTGGATGCGGGATCCGATGGGGCAGATGACGCGGGGGCAAATGCAAATCATAGGCTCAATTCGATCCCGCAAGAATATGATGCACCAGCTCCTACATATGTGACGAAATTGTGAAGCGCGAGAGCGTGAATTTCAAAAAATCCGCCGGTGACCAATGTTGCGCAACAGAATTCAAAAATCAGCTCCTACATTTTGAAGTGTATGGATACATCCGTGTCAAAGGGAGAAAGCCATGGCAAACTACAGTCCACAACACTTTGAGCCTCGGGCCAAGACTGTCAACGTCAAGGGCGTTGCCAACCGCGCCGTCGCAACCGTTTTGACGGCGGGCCTCATCGCTCAGCCGCTCATGTCGCCGCTGGCGGCAATCGCCGCACCGTCAACCGGTAACGGCGATTCTGTTCAGGGGGGGGGTAGTTCTGTAGAGAATACCGTTGCCGCCGGTAACCAAGCGGTCGTAAAGACGGCTGCCCAGCTGGCCGAGGAGTCGGCAAAGCAGCTCAAGGACGCTCAGGCCGCCTACGATGCCGCCCAGAAGAAGGCCGACGCGGCGGGCCAGTCTCAAAAGCAGGCGCAGCAGCAAAAGAATCAGGCCTCGCAGGCCGTGACCGATAACGCCGCCGAGCAGAACGAGGCCGAGGTAGCCGCGCTTCAGGAGAAGATCGACGAGCTTAAGGCAGCCGTCGAAAAGACCGAGCAGCAGCAGAAGAAGCTGGGCGACCTGAACGATCAGCTCGAACAGGCCAACAAGAGTGTCGAGGATAAGACCCAGGCGCTCAAGGACGCCAAGGCAAAGCAGGATGAGGCCAAGAAGGCCCTCGATGATGCCCAGGCCAAGCTCGAGGCCATGGGTATGGACGAGTACGAGGCCGCCAAGAAGGCCGTCGAGGACGCACAGGCAAAGCTCGATGACGCCAATAAGGCCGTTACTACTGCACAGGCCAATCTGGACCAGGCCAAGGCTGCCGAGGCCAGCGCCCAGCAGGAAAAGCAGAATACCGAGGCAGCTTTGACGACTGCCCAGGCCAAGAAACAGGAGACTGCCGCTGCTCTCGCAGCCGCAACTACCGCGCGCGATAACGCCCAGCAGAAGCTCAACCAGGCGCAGGCCGCGCTCGATGCTGCCGTCTCGGGTACGGGTGTCGACCTGAGTGCGCTTGAGGCCGCCAAGAACGCTGCTGCTGGTGAGCTCAAGACCGCGCAGGACGCGCTCGATGACGCGACGGATGCCGACGCCACCGCACAGACAAATCTGCAGGCCGCCCAGGCTGCCGTCGCTGCCGCGCAGGAGAAGGCCAACGCCGCCAACGCTGCCGTGGCATCTGCCCAGTCTGCATACGATGCGACAAACAAGGAGTACAAGGACGCGGCCAGCAAGCGCGACGCCGCCAAGGCCGCATACGAGAAGGCGCAGCAGACCGAAGCAGACAAGAAGGCGGAGTACGACCGTCTCGTCGAGATTCGCCAGCAGAAGAGCAACGAGTTCGATCAGGCTCGTGCTGAAGTAACCGACGCACACAATGCATACGACGCCGCAAACGCCGAGGTCGAGAAGCTCAACCAGCAGATTGCCGACCTCAAGTCGCACATGACCGTAGACCAGAATGTCATCAACCAGGGTATGTTCGGCTTCTTGAACTACATCATTGGCGGCAGCCAGTTCACAGCCACGCAGAAGTCGAATGCAAGCACTGCCGCGTCGATGCTCATGGGGACGACAGATAAACAGAGCTGGTATGATAGTTACGTCGATCAGGACATGTCTCGCGACACCAATCCGCTCTCCTTGGAGCAGATGCGTAACGCCCTGACCTATCTCGATACCCAGAACAACCTCCGCAAGGCGAACGGTCAGTCTGAGCTTAGCGTCAGCCTCCGCATGACTGCGGCAGCCGCCCTTAATGCATCATATTCATCGAACATCTGGGGACACTCGAACTGCTATTTCGATCAAGGTGAGAATCTTGCAGGCGGCGGCGGGGCGTACACCGGAGGCGAGACCGAGGATACGCTTGGCTGGCCATATACCGGTCTCTACACCCAGGAGAAAGCGAAATTCGATAAGTACGTCGAACAGTATGGTGACGCACTTGGAAGCCATCGATATGATTCCTACTATATCTACCAGCACTACAACAACAAGGACGTCAAAATCTACGATGAGTGTGGACACTATCTCAACATCATCGATGCCGGCGCGAAGGCTATCGGCATCGCGACCGGTAGCGGTAAGAATACCGATTCCGAGGTAACCGTTTTCGACTATAGCGGGAGCACGGGGCAGAAGGATTTCACTGTCTCCGAGTTCAAGAAGCTCGTCAACGACTACATCGAATCCGCCTACAATGCAGGCGGCACGCAGGAGCAGAAGGAGCAGCTAAAGCAGCTTCAGAATAAGCTGGCAGAGGCGCAGAAGAACTTCGGGACTGCTGGAACGGCTTATTCTAACGCATTGGATAAGCAAGAAAGCGCTCGCGATGCCTATACCGCGGCCGACACGAACATGAACACCGCCAAGGGCGAATACGAGAAGGCTAAATCCAGCACCGCCGCCGCGAAGACGGCATACGACGCCGCCGAAGCCAAACTCAAGGGCATCGACGTCAAGACGCCCCAGACCAAGCTCGATGCCGCCAAGAGCAAGGCCGCTACTGCCCAGGCAACTCTCGATAAGGCAAACGCCACGCTTGCTGACAGCAAGACGAAGGCAGCCGAGGCCGCTGCTCACAAGGCGAAGGCTCGCAGCGCCCGCGATGCCGCCAAGGCAAAGTCCGATCAGGCTAACGCGGCGTATGACAACGCCACGGCTTCGGTCAAGGACCTTACCGCCAAGTGCGATGCCGCCAAGGCGGACCTTGCGAACGAGCAGGGCACGCTTAACGATGCCAAGAAGGCCGACGACACTGCCCAGGCTGGCGTTGACAAGGCTCAGGCCGCAGATGTGCACGCCGCGACCGCTCTTTCGGGCGCCAAGCAGGCAGTTGCCGCCAAGACGCAGACCCTGTCCGACGCACAGGCGAAGGCCAAGGCCGCCGAGGACGAGCTTGCCACCGCAAACAAGGCCTTCGAGCGCTTCGCCGGTGCCCAGAAGGCGGTCGACGACGCCAAGGCCGCCTATGACGCTGCCGTCGCCGGTGTCGCCGATGCCCAGAAGCAGCTCGAGGCCGCCAACGAAGCCGTCGTCGATGCGAACTTCGAGATCGTCAAGGCCAAGGCCGAGCTTGCCAGCGATGAGGCACTCAAGGCCGATCTTGAGGCTGTCGACCATAAGGCATCCCTTGCCGCGGGCACGACGGGCAACGAGAAGCTGGTTAAGCTGAACGCTGCCTACGCTCGCTATAAGGCTGCCGTCGATGCCGCCGCTGGTCTCAAGGCTGCTCTGAGCGATGCCGATGCCAAGCTGTCCGATGCCAACGACGCCTATGCCGCCGCGCTTGCCGAGCTTGGCGATGCCAAGGATGCCCTGGCTGCCGCGCAGGCCGAGTACGACAAGTATCATCCCAAGGCTGAGCCGGCAGGCCAAGCCTCAGGTTGCGCAGGCTGCCGCAAAGGCTCCTGTCGCCAAGAAGAAGGTCACGGACGGTGCACTTGCTCAGACGGGCGATACCTCCGCGCTTGCAGGTGAGGTCTTCGTCATCGGCGGTATCACCCTCGTGGCCGCTGGTGTGACGCTGAGCGATCGTCGTCGCAAGCAGATGTAGCGTTTCGAGCGTAGTTTCTGCAACGAACTTCAATTCATAACGGGACCGTCTCGTTAGCCAAACGATAAGGCCGGCGCGCTGTTAAACGCAGCGCGCCGGCCTTTCTTTGTTTCGATATCAAAAAGCCCGGTCAGCAGCCGCAAAAGCTACCGACCGGGCAAGCCGTAGGCAATATGGTTGCTGTCGAGCAGCTGCTCGACTTAGCCCAGCAGGCTTAAGCCCACGGAGACAAACGCCAGGATAACGCCGACGATGGACTCGCCGCCCAGCAGGCCGCTGGCGACAACCAGGCCCTGCTCCTGAAAGGCGGCGTCCTTGGCAGCCCTCTCCTCGTCGGAAAGACCA
>ERZ1106948.20-NODE-20-length-74140-cov-34.689316_pt1 | contig 74140 bp, 122 predicted proteins | sample MGYA00403673_ERZ1106948 | MGnify/ENA primary metagenome ERZ1106948 (study PRJEB35170, sample SAMEA104062409) | human gut metagenome | biome: human gut; feature: human-associated habitat; material: faeces | place: Denmark | collected 2012-05-07 ...
TGTGGTCACCAAGATGCCTTTCGTTGCCAACCATTATTACAGAGGATAAACGTTGCGTGTTTGTTGTGATTCGCGTTTCGTTTGATGAGGGGTTGTATCGTTTGCGTGGATGGAAAACGGTGATGAGTGGTCTCTTGGGGAAAGAGTGCGTTTGGATGGATTCAGAGTGGGTGTGATTGAAATTCACTGGAAAAGCGGACGCATTCTCTACGCGATTGGCATCGCGACTGGGAACCCGGATTGTGCATTTGGAAATGGTGCCATTCTTCAAAGAGAGGAGTATTCGAATCCAGTTATCTTGGGGCACACAAGAATCCAGTCCAGTCCACAGACTCGCAAACAAATACTGGCACTAGCATAATTTCCGTTCAATAGGATGGTTCGGGTACATAACAATCCCGTTACGACAGAAATGAAGCGAATCGCGCTATAACCCATCCTATTTCCACAGAACACAGCAATTTGAAGTGCTGGTAAAACCACGAGTAGAAGTGGAAGGAGAGAAGGAGAGACACAACAGTCAATCATTATTTGTGTGGCCTATCTTCTATCGTGCTACACGAGGAGTGGTGTCGTCCTTCATTTCTGTTGCGTCTCTGGTGTTGTTTTGAGTGATGCCGGACTATTCAAAGTTTGAAGGTATTCGTATTCCGGATTGAAGGACTGACTCGCGTAGGTTATGTCGATCCCAAAGAAGAGATATACTTCATTCCCAGCGAGAGTCGTGTGGATGGAGACAAGTAGGTTCCTTTGTTTGGGTTCCGTTCGTAATGCGTTAGATATCAGGCCGTTGTTCCTGAATTTGACGCGAGCAAGGTGCCGGAACACTTTGAGAGGGAGGCAGTTTTCCAAAAGTGTACCAATGTCACGGACCCCTATATTTATGACGACACAAACTGCGTCTATGATCCAAAATGCCTGAACAACTCTAGTTCGGCTGATGTGGGTCTGATTGTTGTGGTTGACGGGATAGCGAGAATCTTTTGTGGATTACGTTCACCAGGTATTCGACGGAGAGGACCACGAGTGCACGAACTACACAGTGAGCCTTGGCGCCCATTTTGACCTGTAGGCAACGGAGGAACTCGCGTTCAACTTGCTTCAAAAGTGATTGGTGAATTGGGGTGATGATGGGCAGATTTGGAGGGAATGTGAATCAAGCTCGTTTGTACTTGGATGGCACGCTGGGTGTGGGCGCTGAGTCGCTCATGTGGGAAATCGAGGATGTGAAGGGCCAGGAAGCGAGAACCAGTCTTCATTTCCACATCGTTGTCCCTTCTTCTCCAAATCAAGAATAGGCGCCTTCGGCGGAGAGTCTGCAAACTCCGGATCTCGTTTCAAAGTAACCACAATGCGCGTGAGTGAAGAATAGGAAATGGTCCGAGTGGAGAGAACAGTTCAACGAGCTCCAGGAAAAGAAGTCGAACTTTGAGGAATACGCGAAGCATCTGGAAAGAGCGCAGGAGATTGTGGAGCGATTCGGCAATCCGACTGGCCGCTACTACTCCTACGTGAACAAGCTGAAGGAGATCATGAACAAAGTCAACAAGTGGAGAACGGAGGTGCACAACTACTTTTTCAACCATCCCGTTCTCAATTGCGGCGAGCTGTCTGTCATTCTGAAGCACTACCCCTCGGTATATCCTCCCTGCAAAGAGACGGCGATGATTCAGTCGGTTATTGACAAGAAGGAGCGTCTTGAGGACCAGATCAACGATGCGTACTTGTATCGTATCGAATTCAGTGTAGTTATCACCACATGACGAGCATGAGCTATATGAAGCGAGTGCTGAAGGACGCGAAGGAATCGGGCATTGAATTGGAGAACTGCCATTTGCTGGAGGAGAAGATCGAGCTGACGGAGAAGCTTCAAACCAAAGTGGAGCTGCTGTGCAAACCCTTTTCCGAGGACAATGTCCGTTTGGCAGAAATCGGCCTGATTTGTAGAACTACCCGAGCTACGAGGAGCTGTGTCTGATTCAAGAGATCGTATTCCTCGCGTGCAAGAATCACGAATAGATGATGAAGAACCGCGTCTTCCTGAACCATTCCGCCGTTTTGGACAGCACGATCGACGAGGCGAAGTCCGTGATGAACGTGATCAACAAACTGAGCGAATCTTCGTTAACGGACCTGAAGGCTGCGTACGAGCACATCCGCACGCTCAAAGTCAGTATGAAGAACGTGAAGAAGCAGCTGGAGGTGGGGTCGTGGTCGCGGGTTCATTCATAGAGACGGTTCGTGATCGGCGAGGCGTTCGTGCGGTCGCGTGACGCGTTGCTGGAGGCGCTGCACCCGGTGGCGAGTCACGAGTCAATCGAGAAGATTGTTTACGAACCGGGACACCTTCTCAACTTCCGTTACTATGACCCGTCGACAGAGTCGGAGGGCGAGCACATGGCGTTTCCTACGGTGATGATCGAGGACCTGGAGTTGTTCATCGCGCGTGCGGAGCACTTCAAGTTCGCGGAGTGCGACTACGCGAAGATCAAGGCGGTGTACACGACGATGGTTTGAAAAGGGGTGGCGATTGAGGGGTAGAAGGCGTGGATGAAGAGCTTCTTCCATCGCGTGTTCAACAGCTCCACAGATGCCAGCATGGGTGAGGTGTTCGAGGAGGCGCAGAAGCAGCCGATTCTAGTTCCCGCGTTCCACGTGGTGGTGATTCGTCTTTTCATTCTGTCCTTCAACCAGTACGGGAAGAACCTTCTCAGCGAGCCCAAGTTCGACCCGAAGCGGTGCGAGCAGTGGCTGAAGGACCGCGCGTCGCTGCAGGAGTTCATCAAGAACGAGGAGTACATCGTGGTGACGCCGCTGCTGGGCGACGAGCTGTTCGAGCGGAAGATGAAGGTGTTCAAGAACTGGAAGGGAGCCGTCCGGAGTCTTGTGACCAACACGTGTTCGATGGAGGAGGCGATAGCGACGCTGGAGAAGGGCAAGGAGATGCAGGCGGAGGAGACGGAGGAGTTTTGCTTGCTGGAGGAGAAGATCGAGGAGGCGCACTCGTGGCAGACGGCGATCAACGCCGCGCTGGAGAACGGTGAGCGAGGTCCATGATCATCATGCATAGTGGTCGATTACTATACGTACAAGTCGTATGTGAACGAGTACGACCACCTCACAGTGCGTCCCGTGTTCTCGTTCATCGGCAAGACGTGGCGGCGGCGAGGCGGAGTGAGTTATAGAGGAAATCTGAAGCCGTCGGAGTGGCGTAACCAGGTGAACGTGGTGTTGCAGCTGTACGAGTACCTGATCACCAACGGCGGGCTGAACGCCAGCGTGGTGCCGCGCATTCGGATGTCGCGTCTGCGCCAGCTGTACAAGCGCGCGGGCAACCGTGCGGTGATTTACGGGCGCGAGCAGGAGATGACGGAGATCGTTGCGGTAGGGTTGTTCGCTGACTGTGATCGCAGGACGACCACGAGTGCTTCGCGCGCGAGGTGCGCTATGTGCTGACGCAGTTCCAGAAGGACGTGGTGGCGCGCGTGGGCGGGTTGAGTGACCGTAGCGGCGGCGGAGGTGGCTGAGGAGTAGCGGAGAACGCGGACTGGGACCAGCCGGACTTCGAGGAGCAGGGTCAGCAGGACTACAAGCAGTACTACGGCAACGACGAGGAGATGCGCGCGATCGTGAAGCCGTGCTTCACGCACACGCTGTCGGAGAATTACGAGATCGAGAAGATGGGCGACTTCGCGAGGCCGAAAGACACGAAGGGTCTGAGGGAGCCGTCGTACTTGGCAGCGACGGGCGGCGCGGACCACCTGCAGGAGCTGAAGGGGAAGGTGAATCCGAAGCGAGGCGTGGAGGAGGTGAAGGCGTTTCTGGCGGAGTTGCAGAAGAACACCAACACGCGTCTGGAGAAGGTGTGCGACGTGTGCTGCGACTGGTACCCCGACGTTCTCGTTGGCAATGGCTGTGTGCGTGAGGCGTAGAAGCTCTTCAACATCAGCTCGCACTGTTACCTGATCACAGAAGAGGAGGACACGCTCCGACTCGTTCTCAACTTCATGAACTACTTCTTCACCTGCTACAACGTGCTGTTTGGTCGCTCCTTCCCGCGACTCGAAGAAACGCTCTCCACCGAATCCAAACTCGCTGTCGGAAATCGGGACTATTTCGTGTCGTCCTTCGAGGAAGTGAAGAAGCACTATCAAGCGATGATTGACAAGTGGAAGGGAACGAAGCTGTACTCCGACGACGACTTCCCTCCCTTGTTGTCGGAACAGTATTTCATCGACAATGAAACTTCCATCAATCCCTCCACATTGTTGAATGGCGACTCCATCATCGACACCTCCTCGATCCGCGCCGTTGAAACGCCCACCGTTGTGAAAGAAACGCCCTCCGAGTTCGTGGTGACACTTCGCAACATGGTGTTGTTGTTGGATCTGGGTCACCGTTATCGCAAGAGCGGTGTGGGTCTGGACATCTCGATGTGTTTGAGTTCATTCCTGCCCGCGCTGAGCGACGAGGTGTTTGTGAACGAGTACCTCATGGGAGCGTACAACCGCGAGATCTCGCTCTTCACGTACCAGCAGAAGATGGAGTTGAACGACCTGTGTTCGGCGCTGCGCGGTCAGTCGATGCTGCGAAGCATGCTGTCGCAGGCGTGCGTGCACAAGGAGACGCACCAGGGCGTGATGGAGATCCTGGCGGAGAAGTCGCACGTGACGTACGGCACGCTGGTCGACGTGTACAAGCGGTGTTCGCACGTGATATCGTCGAAGGACCCGGAGCTGCAGCAGGTCGCTGCGTGGCTGGACGAGGTGAAGGCGTTGAAGAACAAGTGTCGTGAGTGGCGGATTCGTCGTCGCCGGACGGAGTTCGCACGGTACAAGCTGAAGGAGGAGTTGCTGCGTTACAAGCATGTTCGAGTTGTGTGGAGTGGTGACGTCATAGTGTGATTTGTCGGACGTGTGTTCGCTGCTGGACCTGCCTCTGACGCACTACTGTGTCTGCGGCTGCTCCAGCGCCTCCAGCGACATGATCGTCTGCACGCACTGTGGGACCAAGTACCATCGCCACTGCATTCACTTCGACGCGGCGAAGCAGGACGAGAAGGAGTTCATTTGCTGTCTGTGTCTGTGCAGCGAAGCTGTGAGCGCTCTGAAGATCACGCTGTTGGACGTGACGAACGCTTACGAGGAGGAGGAGAACAAGGTCGACACGGCGCCCTACGCGTGTCGGTTCGAGTCGTCGTTGCCCGTCGTGGAGTGGGCGAAGTCCGTGATGGACAGAACGCGGGTTGTGGAAGAGGCGATGCCCGTGGTTGCGGAAGCGGGGGTTGTGAAGGAGAGTTCTGGCGTGGAGTCACAGCCTGTGAAGGAGAGTTCTGGTGTAGAGTCACAGCCTGTGAAGGAGAACTCTGGCGTTGACTCACAAGCTGTGAAGGAGAACTCAACTGTGGAGTCACAGCCCGTGAAAGAGAACTCTACTGAATCACAGCCCACAAACTCCACTCAGCCACCTCAGCTGAACACTACTCCCACCCCCTTCAACCAACCCATCGTACCACCACGAGGGTTGTGTGATGCATAGAGAAGAGACGCCTGGGTGGCGCCGCTGCTGCAGAGCAAGACCAACCAGCGCATCCTCCAGCTCCACACACTCCATCGCATCGCCTCTCTCACCGAGTGGATGCGCATCGCGTCCAGCTACCGCGACTTCGCCTTCTCCATCCTCGTCGGGCGCCTCTCCAAGCACCAGTACATCTCGATCGAGGTGTACGCGCTGCTGACGGAGGCGGTGCGTCTCAACCTCATGGAGAACCACGACGTGCTGTGCATTCTTCGTTGCATGCTCCTTCTCACGTGGTTCTCCTCCGCCTTCGACGCACTGGCGGACTCGACGTCGTGCACGCAGTGGAAGAAGATCGCGACGATGCAGGAGATCTTCTGCATTCCCGACAACGCCGTCAGTGACTACATCACCATCGTAGCTCCTGACGCGCGTTATCATTCCTAGACCATCCACAGCTGCGAACAGTTCTGCCAGCAGGTGCCGGCGCTTCTGGACGGGAAAAACCGAACGCCGACGATCCACGCGCAGATGGTGGCGGCGCTGCAGAAAGCGAGGATGATTCCCATGACCATCCCGCAGCGAGACCGCCTCCAGAGGGTGGTGGACGACGGCTGCAAGCCCTTCTGCAAGTGCAACGGGTACAACGACGGACAGTCCGCCGTGTTCTGCCGTGTGTGTCAGAAGGGCTTCCATGTGTCGTGCGTGTAGGTGGTGGTGAAGCGAGGTGAGGAATAGGAAATCGGAGCCGAATTATGTATCGCAGGGACCGTACGTGTGCCTGGGCTGCAAGGATAAGCAGCAGAAGCGATTCATGTCTCGTATGCGATGGGTCGGTTTGTGAGGAATAGCGGGCGAACTGTTGCGCGTTGCGTCGAAGAGAATGAGGGACGTGGTAGTGACGAAGGATCCGTCTCCAGCCGATGTGTTGAACGACAAGCATTCCGGCATCGTCATTCACATTTCGGCGGCCACATATAAGATAAAGGGAGTAGTGAATTATTAAGGTGGCGTGTTTGTTTCCATTATCACTTTCGATGAGTCTTCTTCTAGACACTCCCATTGAGTACCGCTATCGCGACGGAGAGGGCATCGGCTCCGAGACACTGCAGGGTTATGTTTGCCTTCCTCGCTGGGTTTGAGCATTAGGAAGTATATGACGTGATCGGACGCTCGGTCACAAGCACCGCCTTCACGAAAGGAATTCACAACGACGAAAAGTTCGAACGGTTTGAAAAGTGGCTTTTGGACAACGGAGCTGAGTATCCTCACGTGGAGCTGTGTTCCATGGGATCGAGCGTATGTGAGCATTGAGAGGACTGATTCGTAGCTCCGTGGAATGTATATGAAGGAAGATGTGGAAAGAGGAGCGATGATCGTGAAGATTCCAAAGAAGTTCATTATGTCCTGCGATATGGGAAAGAACGCCACCATTTCCAAGGAGCTGAACGACGAGAAGCCCGATTTCGACAAGGTGAAGCACATTTACTTTGCGAACTTCCTGCTGGAAGACATGGAAAACGAGGATTCGTTCTTCAAGCCCTACTACGAGACGCTTCCCGAAGACATCACCAACATCCCCATGCTGTGGTCGAACAAGGAGCTGAACATGCTTTCCGGTTCCTACTTTGTACCGAATGACGTTGGGACTCATGAGTAGTGCTCGTGCGTTCGTCAGCGTGTTGTCGAGATCTACCGCGACTACCAGAAGATGTGCGACCTGAATCCGATGTTCTGCCGCTATCCCTTCGAGCAATACCTTCATGTGCGCCTCATGATTGGCAGGTATCATCGAACCTCTTGTTTCATCATAGTCGCAACTTCGGAAGTGTTTTCAACGGGATCAGCAACGGCATTCTGGTTCCCTTGGCCGATATGCTGAATCACTCGCGCCCGCGCCAGACGTCCTGGGAATACAGGACGGACGAAGAGGCGTTCGTGATTACCGCGCTCACCCACCTCCGCAAGGGTGATCAGGTGCTCGACTCGTATGGACGAAGAGACAATCGCAGACTGTTCTTCTGCTACGGGTTTGTCGAGGACGACAACTTGGACGGGAATCTCTGCTCGCCCAACACGGCATTGATTGCCATTCTCCCGCGTCATCCCGAAACGATCGCGAACGCAACGACGCCCGAGGCCTGCGTACATTCCTCCATGGAAGAGCGGAAACTGGACGAGGACGAAGATTGCGGCTTTTTTTGGAATTCCATCGTGATCGACGTAATGGAGAAGGTGGACGAAGGAAGCGAAGTCGACGACGACCCGGTGCGATTCGCCTTCCCGCCCAAGTCGATGACCAATTTCGGGGCGATTTTGAGCTACCGCAGCCAGTGGCTGTTGCAGAACAGTCAGGTGTTCAGCGGTAACATCGTGATCCTGCCGGACGACATGCACTACGACCACAGCGACTCGCGCTACCTGCACCTGTCGATGTGTCACGACGACACGGGCACCACCACGGCTTTCGGTGTGATATCCTGAAACTGAACTAGTACTTGTCCTTCACTGTCACTTGCGCGTGCTGTTCGCGACGCAGCCGCAGTTCGACGCGTTGGAGCGCGCGTTGCCGCTCTATGCGACGAAGGACGCGTTCCTGGAGCTGCGCGGCGCGCTGTCGTTGCAGAACGAGTTTTTGGTGCTGAAGGCGCTGTCGCAGATCGCGCGCATCCGCCTGGCGACGTACAGGAACTCCTACTCTAAGAACGTGGAGATCCTGAAGGACGAGGAGGTGCCGATGTTCACAAACTACCGCAACTGCGTCGTGTTGGTAGGTGTGGCGAGGCGACGTGAGGCGTAGCTGCGCAGCGAGCAGCAGATCTTCCTGCACTTCCTGCTGCTGTTTGAGATCGTGAAGAAGCTGATGAAGATGACGGTGCGCGAGCAGATCGCCGCCGTGGAGAGTTGCATGGACCAGCAGCACACCATCTACGACTACCTGCTGAGCGTGTGGCTGCCCGAGTTGAAGCGACAGATGGACTACGACGCCGTGGTGGAGGTGGAGGAGACGGAGTACACGAAGCAGATGGAGGCGTTCTTGGTGCGCATAAACATGAAGGGCGTGGATGAGTCGAAACCGTTTGTAGAATGAAGCGTTCTACCTGCCAGCTTGTTTGTTGAACAAAGAGAGGAATGGAGGGTGTAGAGACTCGTGCCCTTCTCGCGCTGCATCTTCAGTCCGTGGAACATCTCTCCCTTGGAGTTGAAGCCCTCGCACCAAGGATCCTGGAGACAGAGCGTGCTCAGCACCTCCACATCGCGCGACAACGAGGTGAAGTACACACCCTCGGGAGCGCCAGTCATGTCCGTGTGGTAGTGGAAGCGCTTCGACTGACCGAAGTAGTGGTCCAGCAGGAACTGACCCACCTTCAGGAAGTCGCCCTCCGCCTTCTCGATGTACTGCTTCGAGTCGTCCTGCGCCCAGGCGAGACCGAACTTCATCATGCGCTCGTGGTAGTCGCCCAGGTCCAGCGTCGAGTTCGTGAACACGCACTTCGCCACCGTCTTCAGGTACTCCACCCAGCGCACGTACTGGTAGTCGCCCACCACGCCGTTCCACTGACGCGTCGAGTAGTCGTTGATCTCGCCGTGCGGACCCCACAGCGTGATCTGGTTCTTGGCGTTGAAGACGAAGTTGGACGGGTCGCCGCCCACCTCCTTCGCCTTTCTCTTCGCGTCGCGGATCCACGTGCCCAGCAGGAAGCTGTCCTGCGCGTCGACCCTCACAACACAACCCTACGCTGGTACCGAGGATGCGATCCGTGTCCAGAATGATCTGCGGCATCACATCCAGCATGCTCTTCATTCTACTCCTCACACGCCACCCACACACTCACGTGCTCACACACTTCGCGTTGTTGAAGGAGGACTTGCGGTAGTACAGGTCGATGCCCTCTATGCATCACACGCCTTCTCCACACTCACCGCAAGGAGTCTTCGTGTCCGTGTTGCTCTTCAAGTAGCCGTTCATGTTGAAGCCCACGCAGTCGGGCGTTTCGTTGCAGAACTTCATCAGCACGTCCTTGTCGCACTTCTCCGCGTGGCCCTCGCCGCAGTCGCCAACACGACCCAGATCGTTTCCAGGAGCATCGGTGTTCTTCGCCAGCAAGAACTCCTTCTCGATGATCACGCAGCGATCCAGCGCCACACGGAGCATCATGTTGGTCTCAGCGAACAGGTCCACCATCACCTCACGCGCGAGATCCACGTAGTCGTAACGGAACGCGTTGGACAGCTTCTTCATCTCCTTCGACGCCTCCTGGTACAGACGCAGCGCCTCCAGCGACACGTCGATGTACGTGGGTCGTCCGCGCTGGTTGAGACGCGGCTCGTACGCCATCACAGAGTGACCGCCGCCCTGCGCGGGACTGTAGATGGTGTCCATCAGCGATCTCCACGCCAGACGGAGCTTCTCGTTCTTGCCGTAGCGCCAGTCGGAGTAGTGCTCCACCCAGTCGAACACGTCCATCTCCTTCTTCCAGCCCATCTCATAGAAGGAGTCGTACACGATGTAGTTCTCGTTGATGCCCTCCATGAAGGTGCCGATGCCCACCATCAGCTCGGGGAACTCCGTTCTCGCTTCCTGCGGACCCTTCACGCTGCCCCACACGTTGCCGTACAAGCCGTTCTGCGAGCCGTAGTTGGGAAGGATGCCGAAGATGAACTAGGGGTTACAGCGACGGGAAAGACGAACGCGCTTGCCCGTGGCGGCGATCTTCTTGTACTGGGGCAGCTAGACGTGACAGAGAACAGACACCGCAACGTATTCGCTGTTCATGTCGAACACCACCATGTCCTTCACGTCCACGCCGTCCAGGAACGCCTTGATGCGTGTCATGAAGAATCCTCCCATTGCTCAAACAAGGATATGGTCCGGTGTCCAGTACGTCTCCCAGCGGAACGTCCAGCCCTCCATGAACCAGATGGCGTCAGGATCGCCCTCCTTGAGCGCCTCCACCAGTCCTACGCGTCACACGCCTCGCCAAGAGCCACCGTGACTGCACGAAGCGAGGTACTCGGGTTCCCACGACTTCGGGTGGCGGTCAAGACGAACTGTTGTGAGACAGAAAGGATATCAACATCTCCATGAAGAGATCGCCGTTGTACAGATGCGAGACGGTGCCGTACAACTCCGTTCGATTAAGCAATCCAGCAATGACGCAAATCAGGGATATTTCTGCTTCTTCACGAAGCGGATGGAGATCTCGCGGAAGAGCGGGTCGGACGGCTCGATCAGGACGATGTTGGAGTAGCTGCTGTTGAAGCCGGCCCACAGCGGCGATACGCTGTACGAGACGTTGGGGTAGTGTTCCTACGCGTCACCATTTCCCTCCACGACGACGATCATTGCGCGAGGAACGTACCCGCTGAAGGCGGGAAGAATGGGCTTCATGCCCAGCGCCATTTCTCTCTCCACGATCTTCTTGTTCAGGAGGAACTCGTTGTAGCGCACCTCCTTCGTGAGAGGGCCTCCCCAGCTGTGAATGTTGCCCATGCGGTTCCAGGGCTATGCGTGAGGGGAGGAGGACACGAAGACGAGGAACGCGATGCCCGTGAAGTGCTCCAGCAACTCCTCTTCCGTCAGACCCATGTCGGAGTACACCTCGCCGAACACATATTCTTGACTAGGCGTGAGAGAATGAATGGGAATATACCCGACGAAGGCCAGGGGGATGTTGATGCCGTTCATCGCCATCCAGTCGATCTCTCTCTCCCAGCGCTCCCAGCCCCACCAGACATAGCTGTATCCGAAGGTGCAAACGTTCATGTAGTAGCGGTACTCGTCGAGCATCTAGTGGTGAAATGGAGAAGAAGGCGGCACCTTCTGTCTGAAGGTGTCCTTCACGATGGGAAGCGGGTCCGGAATCTCGATGTGGTCTCCCTCTCTCCCCTCACCCCAGGAGATTTCAGAATTACAGTAGTTCTTGAGATACCTACGAGTCATCCACTCCGAGCAAGCGCAACATGTTGAACGCGTACGCCAGCATGAGGCCGTTGGTTCCCTTCAGGGACACCGTGTCTTCCACCTCCGTTGCGTCAATCTGGAAGATATCCTTCATATCCTCCTCGTAGGGGATGATCTCCAAGTGAAACTTCTTGGACAGGTCCTATTCGTCAGGGAGCGGTGGAGTGGAAACAGAATCAGTAACACGGTCGATGAGACCATAGACATAATCCACTTCGCTCTGTGCAGAGAAAGCAAGCGCTAGAAGCAGCAGGAAAGCCCACATTCGATTTCTGTGGATCATTTCGCGTTGGTTTTACTTTGAGCCAATCAGATTGCGCGCACGAGTTTCTGGATGGTTTTAGCCCGCTGCCTGCTTGGAGAGGGCGTTCCCGTCTCCCAGCCCCTTCTTCCTATTGCTTGTTTTCTCACTATTTCATACTGCTGGTCTGGAGGATGATCAACCCTGTTGCTTGCTAGTCCCGTAATCCCAGCCATTTACTCCGCCTTCTTTGAATTTCCATAGAGATGACGTATCGGCCTCATCATCACTATTCCATTTTCTCCTTTTCGTTTTTCCCCTGTTGAAAATGGGACGGCTTCTATACCGATATGCCTTCCTCATTTCCCTCGGCATCTTCCTCTATGCCGTCATCTCTCCGTTCTACACGGTAAAGACGTATTGGATATGGCCACTCATGAATTTGTAGAATGGCACAATCGATTCGCTCCTTGCGGCTCTCCCAGGAAGAGGATGAAGTAGACGACTTTGCGCTCAGTGACTTGGATACTCACGAGCATTCTGAAGTCAATCCGATGATTCGTTACTCGCAGCCGTCCGTACCAAGGGATGTTGACACAGAAGGAGAACGAATGACCGAGGACAGCAGAATCGATGAGGGAACGAAACGCGAAAAGAATATGCAACTGAAGCTGAAGGAAATACGCCCCAGGAAGACGACTCCTCCAACAACAGTCCCGCCCACGACCATTCCTCCTCCAGTGGTGCAACGACACCCCACCGTGGAGAAAGAGAAGCCGGCAAAGAAACCCACGCGATCGTTTCGCCGCCGGAAGGAGGGCGTCGCAGCGCAATCCGCGAAGGCTGACAAGATGTCCGAGGAAGATGTGGCGCTGAAAGAGCTCGCCTTCTCTCGGCGTCGCAATTACACGGAGGCGTTGCCTCAGCGCGGTCGGGCGTACCGGGATCGCGCGCGCCGAGACATCCTGAACACATCGGAGCGTGGTATTTGCGAGGAAGGACTGTGCCGCAAGTTTGAGAAGGGAAGGGAGACGCCGTTCGATTACTCCGCCTCCTGTCTTCTCTTCCGAATTCCTTCACTCCTAGGGGACTACCCTTCCGAGAACCGAGACATCACGATGGTAGCGACAGCCACGTGAGTGCTCGCGCGTGATGTGATGATTAGGCTGAACCGTCTTCAGTTCGTCGCGGCGCTCCAGGAACGATGGAAAGGGTAGCCTGTGGCTGGAGGCATTGAGGATAGACCGATGTGCCTGGCGGTGTGGAGCCACGAAGAGCAGCTTCCGGAGATTGAGGAATATGCACTGAGATTGACGGCGAACACGTCCACGCTCATCATTCTCTACCAGGTGAAGAAGGACCACCCGAACTACTACGACTTCCCAGTCAATCTGCTCCGTAACATTTGCATTCGCAATCTTCACACGTCCCACTTCATGGTGCTCGACATCGACATGTGGCCGACGCCGCTCATGTACCAGCACCTCATCGGTCTTCCCGACTCCGTGCTTGACGACGCTACACACGCCATCGTGATTCCGCCCGTCTTCCTCAATTCGAAGAAGATCGGGAAGCGGTGTTCTCGTCTCTCAAAGTGCTTTCAGCTGTGAGTTGTCTCGCGTGAGAGTGAGGAGTAGAAGTCGATCCTTGGCGCCCGATACGGTTGATTCTCTCAGGACGTGTGTTGACGAGAAGACGTGTTTGCTCGTGAAAGAGGGCGGTTTTGCGCACGTACGAGTGAAATTGGCTATGTGTTGCTTAGATGTTCGTGAACGAGAAGTGGTTCAAGATTCCGAGAGACCGCACCTACGCCGAGATTCAATGCTTTCCCGCGCAGTTACAAGAGCCGTTTGGGCCGTCTTCGACGATCACGTTGTAGATACCTTGTATTGAAGTACGACCCCTCGCTTCCTCTCTTCGACGAGCGGTTCATCAACTACGGGTACAACAAGATTGAGTACATGGAGCAGTTGCGGTACCACTGTCGTGGTTTGCTTTCTTCTTAACTCTAGTGACGAAGATGTTTATCTTGACGCAGGACTTCGCTGTGGACACGTACCATCCGAGGTGGTTACGCTATTCGCGTATGACGCGTAGATCTTCGTTTGCTGTGCAATTCAAGACGTATCTGCACACCAAAGAGAAGCCGGAAATGGACATTGTGTGGAACATCTTCCGAAACGAACTGCACTCTGCTTACGGCGGAAAGAGGAAGACGGTTGTAACATGCAACGGAAAGGATTCCAAGATGTATAGTTTAGAGTGATTCTTTGTGTGCTCGTTCTTTCTGTAAACAAATACATGGTATTACTGGTATAACAGGGAATCGGGTCAATTCGATTGAATGAATCCCGTTCTTTCAGAAAAGGGGATTTAGCTGCTCTCCATGAGCGAAGCGCTGTGATTTCTCCCACACTTTGGAGTGGTCCTAAACAGTGCTGGAATGCGGCACACCAATTCAGTTCCGTGACAAAACGAAAGCCTTCTAGTACTCGCTATCCTTCAGTCTTGGGTGATCTGCCAGTATTCCAATGTCTAGCTGTGAGAGCGACACAACGCCCAAACTCCTCCGTGTCACACTCTTCTTGCGCATGAACGCCCACGGAAGGGTCACCGATTGGATATTGGGCATGTCTAACACTCACTTCGCATAGCGAGACGTACCCTCCAGAATGATGGTGCGCGGATACCTGAGGGCCTCTCCATACCCCTTGAGCATGAGGAGCCTGGGCAGGTCTATTCCGTCAATTCACACTCATTTGGCCACTTCGCATGGTCAGCGTGGTGGAGTCCTTGTCTATGAACGCAAGTGCGTTGGTATTCAGCTGGATTTTCTTCAGCTTCGCCAAGTCTAGACAGTGAGCGGAATGAGAAGGAATCACTCTCGAGCACAGCCTCCGTGCAGTACTCAAAGCCGCTCTCCGCTATTATGAGAAACTGTAGCTCAGGCAAGTCTATCCAATCACACGAGAAAGAAGGCTCAACTCTCCAACTTGACGTACGAAGAGTACTGGAACACATTTTCCTTCAAGTCAAATTGACTCAGCGACGGCATGTCTATGGGTCATCCTCACAACGCTTCACCACTCCTCAACTCCAGTGACGCATACTTGAAACTGCCGTATCCAATCTCCACACTCTCCAGCTCTGTCAGCCCAACCAGCTTCAACGCCTTCACGTTCAGGAAGTTGCCAGCGCCGATCGTCAGTCGCTTCAGCTTCTTCAACCGCTTGAAGTCCAGCTCGGTTCGGAGGGAGTACTCGCACGCGTGGGCACTCACCACGATCTCCGTCGAATCCACAGTCACAGGGCCATTGCTGGAGCAGTAATCCAACACGAAGATGGTCTCGTTGGTTATGAGGTACACAATCAACCAAATGATCAGAATCAACAGAACAGCAAGAAAGCCGAAAAGCCACAACAACCACTTGTGATCCTGCGAACCCGACTTCTTTCGCGTGTCTCGCTTCACGCAGACATTCATCGCGGACGGAAGCGATTTCTTGTTGAGGGACGGAGCGTCTACGGGTCACTCGCGTCTCATTCCACCACTATCAATCGTGATGCTCCCAAACTCGAAGCTGCTCGAAGTGCACTGGATCTCCTCCAGTTTGGGCAGGTCTACGCGTGATCTGGGCTACGAGAGCGGACCCTTCAACAACGAGGTGCACTCCTCGTCCTTCACACCCCTCAACACGTTCTCCCCGAGAGCCATTCGGCTGAGGTTCGGACAGTCTATTCTTCACTCGCAACGCACTCGCCTACTCTCAATCACGTTGTGAAGGGAGCGCACAAAACAGCCCGCTTCGACCCAGATGCTCATGATTCGCGTCAGCTCTCTCAGCGTGAGAGAAGCCACCGCGAACGAGAAGGACGCGAAGGACAGCACGAACAGGGACGGATTCTTCTCGACGATGCAGCTGGAAAAGAACGAGAACGAGCTCGAGCCGATCTTCAGCTCCTGGATGAAGGGACACGCTGTCAGCCGAAAAGCGCCCTTCCCGCGGGTGAAGCATCGGTCGCCGATCTCCACACTCACCAGCTCTTGCAGCCCTGACAGTCTCACGTCATTCACGTTCATGAAGCAGTCGCTGCCGATGGTGAGCGAGCGCAGAAACGACATCAGGTGGAAGTCGAGCGTGTGCCAGGAATCGTCGTTGCAGCAGCCGTCGCTCACCACCAACTCTCGCACGCAGCTGTGGAAGAAGCACGTCGAGGGAGTGATCACCACCCTCTTGTCGTTCTTCGCATCGAAATGGTCGCCGTCCAGCCACTGCCCTTTGTACACAACGGCACCATTTCGGTCGTACTGCGTCCCCTTTCCCCACCGAGCCCCTTCACAAATGCCGCCTTCGTACTCCATCTTTCCAATGTCGGAATAGTAGCTGCGGCCGTAGCACACATTCACATCGTCAATTCGGAACCCCTCGTACAACAGGTTGCTGTCCTTGTCGTACAGCGTGCCCCAGCCAAAGGGTTTCTCGTTCAGCACATCGCCTTCCCAACGATCTCCATCCACGCTCAGATCCACAATCTCGTCGTGCTTCACCCTGCTCAAATCAATATCGTTTACTCGCACAAACTGCCTGCTCCTCATGTCCACCACGATCACGATTCTGTTCTCCATACAGAACAGCAGCGATTCGTTCAGCTTGAAGGAGCACCCATACACAGAGAAATCGTTCTGGTTCATAAGAGTGAAGACGGACGTCTTGCGAGCAAAGACCTTGTTGACCAATTCCTCCAGCGGCACATTCTGAAACCAAGAATTGTCATTTGAAAAGGGAAACAGACATGGATCCAGAGGGGACACACAACCGAAGGACGACGCACTCATCCCATCGAATTCACTACCGGTTATTCATTTTAGCCTAATGAAACGCGTTCATCTTGAGAGTATGGAGTTCATACTCTTGCTGCATTCGTTTGCTCATACTTCGTTATGCCTACTGCAACAACACGAATTTGAATTCAATATTCCTATTCCTTATGAAGAACCGTATTCCCAATGATACACGCATGACCGCGATTATTCACACGTTTTATGGGTATCTGGAATCCCTGCTCATGTAATGACATGGGATGATTGGTTTGGCGATGAGTAGTGGAACTCTTCTCTTTGATGGGTCGAATGGGTGACTTGGGAGTTGTTGTCTGGATGATGAATCATTTCGTCCTTTTCCTTGTGAATCGGTTGAAGCAAGTCATGCGCAATTCACTGGCCTGCTTTCATCCGTGATATCACATTGTCATTTCGCAATTCCACTTCCATTTATGTAACATGATTCACAGCATCTCAATAGAAGAATCGTACTGTTTCCGCAGAAAACCAAACGAATCATGTCAACTTGACCCATCCATGATTCTTCCTTTGAAAACGACAGGAATGCACTACACACCGTCACGAAGCAACCCTCTTGTCTTTTCAAGGAGCGGGGATGCGCCACAGTCCTCCCTCACAATGAGCGTGCGAATTCGTGGGGTATCCCACCACTTTTTGCATTTCACAAATAAGGACAGATCATATCTGCTTCTTGCTTCGCTGCATCGTACAGACGGAACTGATATGGTACGTTATTTGGAACCTCGCGCTTATGTCATAGCCTCTTCAATTGGATATTCAAGTATCTGTTTGGCTCTCTCGACCCATTTTTAGAAATTGCTCGTGAACCACTCCGACAGAGTGAAGTGCATCGACATGCACTCGACAGAGCCTTGGATCCTGACTTCCCTCTTCACGGGAAAGGTGTACATATGGAATTACAACACAGGGGACATGGTCCGTCAGTGGGATGCCACGTCCTGTCCTATCCGTACCTGCCGATTCGTGGAGCGAAAGCAGTGGGTCATCATTGGCTGCGATGATCTCAAAATCCGAGTCTACAACTACAACACAGCGGAGAAAGTGGACTTCTCTTCTTCCCGTTGATCCTAGGTGACCGAGTTCGATGCCCACTCCGACTATATTCGCTGCATCGACGTCCATCCGACGGAGCCTCTGATCCTCTCCTGCGGCGACGACATGACAATCAAGCTGTGGAACTGGGAGCAGGACTGGAAGTTGGTGCGAGTAGCTTTTTGCGATGCGATTCACGCATAGACCTACGAAGGTCACTCGCATTATGTGATGCAGGTCCGATTCAATCCCAAGGACAGTAACACGTTCGCGTCGTGCGCTCTGGACAACACGATCAAGGTGTGGGGACTGAACACCGCCTCCCCCTTCTTCTCTCTCAACGAACACAAAATGGGCGTGAATTGCATCGACTACTCCATTGCCGGCGACAAGCCTTATCTGGTGTCGGGATCGGACGACAAGGTTCTTCTGCTTCTCCAGCCTCACCCATAGACGGTCCGCATCTGGGATTACCAGACGAAGACGTGCATCCAGACGCTCGAGGGCCACACGGAGAACGTCACGAGCGTCCTCTTCCACCCGAAGCTGCCGATGATCATCACGGGCAGCGAGGACGGCACAGTTCGCATCTGGCACAGCGTGACCTACCGCTGCGAGATGACGCTGAACTACGGCAGCGGCAGAGTGTGGAGCATCCAGTCTGTCGACAACAGCACGAAGGTTGGGACATCCCCCCTTTTTGATGTGTAGCTGGGTATCGGCTTCGACGAGGGCTGCACGGTGATCCAGCTGGGCTCCGAAGCGCCCGTGATGAGCATGGACACCAACGGGCACATTATGCTCTGCGACAACGGGGACATCAAGGCGAGCGTGATCCAGAGCGTGAAGGGCGAGCCGGAGGAAGACCTCGATCTTCACTACAAGGACATATCCATGACTCGATCGTCTGTCGCTCCTTAACGCGCAGCTGGGTCGCAGCGAGCTCTTCCCGCAGTCGCTCACCTACAACAACAACGGACGCTTCATGCTGCTGTGCGGCGACGGCGAGTACTCCATCTCCACGACACGTGTGCTGCGCTCCAAGTGCTACGGCAGCGCGCTGGAGGCGGTGTGGTCTGCGGACGGCAACGGCGACTACGCGGTGAAGGAGGTGCGTTCAGTGATCACGGCTCACGACATAGACGACGACGCACATCAAGGTGTACACGGGCTTCAAGGAGACGTTCGACATCGCGACGCCGTTCCCCGTGGAGAAGATCTTCGGCGGGAAGATGCTGGGCGCGCGCGGCTCCAACTTCCTCGTGTTCTACTCGTGGCAGTCGGGCGACGTGGTGAAGAAGATCGACGTGACGGCCACGGTTCCGCTTCGTTCCACTGATTACACGTAGTCCGTGTTCTGGTCGGAAGACGGGTCGCACGTCGCCATCGGGACGAGCGACGGGTTCTTCGTGCTGTCGGTGGAGGAGACGGAGGAGGGCTTCCAGTTCGAGCTGCTGCACGAGGTGGGCGACTGCGTGGTGAACGGGTGCTGGTTCGAGTCGTGCTTCGTCTACTGCACGGAGAAGGTGCTGAAGTACTACGTGGGCGGCGAGACGATCGCGGTGAAGCACCTGAGCAAGCGCATGCACCTGCTGGGGTACCTGGAGAAGGAGAACGCCGTGATTCTCGTGGACAAGAACGTGGGCGAAGCGACACGCACTGACGAGTAGAAGAACGTCGTCGCCATCCAGCTGGACCGCGCGCTGCTGCAGTACCAGACGGCGGTGCTGCTGCGCGACTTCGACGAGGCGAACCGCATTCTCCCGATGATCGGCGAGCGCGAGCTGGAGAAGCTGTCGCTGTTCCTGCAGGGCCAGGGCTTCCTGGAGGAGGCGATCAAGGTGACGAAGGACACGATGCGCAAGCTGGACCTGGCGATCAACATGAAGAACGTGGAGCTGGCGATCCAGCTGCTGGAGGAGAAGGGCGGCAAGGGCGACAAGGAGATCGGCAAGTACTGGTCCCAGGTGGCAGATATCTGCATTCTGAAGGGCGATATGAAGACGGGACTTGTGGGTGTGGGGCAAGACTGTGACGCGTAGAAGTGCATCGAAGAAGCTGGCGATTACAGCACGATGCTGATGATCGCGTCCTGCTACAGCGACAAGTCGTTGATGAAGCGCGTGGCGGAGCTGGCGCACGAGGGAGACGTTGCGAACGTGGAGTTCATGGCGTCCTTCATGCAGAAGGACGTGGAGGGCTGCGTGAACGTTCTCATGCGCGCGAAGCGCTATCCCGAAGTGAGCGTTGTTGCTTTCTGTTAGCTGTAGGCGGCGTTCTTCGCGAACACGTATTGCCCCGAGAAGCTGGAGGAGGCGATGAACTGCTGGAAGCAGGAGGTGAAGAGGGTTGAAGGTGAGATGAAGAAGTGATTGGATTTTGTTGTGTTCTATCCCTGTTTGTTTCAGCAGGGTCTTGTGTAGTTGTCTGAGTTGAGTGATTCTTGAATTGTTGTCTAACGGTAATGCTTCTGACATGACTGAAATGCTCCTGGCATTGCTACCCAACCCTCGTGCTTTTTGCATAACCACCCCTCCCTTATGCTACGAACAAGGAGTAACGGAGGTGGGATGCCCCCTCATTTGACAGGGACCGTAGAAGGATCTATCAACGGAGAATATCGCACTATTCACATGGCGGAGGAATCGGCAAACACGATCATCAAACTTGTCAGCTGCGACAACAAGGAGTTCTTTGTGAATCAGCGAGTGGCGTTTATGTCGGATCTTATTAAGCAAATGAGCGCGATCAGTCCGGAAACGTCCAACGAAATCGTAATCCCTGATGTGACGGCCACGGTTCTCCAAAAGGTGATTGAGTTCTGTAATCCCGCGATGGACGCATGAATCATTAGGTACACACCACGTGGATGAACCCATGAAGGAGATTGAGAAGCCTCTGAAAAGTGACAACATGGCTGACAATGTTGGCCAGTGGGACGCTGATTTCATCAACATGGACGACGCCTCCATATTTCAGCTCGTCTCCGCTGCAAACTATCTCATGATTCAGCCCCTTCTCGATTTGGCATATCCTCTTGTTTTTGGCAACGACGTTATGTCCTTCATACCGCAGTTGCGCGAAAATCGCATCATACATTAAGGGAAAGACAACGGAGGAGATTCGGGAGCGTTTTCACATCGTGAACGACTTCACGCCAGAGGAGGAGGAGAAGGTAGGGTAATAGGCTGCGACATTCCCGCATAGATTCGACAAGACAACAAGTGGGCAGATGATTTGTGCTCTGTTTCTTCTACAAACAATGCTATGTACTCAGTCTTGTCTCCCGTAAATGTCGTGAAGGTCCTTCACGTCGATGTGCGATATCTGCTTCCACCCCTCAGGCTTTATCAAATAAACTAGTCGTCAGCGGAGACATCTTCTCTCACCGTTGTTGTAGCCGCCGCTCATAGCGTCGCGATGCGTCGCGTGGTAGATGGCTCGCTTTCCCAAGTCAATCGCCTCTTCGTCTACGCTTCACACTCTCCGTCCACCCCTACCCGTCATGTCATAGTGGTACAGCTGGTCGAGGACGCCGTAGGCATAGGAGCTGCCAGAACCCACAGAGAAGTAGCATCGGTTCTCGTCCGCCTTCAGTCTCGTTCCGTCGTTGTCCACGTAGTAGATCTGAGGCCCGGTCTTGTCCCAGCCGCAAATCATCGTGCCAACACTGAGACCGTAATCCTTGTAGTGGTATAAGAAGTCCGTCAGAATCTTGCTCGCTCCAGCAACGGAAATGCGCTCGCCGTGACGAAGTTCGTATAGTCTTCCCATGAGCAAAAGCACGAACCGCTCACCTAGCCTCCACGCCCATGCGTCTCTCCCAGAAATAACAGTCCGCGGCACCACCGGCCATGGTTCCGAGGAGGAACGGGTTGACCTCGATGACTTTATGAACCTGGTTGGAAGCTATGCTGTAAGTCACGCAGACCGACGCCTACCGATGAACTGTCCCTGTGTAGCTCTGGAATCGACCGAAACGATCACGCCTCCCTGATATTTGAAAGCAAGGGTAGTGGTGCCCTTGCAGAACTTTACCATTTGATGACTATCTTCGTACTCCGCGCCGAAGTTGGTTTTGCAGTAGTTGGAGCAGTTCGGCACATTCGGAAGAAGAAACCCTTCACTCTTGATGCCCGCTCTCACGGCCTCTTTCGAAGATCTAGACTCGCCGGGTAACAGAATAGGCATTCTCACAGTTGTATTTGAAGAAGTGTGAAAGAAATCCACAATTCGGACCGTTTTCGGGCGTCTTCGCTGTTCTCTTATCCATGTCGCTGGGAGAGGAGCGTGGATGCAACAAACCCGACCCAACAACGAACACATAATTAAGTAGCGCCATGACCACGAGTACACTTCGGAGCGATCAACTCTTCAGGAAGGAAAATGGTCTGCACCTTGTTGAACATATACTTCGCTTTCCCGGTATTCTTCTTCGCATTCATGATGCGCGTCCCATACCCTCTGAACAGGTCCAGATACTTCTGGAAGTTGCACTTGTTGAACGCTCTCGACAACTCCAGCATCTTCGCCTCGCGATGCGTAATCAGCATTCCCGTGCGGTCCTTCCCGCTCTTGCACATCACGATCATGCCCGCATGGAGCTGCTCGGCAACCGCTACGCATCACGCCCGTCTCACAACCCAAACCCATATAGCTCTCAAACAAGTCCACGTTCTTCAGCGAATTCTCCTTCAGTACGCGCTTCACGTTCTAATCCTCACGCTCCTCCTCCTCGCCTACGCTCAGCTCCTCTGAGAAGCCGTCGTTGTCGCACGTCACGCTGTCCACGTTCACCGCCTCCTTGCAGTTGTAGTACTCCATCATGTAGTGGACGAACTTCGGCAGGTTGATCGTGTTCCCCGCGGAACTCTCCGTCGAGTTGTACAGCTCCAGCGGCGGCATCCAGCCCTTGTTCCCCTTCCCGTCGATGAGATTGGCGTAGTTCACGAAGTCGCGGTAGCAAATCATGTTAATGTTGTTCTCGATCACGATGTTCTGCTGCTTCACGAAGTCGCAAATCGTCTGGTTCACGTCCACACCCTACCCATGAGAACCTCCAAACGCCACGTACGATCGAACAGAAGAACGGAACGACGTGGATGATGGTGGAGTGAAGACGGTTCCCCTTGATCATGTCCAGCTCGCTCATGTGCAAAAATTGGGGCAACCCACTCACGACGATGGTGACGGTGAGTTGGTGGTGACTCACGGTGAGCGTGGGGTTGTACGAAATGGAGAAAACGGGGTTCTACGGTGAATCGTCCGATCTTTAGTTACGCGCTTAAACTGAATGCGGAACTGAACGGCGCGCAGCGCGTACACAACGGCGAAGGTGTCTAGAATCATGCTCATCTCCTTGTTGTACATGGAGAGGAGAGAGCCGTAGAAGATCTACGCGTCAGCACGGCGCGCCACATCGACCGGATAACCGTGGTTCTTCCACTGCGAAAAAACGGGGTTGTCGGTCAGACGGACGGTGAGGGAGCGGAGGAGATCACTGAACTATGGATGATCAAGCGACCACTGCACGCACATCGTTGATGAAGGAGGTCACGAGGATGGAGATGGCTTGCGAGGCGGCGAGGTCGAAGCGCTGTCGAATGACGAGCGAGAGCGTGAGGATCGGGTCAGAGAGAATGTGACTGGTGCTGTTCTACGCGTCAGCGCGGAGGACGATCGCGACCTTCTTCTTCTGGTACTCTGTGATCAGATCGACGAGGCCGCCGTTGTTGAAGCCGTAGTAGTACGCGTTGGGCGTGCCGCAGCTGAGAATGGAGTAGGAGGGGTAGGAGGGCGGGAGGAGTTGTTCTACGCGTCACGCAGCGACACGACGACTACTGAAGAGTTGGTCCAGTGTGAGCGAGGGGCAGAAGAACCGCTTCTGAATGATGATGTCGTTGATGTGGAGGTTCGTGGGACACAGCGCACATTCGTCCACCTTCTTCATCGTACTGCGCGTCACCCTCGTTGTCAATCCCTACCTCGGCTTGAACGTGAAGCCCTTCACCTTCTTGTCCACGTGGTGGTCGTTCTTCTTCAGCACCTCGATGTGTTTGCGAATCTGGTCCATCGACCGCTCGTAGAACCGCTGACTCGACACGTAGTCCAGATTCTGCTTCAGCAGCTCGTCCATCGTCGTGAACTCGTTTCGCTTCATTCGCGAGTTCGCCAGCGACTCCTGCTGCTCGTACAGCGCCGAGCAGTCCGCCAGCTCCCGGTTCCAGATCGACGTGGAGTACGACGCGTATGCCGCGGGGATGTCGAAGGAAACGCTAGACGTGAGCGAGCTGCGCCGACTCCGACTCTGTTTCGTTCATCATCTCTGTGATGTGCGTCAGGTACACGCCGTGCGCGCACTTCCCGCCCTCCGTCAGGAAGACGGCTCTCCCGTTGGCGTTCTGCTTGTCGAACACGTACTCCTTCTTGAAGAAACGCCCCTCCGTGCGAGGACGGATGGACACGAGGCACACGCCGAACACGTACGACACGGAGGAGCCGTGCGCGAGGTGGTGGTTGTCCGCGTTGCCCACAGGCGTCGATCTAGGTGTGAGGGGCGGGGCAAGGAATAACGAGTAGATGTCGTAGGACTGGCCCAGCGTCCAGTCGCCTTCGAGGCTCTCCCGCTTCTTCGTCGGGCTCTTGTCCAGGTAGAAGTCGTAGCTGAACTCGGGCAGGTGGCTTGGCGTGTTCGTGCTCTCCGACAGGCGGCTGGGCGTGCCACAGACGTCGGGCAGGTGGTTGGGCGTGTTCAGCGTCTCTGAGAGAGGGTTCGATGTGTTCGCACTCTCTGAGAGACGGTTGGACGCACCGACAGCTTCAGGAAGGCGGCCGGACGTGCTGTTGGGGTCCGAGTGGTGGTTGGCAGCACTGGTCATCTGAATCGGCAGCATCGGCACCGTCGAGGGACACGAGGCGTAGCGGTCGGTCGTCGCCACATCGGGGATGCGATCGAAGTCGAAGGACGAGAACTCCGTGTCCACCGACTGGCGTGTCGAGCGGTCGTTGCCCGCCGGCTCCGCGTCTGTCGTGGGCGAGCCCTCGGGCGAGATGGACGGCTGCTGACTGCCCGGGATCGGTGACGGCGAGATCCGCGGCAACGACTTGTACAGCGCTGCCGGCGGCTTCGGTGGCGAGCCCGGCTTCTGTGTGTTCATGGAGGATGGGATAGAGAGCGAATGAGAGAGCTGGTTGAAGGAGAACTCGTTCGCACGCACCAGCGGCGACGGCGCCTTGCTGGGCGCACGAACGCGCGGCGCCACGACCACGGGGACCTTCTCGCCCTGCAGCACCATCAGCGTGTTGGTCTGCGAGAGCAGCGTGTTGAAGGAGACCATCTCCGTGAAGAGGATGCGGTTGTTCTGCCGCTCAGCCCGCGCCCACGCACCTACTCGGTTCTTCATGTACTCGAAGTTGTTGGAGTCGTTCGTGCCCACGCCCTCGAACTGCAGCACGATGTCCGCGATCGACGTGCCCTTCTCCTTGAACGACGAGTGCCGCGTCAAGAACGCCTGGAGGTGCGACGTGGGCGTGGTCTGTTTCTCACCACCACCGCTAGCACCTACGCAGAACACGTCCTCGTTGTGCATCGGCAGGGGAATGACGAGACAGCAGTTGAACATCTTGCCCTCGCCGATCGACATGATGGGGATGAACTCCGTCTCGCCGCCCTGCGCCTCAATCACACCCCAAGCCATCACGTTCACGAACTGCGTGCCCAGCGTGTCAAGCCCGTTGTTCACGTAGTGGTACGAGCAGCGAATGAACACGTTACGGTACTTGTTCGCCAGCGACAGGCAGTTCGGGAGCTTCAGGAACACGGCTAGCGAGATCTGACCGTCAGGCAACGAAGAATCCCTCACCGAGCACGGGAGCGGCTTGCCGCAGCGCGCGCTCACGTCCTTCCGACACGTGTCGCTGGACGAGCTGTCGCTGTTCTCCTCGGGCGTTCTGTTGGTGGTGTGGAGTTGCAACTCGGGTCGCAGCGACATCGACGAGCTGTCCTTCTTGCTGTCTCTGAAGGAACTGACTGACGAGGGTGTGGGAACTAACTCATCCTTCTCTGCCATGTTCACCGTGCACGGCTCCTCTTCCGAAGAAGGCTCGTCCACGGTGCTGGCTCGATCCTTCGCCTCGCCGTCTGCCGTACTGGCGCGGTCCTTGGCCTCGTCGCTCTGCATAAACACCTTCTTCATGCTGGAGTTGGTGAACAGCGAGGTGAGCGAGGACTCGTGCGTGAAGCCCACCAGCGACCGGTTGCTCACCGTGTCGTCGTAGTTGTACATCAGCTTCAGCTTCGCGGAGCTGTCGCTCTTCCCCAGCTTGCACTTGCAGCCGTCCACGTAGTCCGCCGAGTCCATCACGTTGTGACGCACCTTCAGACCCAGACGCGCCAGCAGCGACTTCAGCTTGGAGCGCGTGGAGCGTGCCCGCGGGTTCCGCGCCGACTATGGGTGAGGAGGCGCTGGGAGACAAACGTAGTCCTTAATGAGGGAGAGGAAGATGAGGTTGAACACCACGGGCATGTACAGGACGAAGAAGGAGATGGAGGACTCCTTGGAGGAGGGCCTGTAGAGGAAGTAGCTGTGGGTGAGAGAGAGAGAGAGAGCGTACAGGGACATGCACACGCGTAGGAAAAGAACTACGAGGAGGAGGAAGGTGTTGGTGGCGATTAACGCGATGTTCTTCGCTACCTCCATTCGCATCTACAGTGAAGAGAAGGGGCGGAGCGTACACTGCAACACACCATTTTGTAGATTCTCTTGAGCTTGTGGATGATGTGAAAACAGCTCAGAATGCACAGGATCGAGATAATCAAATTCGATGCAACATAGAGTGTTTCAGCAGCGCGTATCCACTCCTTTGTCATCTACGCATGAACGCATTCGCAAACCTCCACATTCGTAGCCATACCATACACATAGAAAATAAAGTATACGAGATAGGTGATGATGCAGCCGATAATATACTTCATGACCGACTTCTTCTTCAGGTTGACGATGTACTCCGAAAAGTAGCCCATCATGTGCAAAAGAACACACACCTGCATTCCCAATTCTAGCGTTCTATTCAAAATCTGAAAGAGGCTGCTAAACGTAACGGGTCACGAAACGCCACTACAAGGGAAGGAATTTCAGATCGCAGAGAGTCGAAATACAGTCCGCAATGCCCGTGATGCAACTGAGCAAGTAGCATACGATAAAGCTACAGATCAAAAGCACTTCCGGCACGAAACGCTATTCGGTACTGACAGTCATCCACCACCACATATCGAAGGAAAGACTAGGACATCACGGAGTCAATTCAGACCCACAAGTCCAAATATAACTAGCACACCGTACAAGCATGCAGCGACGATATATGCTTGTTTCGATTGAACATCTTTCATATTCACCGCAGTACTCTCTAGCAGTTACCGAGGAAGGTTTCGACACTACCGTGAATACCGATTCGAAACAACCGGGTTGCAATGACAAAGCAACGATTTGAAATGAAGTGCTTGGTCAAAGACATTTTCAGATTAGGGTCATGTCCCACCCCAACTTCTCATTCTTCTCTTTCGGTCGTCACACGAAAGGGCCGCAATTGTTGCCTGCATTCTCCCTCTCTCCACGCATAGGCGGTGACAATGGCATGGAAACGAGTGATTTCAATGAAACACAAACACACATACCGCTTCAAAGCCGACACTTCGCCGCTGAAGCGGTCTCTATTCTCGTCGTTAATAAATGACAGCAACTCCTCCGTGGAGTGTCGTTAAGGAACGGCGGGCTAGCAAAGCAAGGATATGCAATGGAAATCGGACTGCAGCATCTCTACGAGAGAAAAGAACAGGGAATAGCGGTTCGGCAATTCATGTCCCTTCACCTCCGTGAAGGCGGTGGCCTCCGGGTTCTCCTTCTTCTGCAGAATGGCCATCATCCGCCTCCACACGATTCCGTCCACAACCCAGTCCTCGTCCGCATCGCTCCACTTCTTGCTAAAGTACGCGATAATGTCCAAAACCGAGTTTATGTTCTCCTTCGCGCACAGCAGAGACTTGAACGCGTTCAAGAAGAACACGTCCGGAATGGGAATCGCATTCGCGTTCATGTACTCCACGAGCGCAAGAAACGAGTCCTCCGACAGCTTCTTGTCCTTCACCGCCACGCTAAACAGATTGGGGTCCACGCAGTTCGTGTTCTCCGGATTGCTCCAGTTCGCGTTGCTCACAAACCGGTTGAGAATCGCCACCACGCGCTTCTCGTCCTGCTCTCTCTACAATCAACGAGCACATGAATGCAAACCTCGATGATCTGCCCGAGCAGCTCGTCGCCCGTGCAGTGGTAGGACTGCAGCAGCGACATCACGCGGTCGCACAACTCGCTCTTGTCCGGCACCAACGTGTCGTCGCACTCGTACGCGCTACACGTCAACAGAGTCGCCCAGACTCACAGCAACATGTACATCAACAAGTAGTACTCCAGAAACTGCTTGGAGTAGGTGCCCATGAACTTGTCGCAGTACGCGCGCATCGCCTCCTTGTCGTTGCGCGTCAGCGAATACAGCAGCTTGTACGGCAACGCGATGTTGAACGGACACGCGATCCCGATGGTCTGGATGTACACGAAGATCGCCTGGTAGAAGTGCGCGCGCTGCGTGGCGTCGATGTTCATCTGCGGGTTCAGTCGCGTGCGGTTGATGTCCTTCAGGATCCGCATCAGCGACGACGCCTTCACCGGGATCAGCGTGTTCGTGCAGAACTGCATCATCTCGATGCATCTGCCGTATTCGCCCTGCTACCCCTCACACACACGCCCCACACCTACCCGCGTGCTGGCGATCAGCAACCGCTCCATCAGGTAACGGTCGATGTCGTCCTTCACCACCGGGTTCAGCGTCCCTAGCGCCTTCTCGTAGCGGTCCTGCACCGCCGTCCACACGGCTTCTTCCTCCCCTACGCGTCACACGTCAGCGGCACCACGACGGTAGAAGCATTGCGCACTGAGAATGCTCTTCATGATCTGCGTCGTGTACGGCGAGCAGCGGTCGAACTCGAAGAAAAGAAGCGTCTCGAGGGAGTTGAACTCGCGGAAGTGTCCGTCGAAGACGAGTCGTTGCGCCTACGTCAGAAGCGAGGAGGAGGCGTACGATGGGTAGCAAGGAGGACATGTTCACGAAGAGAGCGCCTGGCGAGGGGTCGCGCAACTGGATGCACTGCGTGTAGCGAGGCAGCTCGTTGAAGATGTGCAGCAGCGACGGGTTGATGGACGCCATGTTCAGCAGTAGCTGGAAAGAGGACGAGTGGAGGCAAATCTCTGGGAATCAGGGAGGGAATGAAACGCCACCGTTCTTCACAATCCGCTTCCACAGTAGATTGACGGCGCACGCCGTGTCGTAGTCCAGGTAGAGAGAGCCCTGGTTCTCACCCGCGGACAATCGATGATTGTAGGCTTCAATCAGGGAAGAGTAGGGCAACGCGTCGCGGTCATTCTCTGGTCGTCACGTGGAATACTGTTGAGGTACCAGCCACAAGCTTCTCCAAAAGCGAAATGAGGATGGGGGAGGACAGGGATTGTCGGAAGCAATTGATGACGTCCTGGTGAGGGATGACCTGCGAATTCTCGACCGGCTCCTTCGCTTTCTCTTGCTTCATCGCCCCTCGATAAAGCCTCTTCATCACGTCCATTTCTAGTTGTCAATGTACGTTAATACACAGACCGATCTCAGAAGAACTGCCCGAGAATATGTCCGATAGACACGTCAGACACGAATCCTCCGCAAACAAAGGCTCTATTCGTAATGGAGTCACGTTGCAGTATTACTTCCGGACAACACACCGGAAATGCGATCCTTGAGAGCTAACGCCATAATCAGCCCATCCTACTCCCTACGATAAGAATCGCGATTGATTTTGTCAATCTCCTTCTCCGTTAGCTGCTCAATCAAGTGAAATCAAAAGCAAATACACTCTCAGGCAAAGAAGCAGAAGGAACAGCTCCCTCGACACAGTATCCTCTCCAACCTACCGATAAAGAAAGATAAACAGAATAGGACCGTCAAACAGTCCCGTCCGAACACTCCCCGCAATCGGCGCAAGAACCTACATGACAAGAGAATAGATGTAGTGTACAGATCGTATTGCACGACTTCCTCTTCTGCCGGCGATTTGACGAAACATGGTGAAGGAGTGTGGCAACAAAGACAGGAGTAAATGACGTCTCAGGGCTCGGTGCACACGTACTTATCCAGTCCGAATGCGACCGAGTCGAACTCTCCCAAGTTGGACACAATCTGCGTTGCGCCGTCAAATATGGACCGGTCCGTTCCCGGGTATGCAATGGCCACCGTGTACATCTCGGCTGCCAAGCCGCCTTGAATGCCGAAGGGCGAGTCCTCAAACACAATGCAACGGGAGGGAGGAATACCGGCCAACTCGGCGGCCTTCAGGAAGATGTCAGGAGCCGGTTTCCCGTGAACCACGTCATCCGCCGTCACAATGCCATCGAAACGGTTGATCATGTTCTATCATTCAGAGACAAAGCAGCGACTACTTGGTGCGGCGCCAGCTTGGCCCCAATAAGAGAACGCGGCGTTGAGGTTGCCATGTACTGTTTGATTCCGTGAGCAGCGAAGAACTGGGTCAACGACTCGGCTCCGCGCAGCTTCTTGAAATGGGGAGACGCGAGTTTCATGCCTTCGACGTAACGGTTCGCCTAACCAACACACATCGTCGCCTCTCTTACGAAATCGGTGGGATCGATCAGTCCCTCGAGATGTGCATATTCCATCATTTTCTGCACCCACATCTCCGTCGGCATACCGATAATGGTGTTGTGATAGCGACTATCGTTCACAATAGCACGAAGTACTCACTATTCAATCTCGCGACTTCCCGGCTTGGCGGATTCCATAATCGAGGCAATGACTTCCGAGCTCTCCTTTTCGGTATCGATGAGCGTTCCGTCGCAATCCCATATCACGCACAGCGGCGTTTCCTTCACAACGGGCTGAGTTGCTGCCATGGGAAGAAAAGAGTGTCACTTCAACAAACACGGTTACAGGTGAAACACTTCCTTCAGTTCCCGAACCTTCCACTCGGGCGTGTAGCTGCGACTCTGCAAAATGTCCTTGATGCGCGAGAGCGGGAACTTGTGCTTCTCCAGAATCGGAATCAGCTTCTCGTCCTCGATAAACTTGTCGAGAGAGTCACCGGTCATGCAATTGAGCATCTCCACTACCTTGTACTTCATGTACTACACGTAACCCCACTCCTTCTGACATACAAGCATCGATTTGTAGCGCATGCGGTATTTCCTCATGTGCAGCAGACGCTTCATCGCAGCATCCGCCTTCTTGTTGAATTCGCGGTCGGGGATCTTCCGATCCTCGATTAGGGGAACGCTAGCATTATCGTCCTCTCTACATGTCATAAGAATGAATGAACCGTACATCACGCCCATCATGTCCATCAGGAACGCCAGCTTCTGCTCATCCCTTCTCAGTCGCGTTCGTATGCACTGCACATTCTCGATCAGACTGGTGCGCGACGACAGCGCGTTCTCGGACAGAATGGTGCAAACACGCGAATTGACATCCTTCAGCTACGATGAACCCGGTAGTCGATTCCTACCAAATCGAGCGCCGGCTTGTCGTCACTCGTCGACAGCGATTTGTTGGTTAGACTCTTCAGCAAGGATTCTTGACGTGTGTACTTGGATGCGACCTCGCGGATATAGGACTGGTACTAGAAATGAATTCAATCGGGCAGCTCCACGAATTCATCCTTTCTCTCAGGGGACAGCTTATCGAAATCGAGAGAGGGAAGTCCGCATTTCCGCAAGTACGCGTTGATCATGAGCGATCCTTCAGCCTCGCCCGTCCATCGCTCCGCTCTGTCATTCGCACTTGACGAAGAGTCGGAGGACGGAACGATGGCAAGCTGGTAGTCCTCGTCCTTTCTTGGCTTTGGTTGGTAGAGATCCTCCTTTCTGGACTTTGGTTGGTAGTCCTCGTCCTTTTTCGGCTTCGGCTGGTAGGGCTCATGGACGGCTTGAGGAATTGGATGGTTCAGTGGCGGGAACGCAACAGACTCGGGGTCGATGTGAATATCTAGCTCGGGATTCAACGGTCGGGGCTGGGACAAAAACGACCGTTCCTGGACGACCTCATTTGCACCGTTCAACGGCTCATATGAGTTCACATCGAAATAGGGCATTGCAGTCGGATTCAGAGACGGAATGCCCTACTTCGTGAGAGGGGGAGAAAGGCAATGCTCTTCCAACGGATCCATCGTCAGACAGCGTAGACTCGGACAACACTACGCGTGAAACGGAAATGGAACTCAAACGATCAAAGCCGCGCTGCTGCGGATAGAAGCTGGTCGTTGAGTACATCCAACAAAGAGGAGAAAAACAAGGGATGAACTACTTCCAACTAATACTTGCGGATCAAATCATGGGCATGAGGTTGTCGGCGTGCAGCAACTCCGTCTGAATCGGCACCGCGTACTCCGTGTTCAGCTGGTCGTCGTAGCGCTGACGCTTTCCGGACGGAACCTTCATGTAACGCTTCCGCGCCTTCATGTTCATCATCTTCTCGTTCTTCAGGTACTGCTCCAGCGCGGCCACTCGCTCCTTGGGGAAGTGGTCCTTCAGGAAGACAAGTGCCGAATACTGGCAATGCGCGGTCGCCACCTCGGGAGACGCATTCACCTCGTCCTGGGCCTCCTACACGAATGAAAGACGACGAGAAGCACGACGTTCAAGAGCTCGCTCATCTTGTCGAAGAATACCCGCTTGATCTCCTCATCCGGCGTGATCACGCGACTCGCGTTCTCCGCGCGCTTCAGCGTCACCATGGCGGACTTCTTCGTCTCAAACAAGCGACGCAGGTAGGGGAGAATCACGCGATTCCTGGACGTTGCCTTCACTCCTTCTGTCTCTTCCACCTATGGGTCATGCGATATCGGGGGAACAACGAAGTCCTGATCATCTTGGGGAGGCGGGACCGGAACCTCGCCCTTTATGGAAATCGGGTTGAACGAGCTTGGGTGCAGCGCCGGAATAATGTCGTCAGTCGAAATGTGGATGGACTCGAGATTCGTGCTGGAGGTCACTGGGTTCTCGAGAGGAGGGATGTCCTTCATGGACTGGAGAATGCTCGTGAACTCGGGATCGTCGTCGAAGAGGTAGCCTCGCTCCTTCAGCTTCAGAACCACATCGCGATACAGGTGCTGAAACTCCTCGTTGCTTGTGTCAAAGTTGTACTTGCCCGTGCTGTTCACGAGGGTGGAGATGTAGTTGCGATACTCATCGCTCTGCCCGATCACTTCCAGAGCGACGTGCTACACAGTGAAAACGTCACCGCAACGGCCACCTTGATAATGCTTCCCACAAAACTGGTGTGCTTCGGCACTTGGAATTTAAAGTCTGTGTCGCTATCCTTTGCCATTTCCCCGATTACAAACAGCAGGACGTCCTTCAGCGTAGAGTACAGCGTGTCCGCCAGCTTGGAAATCTTGATTTGGTGTCCCACCCCGAAGTACTTCAGATTGCCGTCCGTGTGCACTAGCTCTAACGCATAAGACGGAGTACGTGTCATTACCCATATCGTTGTTGTCGCAGTTTATCCGTTCCACCATAATACTCAGCATCTCCTGAATGACATTCATCGTGTCATCTGCGAGCGTTTCTGTGGAAATCTTATCCGCCTTGTGCTGTTTCAGGTAGGGCATTCTCCTTTTCTAAAGGGGAAAGGGATCCCACGCTTTTGGTGGTGACGCTGGATGAGGTCGTCTATTGTTAGGGTTAGAGCAATTCCCACGACTTGGAGTGCCCTCATCCAGACATAGCGATAGTTCAAATCTCTCGTAAAGTCGATCCCACTGACAGAATGAGACAACAAACACGCAATATGTCGAACACAATAGGCTCGTTGAATGAAAAACTGGCCGCGATCACTTCCTTCAGATTGTTCAGTTCATCGCTGTCCACATTGTTGTCTGTCCATAAGTCACACGCAACGCCACGTACCGCGCACACTGATGTAGAGAAACGAAGTGGGTCGGTGTTTGATGAAGTAGTTGACGATGGAGTAAACCGCGTTCGAGCTCAAATCCGTGTCTATTCGTGATCTCCGACGCGAGTACCAACGATCCAGATACAGATTGTGGAGACATGGCAGATACGAGAGCATCAGCAGCACATTGCCCACAGCCGCGTCCGTCATCGGATTGTCTGCGCCTCACTCCATTCCACCTCACCCACCGCTCAGATTCACCGCACAGATGGCGCTGCCGTGTCCCTGCCCCTTCTGCACGTCCAGCTTCTCCAGCAGCGGCGGGACGCAACTCGCCGTGAGCTGGCAGCCCTGGAAGTTCAGCGCGTCGATGGCGGCGAAGTGCGGCACGAAGAACTGGTTCAAATAGGTGTGGAAGCCCTCGTTGCCGATCGGGTTTTCTAGGCGTGATCCGGCTCCGACACAACGACTCATCGCGCTGAACAGGATGTTGGAGCCGTCGCACAGCGCGATGATCTCCTTCAGACCCTCCGTCGTGATCTGGTTGTCATCGAAGCTGAGGAAGTTGAGGCTGGTGTTGCCGTGAGCCTGCATCAGCCGAATCAGCGCACAAATCGCCTGGAGGTGGTGGTCGTCGAGTCTGCAGTCTATCCCTCAGCGCAGAGCAGCACGCGTACTGATGAAGGAGACGGACTTCACCTTCTGGCAGCGGTTACACACCACGTAGCGGCGGAGGATCGCCAGCACGATGGCAAGCACCTCCTCCGTCATCGCGACGTTCCGGAAGAAGATCTTCTCCACGCAGTTGTTCAGCAACGCGCAGGCGCTGAGGAGGTACAGCTGGATGAAGAGCGTCGACGACGAGTCTACGCGTGAGCGGCGACCACGACACGCACTCTCGATGTCGATGGAGACGGCGGACTCGTTGTCGATGCGGTTGTACAGCTTCAGCAGCGCGTTGCGCTCCTCCTCCGACATCATGATCACTTGCGTCTCGGGGATCACCAGGTTCACCTTGTTCTTCTCGTGCAGCATCACGTTGATCAGCGAGGAGCTCACCTCCGTCGTCACTCCCGTGTCTATTCTTAACCACGCGTCTCTGGCGTACTCAGCAGGAACACCTGCTCCAGCTCGGGGAAGCACTGGTAGCGGAACAGCGTGAACAGCTGCTTCACGCCCTCGTTGCCCAGCAGGTTGTCTACGCGTCACGCCACCCTCTCTCGCCCACTGTTCAGGTTCAGCACGCGGAGGTGGGGGAAGAGGTGGTGTCGCTGCTCGATGGGGAAGGAACGGCGGTAGGGAATACGCATTTGGTGGATGAGGAAGATGACCTGGTTGCATGTGAGCTGGTTGCCCTCGAGGTGCACCTCTTCGATCGGGATCTCCGCGTCCGTGAAGGAGTTGATGAGCTGAATGAACCCGTCGTTGGAGAGAGACGCGTCTATTGGTCAGCGACACGCACAGCGGCAACAGGAAAAGTCGAGCACGCGCAGCGTCTTGAACTCCTCCGGGTGTTCCTCGATCCGCTTCAGCACCGTCATCGCCGCTTCCTTCGTGTGGACAGACACTACGGCTGACTCGCCTCCATCGCCGCTACGCTCCTCGCCCTCCGCCGCCACGATCGCCGACGCGTAGTAGATGGGCATGCGACTCACCTCGTTCTCGATCGAGCGCCGGATCTCTTGGCACTCCTCGTCCTCCTCCCCAGGACCCAGCAGCGAGATCATGCTTCCTGAAGGCAGGAAGCGTTCTCGCGTTCTCGTGTCGGGCGTGTTCTCGATGGTCGTGGAGCCGGACGCAATCTCCTCTCTCTCGTTGTCCAGCCACCACACGTATTCTTCGATCGTGTCGCGCATCACGGGCTGGGTCTCTTCGCGCGCACTCTCCTGAACGGTGGAAGCCGCTGGCTGGCTTCGCGCGCGTAATGTCCGCACTTCTTCCTCGGATCCGACGTGCAGATGCAGATTTTCAATGCCTAGGAATGAGGAAGGGATGGCTAGGGCACTCTTCTGCAACTCAATCTGCGTCTTCTTCGTCTCCTCCACAATGCCATAAAAGCGATTGCACTCGCTCTGTAAAAACGAATACTTCTGAGAAAGGGCGCTGGCGAGAGAGAAGAGTTTGCCAGCACTATCAGCGCACTTCCTAATGTAGATAAGAGCATTGTCGATGCAATCCAAGCCGTACGGAATCGTCTCCAGCTCGTGGATCTTGCTCGTGATGTAATCGGCGTCGCGAACGAATCGCGACCCCGTTTCGAAGTCCGAGTTCAAAAAGTCGAGCCACGAGTTCAGTTCCAGCAGCTCCGTGTCCTTGTTCACGATGCTGTTCTGAAACGCGTTCTCAATGAGGACCAGCTCGCTCGAAGACGTGATGCCGTAGTAAGCGACAGTTCTGTCGTTGTCCAGAATCACGGAGTTGAAGGCGAGTACCTGATTCGACAGTGCAATGTCCAAATTCTCCTGCCCATTAGTCACTGCTTGTTTTCCTACCGCGATCTTCTGCTTGACTTGCCGGATGGTGGAGGAAGGGAGAATCACCAGGCCATATTTCACCGTCCTGTACTCGATAATAATCGTTATTGAGTCCATGGAAAATCAGGATTCTATAACCACGCGTTGATACTGAATAACCAAACTGGCGTGAGTTCAAAGAGGGGGGATCCCAAGGGTAGTGTCCTTCTTTGGTTTTGATGTCTCCTGCTATTCCACTGATGTCTCATTCAGCCATCTCAATACTGCCTCCTTTCGTGGAAGCAATCACAAAGGCGCCCCTCATTCACTCATAACACAGCCACCCCTCAGTCAATCACGCAACCACTCACAACAACCTCCATCGAAAACAAACACCACGGGTAACTCCATTACACAAAGGATTCAATATTCATCTCAATCGCAGAGCCGGGGTAGCGCAGCTCGAAGTTCTTCACCACCTTGGGGTGCAGCACGCCGAAATGGCCCACGACCGTCTCCTTCTCGCCGTCAATCACAACAATGTCGCAGCAGCGACCAGGGAAGAACGTTCCGCAGTGGCCCTCGCGGATGTAGTACTGCTTCTTTCCCTCGGGAATGGGCGTGTCCAGACCGCTGTACTTCTTCGTCGGATACACGTCCAGCAGGCGCATGATGCGGTCCATCAGACCGTGGATGATCTACAACTCACGCGACCCGCTCGCTCCCACCTCGATCTGCGCAGCCTGACCCATGTACACTGCGCACAGGCGACGCTCGTTGCGCGCGCCCACGTAGTTCTTCGGGTCCTTAAGCACCACGTCGCTGACCTCGAACAGCTTCACGCCCTTCGCGTACGGCACGTGCTTGTTCTCGCGGAAGGTCTTCAGAATGCCGGGCAGCAGCGACGTGCGGCACACCTCGAACTCGATCGTCTTCGGGTTCGCCAGGCGCACCGACAGTCCGTCGTCCTCCAGACCCATCAGCTCGTAGTTCTCCGCCTTCGAGCAGAGCGACAGCGTCAGCACCTCCGTGTAGCCCGCCATCGCGATCTGCGCGCGCAGCATGTCCGACAGCTGGTTCACCGGCTGCTCGCTGCCGATGGTCAGCGTGGGCGGCTGGCTGCGCTTGATGTTGTTGTACCCGTAGGCGATCGCCACGTCCTCTGCGGGTGACTCGCGGCAGCATCACTCACCGTACACATCCACCGCGTGGATCACGTCGCTGCGCGTGATGGGAATACGCACGCGGATGTGGTCCTCGTCCAGCACCTCACTCGCCAGCTGCATCTTGTGAAGGTCGTGCTGGATCTGCTCCATGGGAATGCTGGCGCCGATGGTGGAGCACATGTCCGAGATCGAGCAGTCCAGCTGCTTCTCGCTGAAGTCGGGGTAGGTGATCGTCTTGCCCTCGGGGAAGACGCTGTCCTTCTCGTACACCACGTCCACGATCTCCGCAGTGAAGCGGTCGTCGCAGTACCTATTCGTCAGCCCGCGCAGCCTCTCTCACTCAGAGAACATCGCGATCAGCGTGTTCAGCACGATGCTCGCCTTCGTCACGTCCTTGCCCGTACACTCAATGAAGATGTTCTCCGTCTCCATGTCCATCTTGCTGTGACTACGGCTCAGCCTCGCTCCTCGCCCCTACTTGCCGTTGATCAGCGGCGGCAGCGACAGCACGGTGCCGTTCGAGTCCACGATCACGGGCACCACGGGCGAGTCGTAGATCAGGTCCGTGTAGGGAGCCAGGTGCTTGCAGTCGTTCTTCGGGTCGCGGTAGAAGTCCATGAGCTGCGGATGAGAGACGGAGACCAGCGATACCTCGTGAGCGTTGAACTCGCGCGTCTGGTTCAGGGGCTGGAAAACGATCTGCTCGGCGGGAAGCGCCTGGATGTCAGGGACGATCACGACAGCTCACCTTGTAGTAGAAAGGAGGCTGCACAGAATCGAGGTTGTGCGTTCCGATGGCGACCAGCGATCGGCGACGACCAATGTTGAAGTGCAGCTTGTCCTGAAGATCAAGGAAGCTAGAGGTGAAAGGACTGCACGGGACACACCTGTTGTAGACGTCGTGAGTCATATGAATGTTTCGGAGAACAGCACACACCACATAGGGACGGATCATCTACGCGCGTGAGAAACCAAGCAGCGGACCTCACCTTCGTTTCCTTGCTGACATACATCTTGATGCGCTCCTGCTTGGGCTGGACCGCTCTGTACATCTGAAACTCACAAGGGACGCCAAAAGCACTACGGGAACATCCTCCTTCCCCATGAAGATCCTGAGGGCGCGAGAAATACCCTCGAGGCAGAGCAAGTCCTGGCGATTCGCCGGAACATCGATCTTGTAGACGACCACTTCCTTCTCCTCGCTTCCCTCCTGCTTTCTCTTCATGCGAGTCTCCGTGACAATCTCGTCGAGCTCAATACCGAACTCGAAGCAGAGTTCATCAAATTCTTTGTCGGTGAACGTTCTTCCCATAGAATGGAAGAGCATATCTCTCTCTAGAGGTACGTTGGGCATGCTTTCGCGATCTAAATGCGGACAAACAAAGAACAAGTGAATGAGCCGCGCGAAAACAGCCCGATTTCGGGAAGCTGGAAATGCGCTCCCAAATGTGGAATGCCGAAAGAGGGTTTTCACCGCTCTCGTTTGAATTCAACCACTGCCGTCGATGGAGTCCTCCATTTCAATCAAGGTGAGAATGCGGAGCGATCCTCAGCCCGATAGGAGTATTCCGAGTTGAAACTGGAGAACATTCGGCTGAGGGCGGAGCTCGACGCCCAAATCAGCATCAACGAACGCTACAAAGAGGAAGTGAAGGCGCTTCTCCAGGGTTTGGTATGCGTGACACGATAAACACGTAGAAACGAATGAGCGGTATATCGCGGAGATCAACAAACTACGGGGAATCCAGAATCCGGGGGAAGGAGCGTCGGATTCCGCTCCCCTCCCTCGATCGACGCAGTCGTCTCCCTTTGCGGCAAAAACGGACGCCATTTCAAATCCGCAGCCTTTTCAGCTTCCTGCGCACATCCCCGTTCCGCCCATTCAGTCGAACTGTATCCGAGAGAGCACAAAGCGGGTGCAGAACGAGTGGGCATCGAGCACATTCACCGTTGCGTAGGACGTGCGTCTCGTGGCTCATCTCCAGGGAAATCAAGCGCTCCATCCTCTCCGCCCTGCAACAGAACAAGCTGTATTTGTTCCGTGTCATCCTAACTCACAGAGAGGAGTACGTCTATCTGGAGCTGCCGTCCCACCTCAACGACAAGAAGTGCAAATTGGTGATTCGAGCGCTGTTCGACACGATGATCCAGTCCTTCTCCCTCCTCCAGTCCTTCGACACCGAGCCGCTCTTCCAGAAGGTCTCCCTCTTCTCCTCCCTCCTCTTCTTCCTCATCACTCGCTTCCCCGCTCAGCCGCAGCTGGAGTTGTGTTTCGGCAAGATCCAGTCCTTCATCCACACCGAACTCAAGCGGTCCTACGTGCGGCCGCGAGCCGACCGCTTCTCGCCGGCATATGTGGCCACCGTGACTGTCTTTTACGAGTTGTGCAGGTGCTTCGACTGCGTCGATCTCTTCAAATCCGTCTTGTTCACCATTCTGCTGAAAGCCGGCGCGTTTCCTGCACATCTGATAAACACGCTCTTTCTCTGGGACGCCAACGCCTTCTCGGAGCTGAACACCTGCGACCTGCTGATGAACTCGATCATCGGAGAGACGCTCCAGCAAGCCGCAGAACGACCGCCCGAGTTCGACGCCATCGCGGCGTTCTACGCGAAGACGAGTGTGGACTGGGCGAGTCGAATCACGGAGATCGAGAAGGAGGTGCTCCAATGCATTCTGAACGAGGACGACTACTCGACGGAGAATCCGCAGTACCCGATCGCGGGCAAGTGTCTGGTTCTGCTGTACGTCTTCCGAGGCGGCGCCTACGCCGTGGAGAGTCTGATCGACAACGAGATCATCCAGCGGATCGACGACGCCGAATACCTCGCCGACTACCGGACCTTCCTCGTGTACGTGTTGTGTGGGAGTTGGCGTGTTGGGTCACGTGTAGTGTGGATCGCGGAGACGAACCTGTTTGGCAGCGAGTGGTCGCGAATCCGACAACAGCTGGAGGGCGTGGACGTTGTGACCAGCGCCATTCAGAAAGAGTTTGCTTCTCTGTTTCAGTATCTCTGTTTCCTCCACATACTCCCAAACAAACACGACATGATATAGAACACAATTACCAATCATCCCAGTCATCCTTCTTTGTCACTCTCTTGACGGGTTTCGCACTCCAGTCGTCGTCCCAATCGTCCTTCTTCGCCGCCTTCTTGACGGGCTTGGCACCCCAGTCGTCCCAGTCGTCCTTCTTGCTCTTCTCTTCTTTGAAGAGATCGTCGTCGCCCCAGCCGGCGTTCTTCTTTTCTTTCTTCTCCTCTTTGAAGAGATCATCGTCACCCCACCCATCATTCTTCTTCGCCGGCTTCTTGCTCTCCTCAAACAGATCATCATCATCACCCCAACCATCATTCTTCTTCTTGCTCTCTCCAAACAAGTCGTCATCGCCCCATCCGTCACTCTTCTTCTTGTTCTCTCCAAACAGATCATCATCGTCACCCCACCCATCGTTCTTCTCCTTCTTCACCACTCTCCTCCGATTCCCGACCTTCTTCTTGTCCTCGCTCACCAGCGTGTCCGCCCAGTCGTCCAGATTCATCGGCGCCATCTTCACCGGCTTCGTCTCCTTCGGTTCTACACATCATTCTCTCCCTCCACGTCCCACTCGGAGCAGGCTCGTTCTTCTTGTTCGCCATCTCCTTGATCAGCGCCAGCGTCGCGTCCTCCTTCTTCTCCTTCTCGTCCTCCTCGTCCGAGAACCCCAGGTTCGTGTCGCCCCAGCCGCCCACCTCCGCAATCTCGTCCTTCTTCTTCTCCTCCTCTTCCTCGCTCCACTCGCCCTCGCCCCAGTCGTCCTCCTTCTTCGCCGCCGTCGGCTTCTCTGCCCACATGTCCTCCACGCTGTCCGCGTGCGCCAGCGACGGCTTCTCCTCCTTCTTCCCCATCGCCTCCAACTGCTCCATCGACAGCTCCACCGTCGGCAGCGACGGCACCACGCGGTTCACGTTCTGCGACGACACGCTCTTCGGAGGCTCCGCACTCTGCTCCGCAGACCCTGCAGACCCTGCTGGCTTCGCCGCGTCCTTGCCTCCCAAGATCGAGCCCGTCACCCAATTCATCGCCGACGTGACGTATCCACCCGCTGTGGAGGGCGCGCTCACAGGGTCAGTGGGCGCCTTGGGCTCCACGCCCGTCTTGTTCCACTCCAGGTGTCCCGCCTACGCGTCACCTCACACGCCCACGCCCACGTAAACGCGGTTGAGGATCGACTGGATCACGTCGAACGCCGTCTCGCGCACACTCGCCTCCACGTCCCACAGCAGCGGACACAGCGACGGCATGATCTTCCTCGCGAGCAGCTACGCGTCAACGCTCTCACCCACACGCACTCCGTCGTCGAAGTAGTGCTCCGTGTTCTTGATCGTCTTCAGCGACTGGATGCGCGCCTTCGGGAACGGGTCGCGCAAGCCTCGTCCGATGCACGGGAACGCGTACTACCACTCATCCACCTCCATCACTCCCACCTGCTTGCGCACATCCGCGTCCAGTTGCCCCACAATCTTGTTCAGACACACCAGCACGTTGGTGCGCAGCGCCGGCAGCGGGTCCTCCTGCAGCGGCGCCATGCTTCGAATCATCTTCACCTGGTTCGTGTTGTCCAGGTACGGCGTCAGCGGAATCATCGTGCGAATCGTCGCCTCCTTCATGTTCGCCGAGGTGTCGCCGAAACCGATGATCACCTGCGGGAAGATGCTCGAATTAATCACCTTCTTGTCGATGTATTGGATGTAGCTCTCCAGGTTCTTCAGCAGCTGCAGCCGCGTCGCGCGGTCCTTGCGTCCGAACAGCTGCGTGATGAGCGGCGAGATCTCCCGCGAGAACCGCTCCGCCGGGAGGTGACTCCCGATGATGATGACAGACGGGAGAATGATCGGCGAAAACTCGGTCTGTCCGTGGACCAACTCGTCCATCAGAAGAGGAAGAATGTACTCGACGGTGATCACCTGAGGTTGAGACAGAGAAGGACGACTACGGAGGGGAACTTCGCCAAGGAGGAGTTGAGCTGGTTGAAGAAGGTCTCCTTCTGAATCGGGTCCTTGATCGCCTTCTCCTCCAAGAAGTTCAGTGATCTATGCATAACAAGACAGCGCTGCGACCACTTCACGAGAGGATGCTTGCTGAAGACGGAGATCAGCCGACTCGGGGCGGGACGACCCAGAGGCGCGGACTTGCAGCGCAGCGCGTAGTTGTGCAGCTGGTCCGGCACCTTGAGGCTGTCAAACACGTACTCCATCAACCTGATCATCACACCCCCTTCTCGCGTCTACTGGCCGAAGCCGTACATGTCCTGACTCCACACCACGCAGTCTCCGATGAGAGAGTAGTTGCCCTTCGATCGCTCCGGAGAACGGTAATCAGAGGGAACCAGCTCCTGCTTCTCCCTACGCATCACTTCTGACAAGAGACACTACATGTAGAAGAAGGGAGGGTCCTCCTTTGGCTTGAAATCGTATGTGAGGTCAAAACTACCCAGCTTCCAAGAACCGGTCTACTCCTCATCCTCTTCGCTTTCACTCACTTGAGTAACGAAAATGCTGCAAGGATGAATCATCCCGTGCACCTGTTTCGCATCTTCGTTTAAAAACTTCAACGCCTTCAGGATGTTGGACAAACCCCACATGCACCACGAGACAAGCTGGTCGCTACCACTCAATACGTCCACAAGACACTACTTATCAAGAGAGGTCGGGAGGAAGGGATATAAAGGATCCTTCTCGTCTCTCGTCTTCTTGCCCTTCGCGTACTCCAACCACTCGGACAGCGGGATCGCCAGCTCCGTCGCCTACACGATCAGCCAACATGAACACGCAATGCGCACATAGAACACGCCCGTCTCCGACTCGTTTCCCTCTATGAACTTTAATATGCACGGATGTCTGAAGGCCCTGATCTTCTTTAAACTACGCATCAGGGCGCACTCCCACGCCATTACGCGTTCGACGCACACATCGATTTCACGCTCGTCTGAAAAATCGATACGAAACTCCCGTCCACCTTGCTCTTGGCATGGTGCAACTCCCAGTCAAACGGGGAGGAGAATGAACCATCCTTCTGGAAGATGTCGTAATTCACGCATTGACTACTCTCAGCGGCTCCCATTTCCAAAAATGTGAATCGGGACGAAATCGCCCCTTTTTGCTCACTCTGCAAAATCCTCGCGATTTCGGTTCCTTTGCCACTTCGGGTCATTATGACTCGCTTTGGAACGGACTCGTGATGGCAGTGCTATGGAGGGAAAACAGGGGAAAAGTACTTCTGTCAATGCGATGCGCTTCCCACTTCGCTTTGTTACACAACAAACAACGCACATTACAGATTCGTGTACGTGTAGAAGCAGAATAGCTTCTGACCCGTGGGGGTCTCTCCCACCAACGAAAACTCGTACTTCCCCTACACATTACGTGCAACACGCGTGCAACAACGCCAGGAGTGATGAGCGGCATCTTGACGGACATCCTGAAGGAGTCTTCGTACGGGCGAGGCTTGCTGCAGTCCGATCCCGTGTACTTGAACTTCCCCAGTGCCAACGGAAGGCTCGCCTCCTGGTAACCGCAGTAGTTGAACTCGTGGGAAAACACTTCCATCTATCCCATCACTCTAACACTCAACGACAACAGCGTTACGCGAGCACTGCAGATGCACGATTCCAGAAGTGACGTTCGCCTTCAATAGCTCCTTCTCACTCTGCACGATCACCTCCTTGCCGCGCTTGAACTCCGACGCCTCGACGTGGGTGTAGTGCAGAAGGTACGAAGAATCGCCACAGTCGCTGACGATGAGCTTCGAGTTGGGCTTCTCTTCACTGCCGAGCACAACGCAGAACAGAAGAACGAGTAGGAGACTTTGCATGACTGGTCAGAATGAATGTGAAGCAACTCTTCGGTGTGGCAACAAACACGGAGCGACTTACATGCCTTCGTTTCTTCTCTCGATCTCCATCTCCTTCTCCTGCAACTCCTTCTGGAGCTTAGTGACGATCTCGTCATTCTTCTTCTTCGCCTCGCTGATCTTCTTCTGGCTCTCCTGCTCCATCGCCTTCAACTGGCTCTTCAGCGCCTCGATCTCCTTGTCCTTCTGCTTCAGCATGAAGGCGTTCTCCTTGTTCTTCGAGGTCATCTCCTTCAGCTTCTCCTCGTTCTTCTTGTTCTTCTCCACCTCCGCCGTCAGTCGCTTCTTCGCCAGCTCCTCCTTGCCCTTCTTCGGACTCTCGCCCTCGCTGTCCGAGTGCTTCTCCTTCTTCAGCGCCTCCATCTCCTCCTTCAGCTTGCTGATCTCTTCCACCTTCTCCTCCTCGCTCTTCTTCGAGCCGTCCAGCTCCGCCTGCTTCTCCTTCAGCTCCGCCTGCTTCTTCTCCAGCTCCTTCTTGCTGCTCTCCGCCATGTCCTTCGTCACCTTCAGATCCGCCTCCGCCTTCTCCGCCTTCTTCTCCGCCTCCTCCAGCTTCTTCTCCGCTTCCTCCTTCTCCTTCTTCAAGTCGTCCAGCTTCATCTCGGCCTCCTCCGCTCTGTTCTTCAGCTCCTCCGCGCTCTGCTTCGCCTCCTCGCTCTCCTTCTTCAGCGCCTCCATCTCGCTCTCGTGGTCCTTCAGCTCCTTCTCCGCGTCCTCCACCTTCTTCTCCGCCTCTTCCAGCTTCTTCTCGGCCTCCTCCTTCTCCTGCAGCGCCTTCTCCAACTCGCTCTTCTTCTCCTCCACGTCCTGCGACATGGAGTCCGCCTGCTTCTTGTACTCAGCCACCTCCTCCTCCAGTCGCTTCACCTCACTCTTCAGCTCCTCCATCGTCTGCTTCGCCTCCTCGTTCTCCTTCTTCAGCGTCGCCATCTCCTGCTCCTTCTGACCCATCTCCGCCTTCACCTTCTCCACCTCCTCCTTCACCGACTCAAGCTCCTTCTCCTTGCTCTCCAACTCCGTCTTGGTCGTCTCCACCTCGCTCTTCTTCACCTCCACCTCGTTCTTCAACTCCTCCAGCTCCTTCTTGGCGGCCTCCGCCGCCGTCTTCGCCTCCTCCAGCTCCTTCTTCAGCGCCTCCACTTCTTCGTTCTTCTTCGCCTCTTCGTCCTTCTTTCCCTCCAACTCCTTCATCTTCTCCTCCAACTCCTTCACCTTGTTCTCCGCCTCCTCCTTCTCCTTCTTCAGCGTCTCCAACTCCTTCATCTTCTCTTCAGCGTCAGCCAGCTTCTTCTCCACCTCCTCCTTCTCCTTCTTCAACGCCTCAAGCTCCGCCTTGACCTTCTCCGACTCCTCGTTCTTTCCCTCCAACTCCTTGATCTTCTCCTCCAGCTCCTTCACTCTCTTCTCCGCCTCCTCCTTCTCCTCGTCGCCCGCCTTCATCTTCTCGCTCATCTCCTTCTTCAGCGCCTCCACCTCTTCCGTCTTGTCCTCCACAGGCGCCTTCGCCGTCAGCTCGCTGAGTTGCGCCTCCAGCTCCTTCACCTTCTCTTCGGCTTCCTCCTTCTCCTTCTTCAACGTCTCCATCGCAGCCACCGCAGCCGTCGCCGCCGCCAGCTCCGTGGTCAACTCCGCGACCTTCTTCTCCGTCTCTTCCTTCTCCTTCTTCATCTCCTCCAGCTCCTTCAACTGCGCTTCCGTGTCAGCCAGCTTCTTCTCCACCTCCTCCTTCTCCTTCTTCAACGCCTCCACGTCGCCGTTCTTCGCCTCCAACTCCTTCACCTTCTCCTCCAGCTCCTTCACCTTGTCCTCCTGCGCCTTCGCCTCCTCCGTCGCACGGCTCAGCTGCTCCTTCAGCTCCGCCAACTCCTTCTCCGCCTGCTCCTTCTCCGCCTTCATCTTCTCCAGCTTCTCCTTCTCCTCCTGGATCTTCGCCTCCGCGTCCTGGATGGCGGCCTTGATCGCCTCGTCGCGCTCCTCCTTCTCCTTCTTCAGCTCCTCCTTCACCTCGTCGATCATCTTCTTCGACTCCTCCAGCTCCTTCTCCTTCTCCTCCTTCTCCTTCTTCGCCGCCTCCAGCTCCTCGCTCGCGCGCTTCAACTCCTCCGTCTTCTCCTCCAACTGCTGCTTCAGCTCCGCCACGTCCTCGTTGCTCTTCTCCACCTCGCTCTGGAGAGCAGGCACGCTGTCCTTCGCGAACACCGGCTCGGCAGCCGCGCTCGCCTCCTCCTCCACGCGCTCGGTCTGCTTCATCGCCTCGTCCTTCTCCTTCAGCAGCTTCTCCGCCTCCTCCAACCGCTGCTCCGCCTCCGCCTTCGCGCTCTCCGCAGCCTGGAGGTCGTCCTGGACCTTCTTCAGGTCCTGCTCGATCTTTTCCTTCTTCTTCTTCATCTCCTCCAGCTCCTCGTCCTTCTTCTTCAGCTGCTCGTTCAGCTCCGCCACTCTCTTCTCGCCCAGCGCCGTCGCCTCACTCAGCTTCGTCGCCGCCTCCTTCTGCTGCTCGCTCAGCGTCTTCTCCACCTCCTCCAGACGCTTCTTCAGCTCCTCCACCTCCTTCTCCAAACCAGCCTTCTCCTTCTCCAACTCCTCCTCCTTCTTCATCGCCTCCTCCTTCTCCTTCTTCGTCTCCTCCAGCTCCTTCTTCACGCGCTCCAGCTCGCTCTCCAGCGCCGCAGCGGCGGCGGCAGCGGTAGCAGCAGCGGCAGCACTGCCCTTGGTCGTCTTCTTCAGCTCCTTCTTCAGGTCCTTGATCGACTGCTCCAGCTCCTTCTCCTTCGCCTCGGCCTCCTCCTTCTCCTTCTTCGTCTTCTCCAGCTCCTTCTCCTTCTCCGCCTTCTCCTGGTCGGCAATCGTCAGCGAGCCCTCGAACACGCGCTTCTCCGCCTCGATCTTCTTGATCTGCTCCTGCATCTCCTTCAGACTCGCGTTCTTCTCCTCGATCTGCTCCTTCAGCGCGCGGTTCTCCTCCTCCAGCGCCTCCTGCTTCTTCGCCAGCTCGTCCTGACTGCTCATCGCGTCGCTTGTGGCGTGCTCGCGCTTGCTGCGCAGCGCCTCCAGCTCCTCCTCCTTCTTTCCCATGCGCTCCTCCAGCTCCTTCACCTGGTTGCGCAGCTCCTCCTTCTCGTCGTCCGAGTCGCTGCTCGACGACTCCGCGGTCGCGCACGCGTTCAGCTCCGCCGTCTTCGCCGCCAGCTCCGCCTTCAGCGCCTCGATCTCGTCCTCCTTCTTCTCCACGTTCGCGCACGCCTGGTTGTAGTCCTCCATCTTCTTGTCCGCCAGCTCGCGCGCAATCCGCGCCTCCTCCTTCTTCTCGTTCAGCTGCTCCTCCTTCTGCGCCATCGACGCGCGGATCTCCTCGATCTCCTTCGCCTTCTCCTGGTTCTCCTTCTCCAGCGTCTCCTTCATCGTCGTCAGCTCGCGCACCATGCGGTTCAGCTCCTCCATGCTGTCCGCCGACTGGCCCTGCTCCAGCGTCGTGCACATCGCGCGGAACTCCTCGTTCTTCTCCGTCAGCTGCTTCTTCGTCTCCTCCAGCCGGCGCTCCAGGTCCTGGATGCGCTTCTGGCTCTCCGGCTCCTCCACCACCGACAGTCTCGCCACGCGTGCGCCCACGCCCGTCAGCTGCTCGGGACTCATCGGTCTCGCCGAGTACGTCGCCACCGCGCTGTCGTCGTCCTGGTCCACGGAGCGGTTGCGGCTCTTCATCACCGACTCGCGGTACAGACGCGCCTCCGTCGGCAGGTGGTCGATCTGGTCCTGCAGCGCGGCGTTGCGGCGGCGTAGGTCCGTGATCTCCGTGATCAGGTCGCTCTTGTCGCTCCAGAACTGGTTGTACAGCTTGTCCAGCTCCACCTTCTCGAAGCTGTCCAGACCCACCAACTGGATGTTGTGCTCCTCCAGCGCGTTCTGCATGTTCTTGTTCTCGAACGTCAGCTTCTTGATCAGGCGCTGGTACTCGAACAGCTTGTTCGACTTCTCGTCCATGTCGTTCAGCAGGTGCGCGGGAATCGTCTGCTGCGGCGTGATCTCCACCACCTTCGGCTCCGCCTCCGGCGTGTGGTACACGATGGCGCGCACGCGCGCGTCGTACACGTAGTGGCTCTCGTTGAGCGTCTCCACCTCCTCGTCCTCGTCGCCGTGGCACTCGAACAGGATGTAGCGCACCTCCTCCTCCGACAGGCCCGACAGCAGCGCGTACTTCTCCACCAGGCTCGTCAGCGCGTCGCCCTTCTTCCACTCGCTGATCGCCTGCTTCTCCAGGTCGCAGATGATCTGCTCCTTCTCGTCCAGCTCCTCCTGCATCTGGCGGATCGTCACCGTCGCGTCCAAGTACTTCTACGCGTCACCCCACCTCCACTTCACCCACGTCGTGGTCCTCGTCCTTGCTCTTGCGCAGCTTGTCCGCAACGCTCGTCGCGACGCGCATCTTGCCGTCCATCACCTCCAGCTCGCGCATCAGCTCCAGCTTCTCCTGGTCCGAGCCCTCGATGCTGTTCTTCACCACGTCCTCGATGTTCTCGAAGTCGTCCTCGGGATCGCTCAGCAGCTGGCCCAGACGCTTCTTCAGCGCCGCGTTCTCCGCCTTCAGACGTACCTGGATGTCCGACGCGCGCTTCACCACCTCGCGCACCGCCTCGTCGATGGCGGCGGAGATGTCCACGGGCTCCGAGATCTCCTCCTCCAGCTCCAGGATGCGCTTCTGCAGGTCCTTCTCGCGCTGGCGGTACACCTTCGCCTGCTTCGCCAGCGCCACGCGCACGATGGCCTGCTGCTCGGGCGTCAGTCCCTCGATGTCCACGTCGCTCTTCAGAATGGCGAGCTCCTCCTTCATCTCCTCGTTCTCCTTCTCCAGCTTCGTGCACTTCTCCTGCGCATCCACCAGCATCTTGCGCGCGATCTCGCGCGCGTTCTTCAGCTCCTTGTCCTTCTCCAGCTCGTTGCGCTCCTTCGCGCTCTGGCTCTCGCGCAGCTCGTCCTCCAGCTCCACGATGCGACGGCTCTGGTCCGCCTTGCCGTCCTTGCCCTGCGTCTCCATGATCTCCAGCAGATGCTTCTGCTTCTCGTACTCGTCCTGCAGCGGCGTGTAGTCGTCCGCGATCAGGCGGTAGTAGTCGCGATCGCCCTGCAGCGCCGCCAGCTCCGTCTTCAGCTACGCCTCAACGCTCCCCGTCTTGCCTACGCGCTCGTTCTCGCTCTGAAGTTCCTTCGAGCCTCGGAAGCCGCTTCCGTCCTCCAAGTACTGCTTCACCGCCTTGTAGCCGCTCTCGATCACCTTGTTCTCGCGGCGCTGGTCCTCCAGCTTGCGCTAGCGGTTAGTGCGGGGAGATGTTCCTACGCGAAGATCGCTGTTCTCGGTGACCAGCGCGTCGTTGTCGACGTCCTGCACCGCTCTCTTCTTCAGAGACACGATCTCAGCCTCCTTATCGTTCATCAGGTCGTCATCGTACTGACGAAGCGCCTAGGCGTCATCACATTCATTAACACCCTACGTAGTACTGCGCCTCGTTGAAGACGAGGTGCGCCTTCAATTCCTCAGGATCGTCGGTGCTGTCATACATCTGGTTGCGGTACTGCGAAACGATGCGCTCCAGCTTCGTGCGCTCCTGCTGCTATCCATCACAAGCACCACCTTCAGCTACCAGGCTCTTCTTCTCCTCCTCCACCTTCTTTCGCAACGACTCCAGGTTCTCGGTGGTGTCGCTGTCGGATCTACTTCCGTACTTGCGTTGACGGGCCTATAACTAAACCGCGCAACACGCAGCTACAGCAAACGCCTTTCGGTCTTCTTCTGTCATATCTACGCATGAGACACCACACGTTCCCGTACTGTTTATAACTCGATCATCGCGATCAAACTGGCTCTACGCATAATCAGGAGAAAGCGTCCCCGTACCCCAAGTTCGCTCATGCTGCGATGCTTGTTCATGAGAGCAACTCTAGCAGCGTCGTAATCGGCGTACAACTCGTCCAGCTCATCGGCCACATTATCGTAGTCAAATTGCAGGTTCTGATACTCCCGTATCAATTTCTTGTAACTCTGCACAGGCACAGATGCTTCTTGTCCCATTTGCTAACGAAACACTGCAACTGGAAACCGGACGTACAGTGGTCCTTGATTACCATGGATCACTGCACAGGGAGAGGAACGAAAACAAACACAGGAACTGAATTAGTGAACATAGCTGACGACGAAGTCGCTTCTGTGCCACGCCAGCTTCCCACCGACAAAGGTAGCCAGCACATTCAGGTCGTCGTCCAAAAACAGGAAGTCCGCGTCCATGTTGGGAAGCAGATCGCCCTTCCGATGGTCAATGTTGAGCGCCTTCGCCGGGTGGATGGTGGCGGCCGTGATGGCTTCCTCCATCGTGCAGCTCGTGAACGCCACGTAGTTCTTCACGCAATCCTCCATGGTTACAATGGAACCAGCGAGGGTTTCTTCGTGGTCCTCCACGACGGCTTTCCTACACTTCACCACACACAGCGCCGCTACTTGTTCGCCACCACCACCTTCTGCTTGCCCAGCGTGTAGTGACCGTCTGGCAGACCCATCGCGGGCACGGCGTCCGTGATCAGCACGCACTTGCTGCCGTGCGCCTTCTGCGCGAACCGCACCGCGTACGGGTGCGAGTGAATGCCGTCCACGATGATGCTGAAGTACGGCGAGTCCTCGTCCGGCATGCCGAGAATGCCGATCACGCCCGGGTCGCGGTGGTGGAAGGGCGTCATCGCGTTGAACAGGTGGGTGATCAACGTCGCTCCCGAGTCCACGGCGTCGATCGCGTTGTTGATGTGCGCTGCCGTGTGTCCCATCGAAACGACGACGCCGTGGTTGTGCAGGTACTGGATGGTCTCCAGCGAGCCCTCCAGCTCCGGCGCGATCGTCAGCAGCTTGATGTGTTCGATGCTTCCGTAGCAGCTCTTCACCGACTCCTCCACCTTCGTCGGCGACTGGATGTACTCCTTCGGGTGCGCGCCCGAGCGGTCCTTTGAAATGAAGGGGCCCTCCGTGTGGACGCCGAGAATCGCCGCGCCGTTGAGGACAGAGCCCTCCTCCGCCTTGAAGATGGGGAGGAGCTTCTGGTACGTGGAGGGGTGGGACGTGATGATGGTGGGGCAGATCGCCGTGCAACCCGTCTACCCGTCAAGGAAACAAGCGGCGAACACCGAGAGGAGGTTGCGCGTCACCTCGTGCACCTGGTCGATCGTGACGTTCGGATCGGAGAAGTCCACGCCATAGCCGCCGTTGATCTGAATATCGATGTAGCCGGGCACCACGAGCATCCCTTTCGCGTCGACGATCTATTGCGTGAGTCCGCGGTCCAAAACCGACTTCATCGGGAATGAGGTTGTCGCAGTTCACTTTGCTGTAAAACGCCCTCTCGGCGTCGAGGATCTTGCCGTCGCGCACCCACATGTTTCCCTCCTCGATCTTTCAAATCATGCGAAAGCAGCACACATCACCTTTCCACTGTGGAACAGTCTTGCATTAATGATCCTCGTTGTCTTTTTGCAGCAGTTCTCGTCGGCCGCGCAGGGCTTGGATGAACGACTCATAAAGTCCAGCTTCTTCGATCTTTCGATCGACGGCTTATCGCTGTCCACAACGGTAATGCCCATGGTTCCGTAGGCAAGAGAATTACGCTTTCCTGTGTCTTCTTGGTTGCCTCACTGAATTGGTGCATCCAATCCAATCGTGCGACTCGGAACAGAAGTGATGAGGGATGGATGGAGTCGAATCAGTCGCGGCCGTGATCCCTGTGAGGTAAGGGGGCTAGGAAACCCGTTTTATCGATGGACAGTAATCGGAGGATGACAAGGAACAAAGGAAGGAATATCCCCGACTCCATCGTCAATTCGTTCCGCAAGTCGAATCCAGCCACGCAGTGCCGTTTCCAGGTGCTGTTGGACTCTGTTGTCGATTTCATCAAGAATGAAGCAGCCTGCCTTCGCATCGAGGAAATCGGAGAGAATGTGAAAGATGTACCGTTCTTTCTCGCATTTGCTGACCCTTAGATCTTTCAGCGCTGTCTATCCCAAAACGAGGAATACGGATCCTATACAAACAAACTGAAACAAAAGTATCCTGCTCATACCCGTTGTCACCGGATTTTCACGAATAAGGACTATTCCTTCTCGTGCAAGGACTGCAGTTACGGAGATTCCAGCTGCATGTGTGCCGACTGCTTTAATGTTCACGAGCATGAGGTCGATTCTATTTTCGCTTCCTCACGTTCAGAATCACAACTTCACGCGTCACGAATCTTCTGGAGGCGGTTGCTGCGACTGCGGCGATGTTGAATCGTGGAAGAGGGAGTGCTGGTGTCCGAAGCACCGCAATGCAAAGGAAGTTCCGAACCCGGACTTGCTCATGAGCGAATCGTTTTACGAGCATGCGTGCTGGTGACTCATAGCGAGCGAGCGCGTGTCTCCGACGTCTTCGATGTGATCGCCGTCCTCATCCTCATCGGTATGTGCGAGCCCAACGCGATTTTGAAGTGCATGCCCGTACCAATTGGCTTTCTTCATTCCACCTAGGTGAGGGAGCTCGTCGAGTTCACCACCGATTTCTGCAACCTCACCCAGACCACCATGCGCATCGCCTCGCGATCCTTCTCGAAGGAGTACGACCGCTCCTTCCTGCAGAGTCTCATGGCCAAGTTCGACTGCTCTCTCTCGCGTGCCATCCTTGAATCGGACGAGTACGTGCACTGCTCGCTGATCCGCTTCTTCCTGCGCTCCCTGCTCCTCTCCAACAGCACCGTAGTCCCATCCTATTGTTCGTTCCACGTAGAAGCACTTCATCAACTTGAATCTCGTTCTTCTGTTTGACTCCGAGTTCAAAGACACCTACTCCCACTACTACTTGCTCGACATGCCCTTCATCCTCGCCGACTCCTGCGAAGCCGTTTGCAACGGAATCGAGAAAGTGCGTCAGGACCAGCCCGACATCGACACGTTTCTGACTCAAGCGAACCAACTGGACCAGGAATGGGAGGACCCGATGGGCGCTGCCCAGCAAGGAATTCTGGATAGTATCATTAGGAATGGAGGTTTGCTGGGGCGCGACGATGACGACTCTCAAGACAGCACGGATAGTGATAACAACTCTCAAGACAGCACGGATAGTGATAACAACTCTCAAGATAACTCGGATAGTGATAACAACTCTCAAGATAACGCAGAGAGTGATAACAACGCGGAGAGTAACGACGACAACAACAGTGGAATCAGCATCGAGCTTGGCTCTGAGCCTGATGGAGACGACGACATTCAAGCCATCGAGAACCTGCGAAATGAAGGCGTCAACCTCCAAATCCTCAACAGCCTGCGAGATAGGATCATTCCTGGTTGGCGCGACCGCACCGTGCTCGCGATGCCCGATGACATGCTGCTTAACCGAATCGGTATGTCATAGCCCAGTGAAGTCACACGTAGCGCAGCGTCGGTGGATCGATGGCACGGAGGACAACACGATTCCCAAGTTCCTGGACCTCCAGTACGAGCAGTTCTTCATGTCCGTCCACTGCCAACTCTTCCACAGCTGTTTGTCTTGATCGGCTCTCTCACGCACAGCCTCGACCACGCACAAGCGGCCCGAGTTCAGACTCTACATGAAGAACCTCCTGTCCGAGTCCACAGCCGTGCTGGAGAAGCTCACCGCGCTGGCTCCTCGCCGTATGGACATCGCAGTTGAGTGACCGTCAGATCAGTTCTTCTACGGCCTCTACGCTCCCGCGCTGTCGCTCATCTGCTGCCTCTTTACCACGTTCCTCACCATCATCGACGAGAACAACGAGCCCGTCGAGTCGCTCTTCGAGCCCTTCTCGCAGGCAGACAGCACATCCGTCCTCACGCCCATTCCGGAGTACCTGGACTTCCTCTCCTTCTTCCAAGTCCTCTCCCATCCTTCCTCTTAACGCTAGTGCAACACCTATTACTCGTGGGACACGGAGCTGGGAGAGACGCACGGCACTCGCATTCAACGATCCTTCTTCTGCGTGTTCCTGAGCCAGATCGAGGACATCGTGACCACGTGGATGAGGCAGCAGTTCGACGTGCCCTTATTCATTCCCCTTCACGCATAGACGATGTCGGACGAAGCGCTGGCGGCGTGCATCGAGAACGAGTTGGTGGAGTATGAGCGGCGGATGCAGAAGCAAGCCTACGACGACGCGCAGTGCTTCGAGGAGGACAAGAAGCAAGCCTACGACGACGCGCAGTGCTTCGAGGAGGACAAGAAGCAGCACGCGCAGTCCAGCGGAGGGTGTTGTCTTCTCCACCAGCACGACTGCCACCTCCTGTCGGTTCTGTACTCCCCACACACTCCTCTCACCCCATAGCTCCTTCGCGCTTCGTCGCCCGTCGTCCTCGCAACGTCTCTTCGCGCTCTGCAGGAGTCACGCGCCCGTCCTGTTCTGCGCCCTCAGCAACGCGCTGCACGTCCTCTACTTCTCCCACTACATCCACTCGCTGGGACCGATCCGCTTCAACAAGACGCAGGAGTTCTTCATGTACTTCTTCAGCGTCTACTACACGCCCGTGAACTACACGGACCTCTACATCTTCGCCGTGCAGCTGTGCTTCCGGGCGCTCGACGCCAACACGGTGTACGACACCTGTCTCGCGTTCTTCATCCAAGGACTCAAGGAGGAGATCGAGGACGACAACGAGGACGCGCCCAAGGGCAAGGAGACCATGCTGACCTACTTCTTCTTCTGCCTGCTGTCCGCCGTGTACGACCGCAACATCATCTCCTACGACAGCGACGTCGTGCTGACGCGGCGCGTGATCAACTACGCCTGTCGCATGGAGAACCAGACGCTGCGCGAGATCGAGGAGTCGATGCAGAACTTCCAGCCGCAGGACGAGCTGGTGTTCAAGATCCTCCAGCGCATCGCCGACGAGGAGTACGACATGGACAAGGCGGAGAACGTGTACAGGCTGAAGAAGGAGACCGTGCAACAGGCGAGCATCTTCAACGGCTACGGCTCCCTCTTCGACCAGAACGAGATGCTGGAGGTTTGCGTGCTCGCGTGCTCTGAGGAGTAGTTCATCAAGGACCGGCTGAAAACCAAAGTGTACGTCCCGCCTCCACTGCCGGCGGAGCAGTGGCCGGTCGAGTGGGCGAGCGCGCAGGCGTTCATCTCTAGAGGGTTCATGCACTCGCTGCTGTGCTGCAACGAGCTCGTCGTCTCGCTGTTCCACTTCATCCAGCGCCAGGTCGTGAAGGGCTACTCGGACCCCAAGCTGCTGGAAATGATGTTGTATGTGATTGTGGTGATGTGCAACTTCGACGCGCTCCATCCCTCGTCCTCTCTCCCTGAGCAGCCGGGAAGCGTGGAGCGCTTCAGAGAGTGGCTGAGGACGCGAGAACGGCAGTCCTCCGCGCAGAAGGAGCAGGTGGGTTGCTTGAGCAACTGTCAGTCTTCCACACAGAAGGAACAGACGGGTTGCTTGCGCGATCTGCTCTGGAGAGAACTGGTCGTGAACGACTCGCGGCCGGAGTCGCGTATCGTGGACGTGCGAAATGGAAGGCGAAGTGACGCATAGTTGCTGATGACGATTGCGAAGGACGGAATGGCTTCAGAAGACACTCGCGCCCACGCCGCTGACGTGCTGAAGAGAGCGCAACGTGGAAGGGACTCTGACGCCTCCTTCGTCGGGAAACTCGACGCCAAGCCGGAGCAGAAGGCGCAGAAGACCCAGCAGAACATCGCGGACGTGATGAAGTCCATCAACGGCGACTTGGACAACTTCCTGGCGATGGTGGAGGATGACAGCGAGGAAGAGGCCCAAGAGACCGCAGAGAAGCCCGCGCCGAAGCAAGTCGAGTCCCTCGTGCCCGACTTCGTGTGCGCGCTGTGCAAGTGCGGTTCCAGCACGGAGATCGACATGTACCCCTGCCTGATCGCGCACTTCGACGAGAACTCCGCGCTGCGTACGAGTGCTGTGCGGCGTTCACCATAGGAGCCAACTGCATGAACAGTCTGTCGATCGATGCGTCCGACCCCGAGGACAGTGCGTCTCGCCTCGTTCTCTTACCCGTAGTGAAGGGCGTGGCGGCGCGTCTCTACCAGCGCCGCGTTCTCTCCGACGCGCACTACGCCGTGCGCTATCTCGGCGCCAGCACGCTGGAGCCCCAGTTCAACTTGTCCGTTTCCTCCTGCAACCACATGGTGCATTACCGCTGCTTCACGGAGATGATGAAGAACAAAGCCGTCCAGATCTACCCCCGCAAGTGCACCGACTTCTTCTGTCCCGTGTGCAGGCGGCTGGCTGCCTTCTACGTCCCCATCCTGATCACGCCCGAGGTGTCGACCGCGTTCCGGCAGCAGATCGAGGGCGGCGAGCTGGCGGTGGACAGCGCGGCAGAGAAGCACGTCCTGTCCTCGCTGCTGGAGAAGCACAAGGAGGCGGTGAACGAGTCGGTGTGGAAGGTGGTCGTGATAGCGTGGGCTCATGAATAGACGTCGACGGCGCTCAACGACTACTCACAGCGCGTGAGTGCGTCCTTCTCTTGCTGACGCGTAGTTCTTCTTCCAGGAGATCCACAAGGACCAGCATCGCATGCTCACCCTGGTGAATGCCTTCCGACACTTCTCGATTCAGCCCAGCATGACGGGCATCGAGCAGTTGGTCGGCGTTCTCAACTCTACGCTGTCGCAGCTCGAGTTCAACGCGAGGCCCTCCGAGGCCATCAAGAGTGGTTCTCCTCCGCCCTTCTCACCGTTAGGCATTCTGCCTCAGCCCTTCGTCACCGGCTTCACGCCGGACGACAGCGCGATCCTCAGCCCGCAGGCCATCACCACTCTTCAGCAGCTGTTCCTCACCAACCTCTTCTTCACCAACATAACGACGACGGTTGTCCTGTTGCATCGCTCTCACCCACAGCACACCGCCAGTCTGCCGTCGTCGCCAGCGATGGACGCCGAGGCCATCCTCCACTTCTTCCACGTGAACAAGGCGCTCTTCTCCGTATTCGAGCCCTACTCCGATCTCGTGACGGCGCTCACCTCCATGACGAACTGCGAAGGGGAAGATCGCGGCGCGGAGGACGAGTACCCTTCACTGAAGCTCCCTCCCTCGTTCGGAGCCTTCAACGTTAACGTAGAATCTTGGTTGAGACGGCTGTCGCAGTTGACTCGGTTCGCGTTTAGTGCCGCGTTGAGCAAGGAGCTCCACGAGAATATGGACAACGAGACGCGGGAGGGGAAGGAGGATCGTGCGGCGGGTCAGGTGCTGAGCCACCTTGTCGTCGACGAGATGCATCCCGGCTTCGAGACGAGCGAGGAGGAGGTCCGAGTGCTCGAGAAGCAGCGAACCACGGGTGTCACAGCCGCCAAGAAGTTCATTCGCCTGCTCGGGAAGAAGGCCTCCTCCAGCCACCGGCTGTTCGCCCTGCGTTACCTCGAGGACATGAACCCCTGCTCCGTCTACCCGAATCTCTTCGCCTCCCACGTCGTCACCTTCACGGGCATCGGCCACCAGATGATGTCGAACCCCGGCTCGCTGCATTGTCACGACCAGTTCGTCAAGGCTCTCACCACGTACGTGCACTGTCTGGAGGAGGCAGAGACAGAGTACGAGGAGGCGCAGATGATGCCGTCGAAGAAGGCGCGTCGCGATGTGGACAGCTTCGAGCGTGTGAAGGCGTTGGTGCAAGAGTTCGACGCGCTGGGGAAGAAGACGCTGGGTCGCGCGTGGAGCGAAGACTGGAACGCGTACGAAGAGCGCAAGACGCAGCTGCTGAGCGCGCTGGTGACGGAGTGCGGGGAGCACTACATCGAGGGCAATCGCTCCCTGTTTGCGCTCAACGACGTGGTGTGCACGCTGCGCGACCCCTTCAACCAGCTCATGCAGTACCTCCACGTGTACGTGCCTGTCCACGCGAGCGAGGAGAGTCTGGTGGACGTGTACTACGTGTGCGTGATCGCGCTGGTCCGGAAGTACTACGTGTACGCGCTTCAGCAGATCGCGGTGACGATCGCGGTGCTGTGCGACAACAGGAAGCTGGGTGGGCGAAAGAGGGTCATGTGACGGAATAGACATCGCCTCGCTCCCCGACTACCGCCGACTGAAGGACGCGAGTGGACGAGGAAAGGGTTGTGCGTTCGTGACGCTGCTGGAGACGGTTCATTGCATGGCGAGAGGTCTTCCGCTCCGTCTCTCCGAAGAGAACCTCGAGACCACGCTCCGTCTGCTGCAGGAGGAGGGCGTAGGAGACGGAGGGCGAAGTCACGAATAGATCATGAAGACGGTCGAGGCGTACCTGGTGGTGTTCCTTCGCAAGTGCGGTGGGAATTTCATCCAGTCGGTTGACGGTTAGTGCTGCTTCTGTATTCCCTGACCAAGCGGTCGGACGAGAGCAAGCCCTTCCTTCTCCCCTCGCGCTGCTTGTCGTTACTGGCCTTCTTGGAGCTGCCTGCGCCGTCCCGCTTCGACGCGCTGTTCAAGACGCTGCCCGCCGTGGAGACGTTCTACCACCGCAGTCTGGAGGAGCTGAAGTGTTCGTGCTTCACGTAGGCGGATGGGGCAGAGTTGAGGTGAAGGGTGTCGATCAGCGCCAAGGCGTGTCCGAGCAAGATCATCACCGTCGTGTCGGAGCTGGAGCTGATGCCGACTCGCGTGTTCATTCCTCTGCCGAACGAGTTCCACGCGATGAACCTTCTATGCCACGACTTCGTAGGCGAGCGGAGAGGGCGTGAGGCGTAGCACAAGGGAGTGAACGATCGGAGCACGCGCTGTTCCAACTGCATGACGTGTGCGGCGTGCGGAGAGGCCTGTCCGAAGCCGCTGATGTGTCTGATGTGCGGCCGTTGTGTAGCGGCGCGAGCGAGGAGTGACGTGTAGTACTGCCGCGACCGCCCGGGGATTCCTCAGTGCGTTGCGAACAGCGAAAACATCGTGAAGACGTGCACGTGCCGGTGGCTGCTGGACACGGCGAGCAGTTTGATTACGTATCTGTACAACGGCACGCTGTCCTATCCGTTTGGCTCAGTGTAGGTGGAGGAGAGGCGGGTGAGGAGTAGGTACTACACGCGGCTGGGCACGACCCAAACGGAAGGCTATCCGAAGTCGATGATGTCGCTGAACCGGAAGACGCTGGCGTTGCTGGAGAGCACGGCTGTGACGAACAACCTGTGGTATCGTCCGAGTGTGGTGGAACGTTTCGAGATCAACGAGGATGATGTGGAGGGTGACGTGTTGGAGTGGAGTGTTTGTTGGAAGGAAAGAAGGGACATAAAGCAAAAGATACAGGTTAGTTGGTTTTCGGTTCCTCGGGTTTCACTTCCTCGGGTTTGGGTTCTTCGGGCTTAGTCTCCTCGGGCTTGACTTCCTCAATAGGCTTCGTCTCTTCAGGCTTGGCTTCTTCAGTGGGCTTCGTCTCTTCGGGCTTGACTACTTTAGTCGGATTGATATCAACAGGCTTGACCTCCTCAGGCTTCGTCTCTTCAGGCTTAACCTCCTCAACGGGCTTCACTTCCTCAGGCTTAACCTCAACGGGCTTCGTCTCTTCAGGTTTCACTTCCTCAGGCTTAACCTCAATAGGCTTCGTCTCAACGGGCTTAACCTCAACAGGCTTGACCTCTTCAGGCTTCTTCTCGGCAGGAATCGCAACCTCAGCCGACTTCACCTCTTCGTGCTTCTTCTCCTTCTTCTGCTTCTTCAGCTCTACGCATCACCCACCACGCCAACACTCCACCCTTCTCCTTCTTGTTCGACATAGCCAACATGACGACAATCACAATGACAATAATCACCACGACAATCACCACAACCCACACAATCCAGACCATAGTCTGCTCACAGCCCTTGGACGACTCGCGAGCGATCTTGCTCTGGCTATTATCTCCCAACTGGTTTTCGTCAAAGAAGTAGAACGTGTAGTCATTAAGGGAACGAACCTCCTTAAAGGCATCCTCTTCATTCTCGTACTTGCAGCTGACCTCACTACAGTCAACACACATAACCAAATACTACTCTATTGAATACTTCTTTCCCAACTCCATGTTGGTGCACTCCACGCTCTTTCCAAAGTAGACCCACTCGTTGAACACCACGGAGTATTCCTCAAGCTTTCCGTTAACGGACACCCAGTCTACAGCATGAGAACGCAGGCCAACTCGTACATGGGTATTTAATACTGGACCCCATGCTCTCGATGGAATACGAAGACTCTTCATCCAAGAGGAGCGTTCCGGAACAACCCTCACCGGAAAACACCTTATGCGAGAAGGCAACACTCTTCGGGGCTTCTCCGTTCTTTCCGTCAAGTCGGATAACAGTATTGAAGGACTTGACGCCCCCAGAAGTGCATCCAGTGTTCCAGGTACCGCAAGCTATACATGAGCGAGTGCGAAAACAGCGCACATGTGAAGGGGAGAGAGGTCTCTTCCAAAGAACGACCCATTGGACGAATGGGCTCTGAACGCAACTCGTTGCAGATCACTGTCGCGCAGACCAATGCAAATAAGGCAAGACTCGATTTCATCAACACTTTCTTAAAGATAATTATGAATAAAGGAAAACACATATCGCATCTGTGTTTGGGACAGTTGAAACAATATATCCCTGTTTCAATAGGGCATGAGTCTTGTCTTCGGAAACACACAATTCCGATTCTCCGCCTTGTGGAACCTGCTCCATCCCTCTCTTGCCTTATTACGACACGTCACACCCACCGAGGAAGCAGGAGGAGCAGGGACGAGTATCTCAACAAACACGTGAACAATAAGCATAACAATAAAAGCAAGCGATAATTACAGTTTCATAGTCACAGCGCGTTCCTCACGTTTGTCGTTAGGAAGGAAAGGACAATCCTTCTCCTTGTGTCGAATCGACTCCAGCTCCTGCTTGGACAATGCAGCAAGAATGTCCAACCGATTCCTCCAGAGCTCGATTGACGGATTTAAAACGATCTCAGAATCGTTACAATTCTCACTCGAATGATTGCGTTTACGGCTTACAATGGAAGATGCCTCCAACTTCACGCCCACCGCATCTTCTCGCGTCTTGAACACTTGCGTCTCTTCCTTCACCGCGACGGGCATCTCCGGCACCTTGCTCATCGCTTCAGACGCAACGAGCGGCGTCGGGTAGGGGAACGGAGTGTTCTGAAAAGGAATTGGGTTCATGGTACAGTAGGGAGAAAAACATGGAGTTGTAACCATCTCGTTGGGGAGACACAAAAACGGCCTTGAGGGCATGCACACGGAAAAGGGGTAAACAACACCAGGCGTCGGGCCTGGAACAAGAGGGTTGGAGTACACTGCAGATGGTAACACCTGCTGAAACGAGGCGGCGCTTGATTGATTCCCTTGAGGGTATCCCGCACCCTGACCGCTGGGTGAGCTCGACTGAGCGTTGTTTACAGAGCCACGCAGGGGGAAAGGAAGAATGGAGTGCGGCTGCTATTCGGTCAAACTGCAATAGGCAATGCCTACGGGACAGAGACGGGAACTCTCGCCGACCACCTTGGAACCAGGAGGACAGCTCGATGTCTGTGGACGATCCGCAAGAGACGAGATAGAGTGAGCCGTCTTCGGTTGTGGACCGGAGAGGGCGGGCTTGTTCCGCTTCCTGCACGAATTGCAGGTGCGCATAATCCTCGTTGCGCTATTCCGTAAAGAGGACGGACGATAATTACTCAGAATGGCTGATAAAATCACGTTCCGGCTTCCAACAACGGCAACGCGAACACTTGATCCTCCTGTAGAGTAAAACCCCCAACGAAACAACTACGCTGCCGCGTTGCCACGCACGTTCTGCTGATCAAACAGTTGGAAAGAACCGTTCACAGTGCGAATCACGGGAATGTGCCTACGGAATGAGGACTGACAGAAACACAGTGGTACATAGAGTCCACGTAAGGGAGGCCGTATTCCACAGGCCTCGGCTGGTTGGCAGTACTGTTGCTACCTATCAGTGGACTAGGGGCGGGAATACTCCAAGGAAGAACATGACGAATCACTCATCTGCACGCTGACAACTCTTTAGGCTGCAATCACAACGATGAGAGTAATAGTCTGCATGAAACAAGATCATATGCTTCAACGAAACTCCTTCTGCTAACATGATTGGCTCTTGGACGTAAAACGCTTCCATCCCCGCGGTATGGCCACGACCAGAAAACGTCAGCAGACGGGCAACCATTCCACTCCCCTTTCGCTAGTACAGAACCGCAGGTTCCGTGCGTGCATCTAGCGTACACAACCCTTTTGTCGGAATTCTTCATGATTCACTACATTCACCCGCCAAACGGAAACAAACTACGGATGGAGCGCTACCGCTCCGTGGGCGTATCCGCGTCTTTCGCCACCTCTTTCATTCCAGAAGAACGGAGGGGTAGTCTGACGGGAAATAGACTCGGCGTGAACTGCTCTAATCTAAATCACCGTTCTGGCATGATTTGGTTCACTGAACACTTCATGTGTCTCCACCTCCCACTCATTCCTCTCCCTCCAGCAGTTTAAATCACTGTGTGGGTTCTACGACACATTCTCTGCGGTCTGTGCTCGTGTTGCGCGAGTGCCAGAAATAGGAGCTGCTTTTGTCGAAATCGGTGGTCGACAGAAACGCACGATGGGAAAGGCAGCTCGTAAGAAGGCGGATAAGAAGAACAAATTCTACAAGAATGCGAAGCAGGAAGAGGTGCAGACTCCGATGAGCAAGGAACTGCTTTACGGAGTCGCTATTTATGGTCCCTTTCACTGAATAGCTTGATAGCGCTGATCCCAGAACCAGAATCAACACGAGTGGCGCCATTAGTGCCATGTTCTGCGATATGGAATCGGATTTGAACTTTTCCGATGATATGAGCAACAACTACAAGAGCAACCTCGAGCTCATCATGAAATCGAATCTGCTGAAGAAGATCATCGCTCGCGCCACGGATAATGAATACCTTGTGTGCATGAACGTTCTGGGTGCTTTGCGGTACTCGATGCATCATACTCGTAACGAACAGAAACATGTGCGTTGTTGGAGGCGACTCCTTCATTGCTGCGGCTTACGATTTGAACATCGTCGAATCGCTTCGTTCCCTGCTGTTCAAGGTCTCCATTTCTTCCGTTTCTGAGTCATAGAACCTTCATGTTCTTCAGGACGGCACGGAAACAAACCAGCTTATCGTGTGCAACATATACTATCAGCTGTTCTCTCTGCTCACCATCCTCTTGTCCTTCTCGTGTTCCTTCTTCACTTGTAGTGATTATGACCCCAGCGGCTTCATCCAGATGGAGTCCGATGGTTCCAGCACCATTTACGACGCGATTCTCGCCATTCTCACCTTCAAACCGTCCTCGAATCACAAGTTGGTGACGATCGTCGAGCAGATGAAATCGTCCACCGGTAGCTCATAACCGTCCGTTTTACGAGTAGCGGAGTTCATCGGCGTGATGGAGGAACAGATCAGCGACAATTCCGCTTTCCTTCAACAAATTGCCTCGCTGGCGCAACAGCAAGACTGGCCACTCCGAGTCAAACTGGTCAACGCGTGTCTGCCGAAGAGTTCGCTCCAAGACCGCATCGCCATTCTCCGCGATGCGCTTCACATCCTGCAGCAAGTGTCCTTCGAGGCCGAATTCGCTCGCATCGACGAGCTGTACAAGCGGTTCGACGAGATGGAGAAGGCAGAGCAGCCAAAGGAGGAGAAGGAGATGGTGGTGGACGACGCGGACGCCACGCGACGCATGGACACGGAGGCGCTGGACGGAGGCGACGCGAGCAAGGAGAACGACTTCGTGGCGGAGGCGCAGCAGCTGTCTCAGCACCTGACCGACTACGTGGCGGTGTTGGACGTGATGGGTCGGATTCTGTCGCAGGACGGAAGCGATGCAGCGTCTCTTCCTCTGCCCAACGACCTCACCGAGCAGCTCTACGCGCTTCTCTCTGGCGTGTACTCCGGTCTCCTGGCGCTGCAGCCGTGCAGCAAGCAGGCGCAGCTTCTCCAATCGACGCTGGTGGTGGGCGTCGTCGACGCTCTCGCCACTCTCCTCCCCTACCTGCACGACCAGCAGCTTCTCCAGATCTGGTCGTCTCTCGTCAGCCACCTCCACCTCTCGCCCGACGTCGCCACAGCGACGGTCTCTCTCCTGTGGAAGTGGACGCAGCTCATCACCAAGAAGGGCGGCTTCGCCGACCAGGTGAATCCCGTGTGCTTCGCCGAGCAGATCGCGCCCCTGTTGCCGTACCTCCAGAACGGTCCCGGCGAGCTCGTCGTTCAGATCGTCAACCTGCTGTCCTGTCTCCTCACGCAGGTGCAGGCGTCGCCGAGCGAGAACGCGAGCGTGGTGGAGGTGTGCGCGCAGGTGGTGCACGCGCTCGACGCGGAGACGCACATGGCGAACGCGGAGGTGCTGGGAAGTGTGCTGGACTTCATGATGACGGTGTAGGAGGCGATGGTGGAGTGTGACGCGTAGGTTCGGCAGCGACTCCTTCGTCCCGCTCTTCAAGTCGATGCAGTGCACGCAGACGGTCATGAATGCCACGAATGCGCTGCAGAAGACGCTGAGGGAGAAGTCGGGCGACCTGGACGAGGACGCTGCGGAGTATCTGGACGAGATCCTCAGCAACGCGTTTGCCTTCATCAGCTGGATCCAGGACGGCATGAAGTAACATTTCTTTTATTCGGGGCTGTTTGTTGTTGTCTCTTTTCTCTTGTCCTTCAGTGACCGCTTCAGCGGCTCCTTCCTGGACGAGTTCCCAAAATCAACGCCTTTTTCCGCATATGACGGAACCGAAAACGATGGCTTTTCCGGATTTCCATATCTTCCCACAATCTGTAGTAATCTTGTGAGTTGGGAGAATGGGGCAGCTCATGTCCATACTGGGACTTCTGTATGTGCGAGATTGCGACACCAAGCTGGTTATCAACGATCTCACTCTGTTTCCTCCGTACCCTGTCTTTTGTATGGCATTCCCGTGGTTGGTTATGAAGCAGACAAGGTAGAGAACAAAAACGGCAAGTACTGCGGAACGTACGGCTTTGACACCATCGAAAACACCATTCCGGACTGTATCAGCATCCAGTATTTGCGCGTTACGGAAGACATCTCCATTTGCGCCATGCACTGCCGGTCGAAGTCTTCGCAGTACTGTCCATGTTGCGTCGTCCCACGCGTAGGAGAGTGATCATCGTGAGTCACGGCAACGCATTCGATAACGGCTGCTTCATCAACGCCATGATTCTTCATGCCAAGGAATTGGACGCGGACTGCATATACTACGACTACGAAGGGTTCGGGTGCAGCGACGGCCACACGAGCTGCGATTGCTTCGAGCGCGACATACGAGCCGTGTACAATTACGCGCTCCAGTTCTTTCAGCCGAAGGACATTTTTCTGCTGGGAGAGAGCCGTACTCACCGCTGCGCCAGCTTAAGTGTAGTTGGAAGCGTCCCCACCTGTCGTCTCGCCGCCTCCCTCTACCGCTCCTATACTGCTTCCCAGGAGAACGGATTTCCTTGCAAAGAGCCTCTGGGCGGTGTCATATTGAACGGCGCGATCTACAACGGGAAGGAGGTCATTCCGTGCTGTCTCTTCCCCAAGATGAAGGACCCGTACAACAACGCCGAGGACGTTCCGTTCATCAGGGTATTTCTTTTCAGTCGAGTTGAGCGTAGTGTCCCATCTTTCACATTCACGGCATCAACGATGAAATTGTTCCTCTTGCTGACGGAAAGAGACTGTACTATGCGTCCAAGTCGACTTACGGTCCATGGTGGGTTCCAAACGTCAATCACACAGATTTGCTCATTCAGAATGAGTCGGAGTACTTTTCTAGGTTGTCCACCTTTATCGATTACTGTAACCATGTTCATGTATAATAGAGCTTGCTGCTTCTGTTTGTTTTGCTATCCCAATTCACAGACGAACATCGCTTGTCGCAACAAACATGGGTAGCACGTCACTTTAACCAGTTGAACAAGAGAAGAATGATGGCGAAGGCAAAGATCAGACACGCCAGCTTCATCGTGGATCCCCTGCTGTTCTCCTCTGCCTTCAGCAACGTTTCATAGCCCTACATCTGACGGCATGGAGTAAGAATTACCTCATCCACTTCCCTCTTCGCCTCTTCCGTGTTCTCGTGAATCGTGTCAATCATGTCATGTTGTTGGAGAACATGCGTATTGAACGTCGATACGAGCTCCGAAATCTCGCGAGCATTGCGTTCCACTTGTCTATTTGTGAGCAGCCGTCAGTGCGACTCACTTCACAGCCTCCAGCTCGCTCTCCAACGATTTCTAGTCCTCAGCAAGCACGCCTCATCGCTACTTCGATTTGCACGCTCTCCGAAAGCAGTCTGCTTCGCTCTTCTTCCGGGAGAGAGTGAAGAAGAGCATCCCTTTTCGATGGGGCAGCGATGGGCGCAGAACGCTGGACACTTATGCGAGAGTGTGTCGCTGTCGGCTGTATGCTGCATATCAGAGAAGTGCGATACACGAACATGGAAGCGAATCGCTGAAAGGATGCATGAGCGCTCTTCACCGACGAAAACACCTCCCTCACGTCTGTGTACTCCTATCCATCAATGGGCACACGAATAGTCACTTCCTTGATGCTCTGCTGAACCTCGGCGAGCAATTCCTGAGGAAGTGTGGATTCCTCCTCGCAGAAGGAACTCACCTTCTCGTCGATTGCCTTCAGCAGCTCGGATACTTCCTAGCCATGGGCTCCCTCATCACGCCTCCTACTCGCTCGAATTCTGCATATTTGCTTTCTTCATCTCGCTTCTTGTCAAATTTTCTAGCTGTAAGCTCCCGGAAGCGAGAATACATGGCCTTTCTCTCCTGAGAAAAGGATTCGATGTAGCGATGAAGCATCTGCTCGCTCTTATACTAGGAAATGAGTGATGTGAAGGGATAAGCACAATGTCGGTAGCCAAGGCTACCGACGCATTGATTGTCACCTTTGGGCGGATGATATCCTCCGTTTCAATGGATATGCCCGACTTCCGTTTGTAGTCGAGAATCTCCTTGCGGAAGGAATCCGTTCTATCCATTCTACGGATCACGCTCTCCTTCATATTGAAACGCGGATCACACGAGCAAAAGGCAGAGATGGAGACACAAGAAAACCTATCTGTTGCAGCGTCTCCTGCTGTCTTCACCGTTTTGGTTTGAATCCGACAGAAAAGATCATGAACACATTGAAGAGAGTCCACTCTTCTTCACAGCCTCATTCGTAGGATGGCGCTGCGGAGAGTGGCACAGACCGCAAGCGAGTGAAAACAAACGGTTCCGCCAGGTATATGCGTGGTTTCGATCTCATCCACAGTGATCACGCTGCCCTTCTCAAGAAGCAAGAGGAGGAGCTGTAAAGTTATTATCGTATACGTTACACGTAGACTGGTGGATGATAACAGAGCGATCAAGGTCGATTACGACGACGGCAAAGCGAGCGACGATGACTCCGTGTCTAGTGAGAAGAAGAAGAGGGAAAAGGAGGAGAAGATCGACGAAGAAGAGTTCTCTGGAGACGAGGAGGACTATGAGGAAGTTGCATCCATTTCACACAGTAAAGCGTAGATGATGCGATCCAGGAAAACAATCAAGCACATCAACGCTGAGGATGACTACAAGGACTCTGGCTTCTATTTGGATGTAGATACTATCTTCTGTGGTCATGTATAGAAAGGGGATATTGATAAGAACGTGGACGGCATCACCCGTTTCAATTTGAAGGAGGAGAACGAGGACGGTGCTTCTTTGGTGTTTCGTTAACGTGTAGGTTACTTTGACGGAAATGGAGATTTCATTTGGAGGAAGAACAAGGATGAAGAGGAAATCGCTGCCGATCCCTTTTTGCGCGACTTGGACAAGAACGGACTTGCGAAGGTGAAGGAGCAGAAGGAGGTGAAGCCAGAAAAGACTGTGTCGCAGAACATGCAGTTCGTACGACTTGCTAGCTATCTGCAGGACGGAGAAACGCCAATGCAGGCAATTCGCCGTCTGGGGAAGGGAAGCAACAAGAAGCCCAAATCGAATCGTCGCCGCATGCCCTACGAAACGGGTATGCTCTGTCTTTCGTGATACCACATAGATGACGAGAAAGAGCTTTCTCCGGAGGAAATCGCGCAGAACAAGCGCATCATCGATAACGTGTCTGAGTGCTGCTCGATCCTCTTGGAGGAGTTTCTGAACATTTACGAAATGAAGAAGGAGGATATCAAGCGTCTCGTTGTTGTAGGACGTGATTCTCTGCTGTCATTGTAGATCAATTACTCGACAAGCCAGAAACGGTGGGAGTACAAGTGGAGAACGGAGGCCGGTACGTCGGAGGTGTACGGCGTGTTTAGCACCGCCCAAATGATCGAGTGGCACGAAATGGGCTGTTTCGTAACGAATCCCCTGATTCGTCGTGTGGAGGAAAAGATTGAGTCGACGACGCCCTCTGACTTCGACGCCGCCTTCGAGGAGGAGGATAATGCCAAGTCTGCCGAATCATCTCATCCGTGGATTCCGGCAGACGAAATTGACTACTTTGAAAACTACTAGTGTTTGTTCAAAACAAACAAGCGGATAAACAAACTCAGTGGTGCATCTCCTCCTTCTCCTTCATAATCTTCTTCACCTCCTCTCCCTCCTTCTCCTGCATTTCGGGAGTCATCAACTTGTAGCAAGGGGAGACGCTCTGGTTCAAGTACACGCCGCGAATCACCTCCGCCAGCAGCGGCGCGATGTTCAGACGCTCGAATTTGGGACTCTCCTACACCTCACCCATCGATCCCTCACCCACCTTCTCAGCAGCGCAAGCGGGAACCGTGTTGGTCGAGATCACACGGTCGATCGGAGCCTCGTTGATGTGCTTCACCGCCTCCTCGTCGAACAGTCCGTGCGTCACCACCACCGTGATCTTCTTCGCGCCCTGCTCCTTCAGCGTCTTCGCCTCGCGGCACAGCGTGTCGCCCGTCAGCGAGTAGTTGTCGATCAGAATCGCGTCCTTTCCCGCCACCTCGCCCACAATCTCGTGCGTGTTCTTCACCGTCGCGTACTCCGTGTTGTGCGCCGCGCTGTCCGCCTCGCGCTCCGTCGAGTCGATCACGCTGCCGCTGCTCTTGTCCACGCCCGTCACGTGACCCGTGTCCAGCTCGATCGCCATGCCCATGTACGTGCTCGGACACTTCAGCTTGTCCAGCGACTCGCGGAACGCCTTCGCGCGGTACACGTTGTGCGCGTTCGCCGCCACCACGATCGGCGAGTCCAGCGTGTCCGTCTCCATCAGGTACGCCGCCAGCAGGTGCATCACGGGAATGCTGTCCACGGTAATCTGCGGCATGAAGAAGCCCTGCAGCTGCTCGCGGAACAGGTCGATCGAGATGATGCTGTTCACGCCCGCCGCCTGGAGAAGCTCCGCCACGTCCGCGCCTGTCAGGCAGTTGTGCATCACGCCCAGCTCCGTGATGCGACCGTAGCCGTAGTAGGGGATGATGGCGCAGATCGAGCTCGCGGACGCACGGCGAGCCGCGCTGACGAACAGCAGCAGCTCCATGAGGTTATCGTTCACCTAGGAATGAAGAGAAGCGACAGGGAGGACAGGCGGACACGTCGACTGGACGATGAAGATCTTTCGGCCGCGCACGTTCTTGTTGATCTGGATGTTGATCTCGTTGTCGTTGAAGCGACCCACCGTGGCCGGCTGCAGCTCCACGCCCAAGTACTGGCAAATCGACTCGGCCAGGGGGCGATTTCCGCTTCCAGAGAAGATGCTACGCGTTACGAGAAAGAGCAGCAGAGCACAGGAGCTCCTTGTGGTGATACTGCAGCGATTCTCCGTGGAACACGTAACTCTCCTTGGTCGTCTTCCATTCAGGGTTGTTCTATTCCGTGAGAAGAATCCGCGCAAAACGGGTACGGGATCGCTGTTCAGCGCAAATGCCTTCTTCGTCAGATAGGCGCAGGTCAGACCGAGCGCGCCCGCTCCCAAGAGCACTCCGCTACTCCAGGCAGTCTGACTAGTCGTGTTCGAGTAGAAGCGTCGCTGGGCGGTTCGCAAAGGGGCATTTCTCTGCGCGAAACGGAACGAACGCTTGCAAGAAGAAGAAAGGAAACGGCTCCACATCCTTGTCGCGTTTTTGCGAACCAGAGAAGGTGACAGAAATCGGAGTGATTTTGTGTGGGGTTTGGATTCGGGGATTGGAAAGGAGGGTTATCTCCGGGAATGCAAGGTTGTTTCTTTGGAGTGGATGTGTGAAATCACTTCCTGGAAACAAACAGCTCCAGAAAGCCCATCTCCTTAGGGTCTCTCGCCCACGCCATTCGCGTAGTCGTACACGATGCGCTCCACCGCCTTCGACACCTGCAGCGCCTCCTCCATCGTCTCCGCCTCAGCATACACACGCACCACATTCTCCGTTCCGGACGGTCTATCCCTCAACCCTCTCTCCATGCGCCACCTCACGAAGCTTCTTCCCTTCGGCACGTGCTCCACCACCTTGTCGATCGCCGGCTGGATGGTGGCGGGAGCGACGCAGCGCGTCTCGTCCTCGTTGCAGTGAATGATGGTGCGGTCCTCCACCTTGATCACCGAGTTCACACTACCCGTCACGCCCCCGCACAGCACTCACCAAGGCAAGTTGATGTACAGGTGGCTGAACTGCTCCATGTCGACGTGCAGCGTGATCATCACCATCTCCAGGAACAGCGCGTCGCTCAGCGCGTCGCCGACAGCCTGGTTCACCAGCACCGACGCCCAGATCAGGCGGTGGCGCGCCTCCTTCTGCTCTGCCTACAGTCACAGCGACGACACACTCCCTACCGTCAGCGCCGAAGTGTCCATCTGACGCAGACGCTCGACGAAGGACGCCTTGAAGAGAACGGTGCCGTGGCCGTTCGCCTCGAAATAGAGACCGACGTCGTACGACGACGCCAGCGGGTGGAGGTGCTTCACCTACGCGTCACGCGCACGCACCACACCCACTCCCGTCTTCGCCAGAACCACCGGGATGCCGTGCTCCTTCGCGTAGAGGTTCGAGGCGCCGTTGGCGTACGCCGTCTTCACCACGCCCATCGTCACGCCCTCCAGACCCAGCAGGTCGATCTGCTTCCTCACCCACAGACTGGCGAGGCTCATCTCCTTGTCGCCGTCCATGATGTCCACAGCCATCGTCGCCGGGTCCACGCGCCAGTACAGCAGACGGTCCGCGTCGCCGTCCAGCGAGCAGCAGCGCTTGCCCAGCGCCGTCTCGGGCGTGAAGCCCGTCGGCACCTTCTTGCTGAGGTACAGGTAGTTGGAGCCCGCGCCCTCGTTCAGGTTCTCGCGACCCGTGTTGAACGGCTACACATCATCCCCGCTCCCGATTCCGACGTGGATCTTCAGGTACGCGCCGACGGCTTCCTGAAGACGACCGACGATCAGCTGACCGGCACCGTTGGCGCAGTCCACGTAGAGCGGATCGCGCGCGATGGCTTCCTGCTCGAATCCCTTGATGGTCTCGGCGAAGGCTTCTCCGAGCATGTGGTAGTAGCCGTCCACACCCTTGTACTGACTCGCGGGGTCATTGTACTGACGAACGACGTGGTGCAGGAGAGGCGTGGTCACCTCTTCGAGGTTGATGATGGAGGCGCCCATGATGCGAGCGGACTCGATGGCGAGATCGAGAAGGTGTTTGCCACTCTTGCGGGTGTCGCGACCCGTAATCACAACGGCCTTGAACGAGAGGTCGATCTCCTTCTCCTTGATGAAAGCGTCGATCAACGCCAAGGCCTCGTCAGGGTTCGAGTTGGTAAGGTCGGTCGCGAACTACACGATGAGATGCGATCAGAAAGAGTACCTGCTCCCAGTCGAGAGACATCATGCCGCCGTCGGGGTCGACGATCTTGATACCATTGTCAATTTCCGGGTTGTGGGACGCGGTGACCATGAGACCGATCGCCTACGGAATAACGCTTCAGTGGAGAAAGCGGACCTTCTTGTGGTACATACTCCGAAGAACTCCGATGATTCCGACGCGGATAAAAACAGAAGGCAGCATGTCGTAGTGCATTCTGAATCCGGCAGTGCCGTAAATGAACTTGGCGTCGGGCTTGGGAATGCTTTTCAGATGGTCGTAAATTGCGGGGTATGATTTGTAAAACGCAGTATCCATTGTCGCTATCAAAGAAAGATTGGAAAAGCTACTGACAGTGATATGCGATTCCTCCGGCAGAAGTCGCGGAAAACCGCGGAACAGTTGCTCCGTTCATTTCTCGAACAAACAGGAAGGATACTCAATTACGTCAAAACAAAGATACTTCGCGTGCAAGCCAGACGCTTTACAAACGCAAACCGAGCTGCTCACGAGCAACCTTCTCCAGCTCCTCTCTGTGGTCAGGGTGTGCAATATCGATCATCGCTCTCGCTCTCTCGCGCAGCGACTTGCCGTACAAATCGGCAATACCGTACTCCGTCACAATGTAGCGGACGTGGGCACGAGTGGTCACGACGCCAGCGCCCTGTCTCAGGAAGCCCACGATCTTGCTCTCGCCCTTCTTCGTCGTCGAAGGCATGGCAATAATGGCCTTGCCTCCCTTGCTGCGCGAAGCGCCATAAATGAAATCGACCTGTCCTCCGAAGCCGCTGAAAATCTTCGGTCCGATGGAGTCGCTCACCACCTGTCCCGTGATGTCGATCTCAATGGCAGAGTTGACGGACACCATCTTGGGCATCTGGGCGATGACGAAGGGGTCGTTGGTGAAGCCCACGTCGCGAATCAGCACGGAGGGGTTGTTGTTCACGAACTTGTAGCTAATCATGAATCACTGAACACGCCATCACGTCTTCTCCGTTCCCATGACGAAGCAGGTCGAAGAGCAGCCCGTGTCCATCGGCTTCTATCCGTGACACCCTCCTCGTCACTCCCACGAATTCGTTGGTGATGGCGCCGGACTGAATCAGATCGATCATGCCGTCGCTGAACATCTCGCTGTGCACGCCGAGACCCTTGTGGCCCTTCAGGTTGGCCATGACGGCGTCGGGAATCACGCCAATACCCGCCTGAAGCGTGGAGCCGTCCTCAACGAGGTTGTCCGCGATCAGCTTGCCGATCTTGTACTGCACCTCGTCCTTCTCTATGCGTCAATGCGACAAAAAGCACGAACTGGGGAGAACGTACTTGGGCAGGTCGCGCTCCACGTAGCACACTCTGTCCAGATTGCTAATGTGCACGAGCGTATCTCCGGAGCAGCGAGGCATGCGGGAGTTGATCTCAGCGACGACGATGTCAGCGCACTCGGCAGCGGCACGCGTGGCTTCGACGCTAGCGCCCATGGTGCAGAATCCGTGCTCATCTGTACGTCACAGAGGCGAAGACAAACGCACCGGGAGGAGAAAGGTGGAGCAGGCACACGTTCATGTGATAGTTGCCATTGCGGAGGAGAGCAGGAACCTCGCCAAAGAAAATGGGGACCTATGGCTGAGTACGTCAGTACGGCGATGTACGTAATCGTTCTGTCCACGGTTCACGGCCTTACGCGTGTTGCCGCCAACGAAGAGGTTGCGCGTGTTGAAGATGCCGTCAAACTCTGTGCGTCACATTCAAATAGGGAAAAGACCAGGATTCGTGTAGGGGGCATCTCCCAGAGTCAGTAAATGCGTCATTTCGACGTTCTTCAAACCGCGGGCCTTGGCCGTCTACACTCTAAGGACGGGAGCGGGATTGCCCACCTTGCAGACCGCGTTCAAAAGACCCAAGGGAGAGCAGGGTCCCAGATGAACCCACACCTTGTCTCCGCTCTTGATGCAACCAACCACTTCTTCAGGGGAGCAGACCTGGGGCATCTTTCCAGGAACAGTTGCTGACAGCTCGCGGATCTTCGAATACGATCTGGAGAGAACGGTGGTGGAAACGGACTTCGTGGCAAGCTTGGAGAGAGAGAGCATCTTCAGAAAACTAGGACAACAATGGGATGCGGTTTCCACGTTTCCACGAATTGAATCCCACAAACACACTTCACCAAATAGACTACAAAAACGGGTTACGCCAGGAAGATAAGGAAGAAGATGATGAAGAAGATCAGCACGCCGAACAGCTTCATCA
>ERZ1106948.22-NODE-22-length-72553-cov-33.845789_pt1 | contig 72553 bp, 111 predicted proteins | sample MGYA00403673_ERZ1106948 | MGnify/ENA primary metagenome ERZ1106948 (study PRJEB35170, sample SAMEA104062409) | human gut metagenome | biome: human gut; feature: human-associated habitat; material: faeces | place: Denmark | collected 2012-05-07 ...
GTTATTTCTTGTTTACAACACAGTAGCTAGTAAACTAAACAGAACAGGAGGATAAGTACTTGGCAAAGGCGGACTGCTCGCGATGCTCTTGCTCCTTGCGTTTCTTCTTCTCCTTCTTCTCGATCTTGTCCATGACTTTGTTCTGCCACTGTGTCGCCTTGGCCTTCTGGGTTGGGATCCTTCTTCTCGTCGATGTCCTTCTTGCGCTAGCGGTACTTGTGACGCTCTGCTGCTGGCTTTGAGTTGACGGCTCGTCTGGACTGGTCGATGCAGACTCCACGGCTGTCGATGCAGACTCCACGGCTGTCGATGCAGACTCCACGGTTGTTGATGCAGACTCCACGGTTGTTGGGGGAGATGGGTTCTCTGTCGCTGACGCATTGGTATTGGAACCCTCTATTGGCTCTTCAGCTCTCTCTTCTTCCGAAGGCGGGTTGTAGAGATCCGCGTTCTTCGCTGTCTTTGCATTCTTGGTAAGGTTGGAGATGTCATATTTCTCCCACTTCTCCCTCTCCTCGTCACTCTCTACTGCTTATGCCACAAGATGCTCACGTACCCTTCTTTGGACTCAACTTGTCGAAGAGCGTACTCTTCAACTGCTCCTCCACCAAATCCATGTAATTGCGCTGCTCGTCTGGACGACGGACGGTCTGCAGGTACTCCTCGCAGGCCTCCGTCATCTCTCGTTCCTTCATCGTTCTGTAGTATGCGAGGGCGTTCATCGACAAGTAGAAAGTGATGATACCATTCTTCTTACAGTAGTCTATGTGCTCCAGAATCCCCGTTCGTGTGCAGTTGGTCAATAGGTCCAGCTGATGCATACGGACAATGTTGCCCACATGCTCCGAAGCGGAGAAGTAATCGTAGCTGGGTCCCACGGAGGTCTTCTTTGAATGGGAGCAGGATAACACCAGGTTTCCAGCATCTTCTATCGAAATGATGAACTTGCTGTAGAACGTGTTGTTTGCGCCGCACGTCGTCTCGCTGCAGCCCTTGAAGAGACGGGAGATGATGGAGTTTTCCCCGCCAAGGCACATCAAGCAGATGACTCGTGAAGAGATCATCCATGCCTTGCATTTGCGGCACATGGTGCATTTCACTCCGTTGGGATTGTGCGTGCTGTTCTTCATGACGTCCGACATGGCCTTCTTAACCGTCGGCGCGGGACCCGTTCCCTGGTAGTGCTGATGGGCAAGAGAAAGAATGTTGTCCATTGTTGACATGTGTATCCCGCTTGTGGACATTTCCTTGATTATGCCCATCTTATACTCCAGGTCCTCATCAAGCACATTCACTACATGTAAAGAATAGACGGAAGCAGTTACCTTTCTTCATGCTTAAATCAACGCACATGCTCTCACGACTGTCCCTCACGAGGTCTGGCGACAGCTTACACACACAGTCCTTGTGACAGCACTCGTCACTAACACCACTGGAGGGAAGACTGGAGATCGCAGCATGAGTGGAAGCGGTATCAGTGTTCACTTCTGAGTCATGACGTCCAGAAGAATCGGAGTCCATCATTGGTCTGATCGGAGAGGGAATGATAGTAAGCACCACTGGAGAAGCAGGAACACAGTCAGGTGGAGGGCATTCCATCGCGGAAGTCGGATAAATCGGAGCATAGTCATCATCCGATTCTGAGCACTCAGAGTCATTAGGTGTTGCACCAGCAGATGACACCCCAAAGTCATCTTCCCAGCCATGCTCGTTTTCAGCTCCTTCTTCGTCTTCTGCTTCCTTTCCTTCTTCATCTTCCTGCCGTTCCGGGTTGGCCAGTGATTCGGAAGCAATCGTGAAAGCATTACACACGACTTTCTCTAGGTTTTCTGGAGTGATCTCCACTTCATCGCTATGGATAAGATAAAGCATTAAAGGAAACAGATCTCCTAGCATCGCGATATTACTCATGAGGTCCTGCTCATTCTTCGCAATTACTATGAATGAATCCCAGGAACAGGTAATACAATTGTTCAACGCGAAAACTTCTTCTTTAGGAAGCTGACTAATCATCACATACAATAGAACACAAGTACTAGACTTTCTGTAGTATTCTGCCAGTTTCTGCTTCATCATAGAAGCTATATTCTACCACTAACGCGCATCACATCATTACTCACTACAAGCGATATGAATCGCTTTAGCAAGAAGAACGTGATCTGTATCAAACAGTAACGCCTTCTTGCTATCTGCCTGCATTGGCGCCAAAAGGCAACAGTATAGTGGCAAACACAAAACAGTACAACTTGGATGTCACTATTTGCTCTATTAATCTTCAGATAGTATCAATTTACCCCATATGGGACAAGGAAAAAGCGTTTTGCAAAACCAATCTTAGTGACTGTAAAAACACTACCATTATGTTATCATAGTCTGTTTAAAACAAATACTGTAACGGCAATCGAAAAGGCGCTCATCACTTTGCGCATTATCAACTAGAGGCGTCAGTTTCCTATATATCGAGATGCATTCAGCTACTTTATCCCATTCCCCAAGCTATTTCAACACCACAGAACCCCCCACGCGACGAACACAAAATGGTCCCTCTTTTTGTCAATTCCGAAAATAGCGCCGACTCCCGTCCTGAGTGAAAGAACACGCAGAATCACATCCGTCATAATACCGATTGAAGCCATTGGCATAGCATATACGTGTCTGGATTTCCTTAGGTAACACATGAAGATGAACTCATCAGTGGGAGAAGCGGAGAGAATTAACGTATGTAATCAGTTGTAACACACAAGGACAAACAAACCGTAGTAATAGAATGGGGCCATTCGATGACTGAATGAGCATCACTCATCTACTCGCACATAATCGTTGCAAAACACTATGTCTCATCCAGTAGTCGTTGCGTGTTGGACTGAAATCCTCGCTATCTTCTTCTTTGACGAGAAAGAGACATTCTCTTATGTTACCTCCAGATTATCGTCTTTCCGTTTAGTTAACAAACTATTTACACCATGGTGAATGGTGTGATATGGGTATTCTCCTGAAAGAGAGACTTACCAATCATGATCGGATTATGGGCTATATCCAGCTGTAGGCTAGGACAGTGCTACTACCATGCGATATACATCTCATTTCTGTATACAATAGTCCATTCTGATCTAGGGACCCTAATTGTGATCGCCTGTACCATCAAATTTCTATTCTCATTCAATAGTACAGTACCGTTATAGATAACAATGGATAGTGTTTCTCGTTGGATCTCACTAATGATGGAAATCAGAGTCTCATGTGTTTATCCATATTCTATGCAGACAAATCCATCAGATAAGGGATGGTGGATTGTTCTAGAACAGCCGTGGAAGGAGGTTCTTCAGACATGTCTAGGAAAACCCACCACCTCTTCGTTTTCTAATACACCATGTTGTGTGTATAACATGGGACATAGGCTGGTGTATGACATATTCCGTTCTAGCTCAGGCACATCGTCAATGATGGGTGACGGAACGACTATCTACCGGGCTCGATGAAAGGATAGGAGATGGTAGTATACAACGGCATAATCAGAGTTTGAATAAACATTGAATATGGAAAAATCCAGGCTATAGGAAATAGTCCTATATATAGGACTACAGGGATTATGTTCCATCCACGTCCCAATTAAACTCTGCTTCTGTAACCAAACACGATATGAACGCGAAATGATGTTGATCAGGTTTTGACCAAAGCAAATCACGATGAGGACGAGGGACAAGATAAACACTGAAACATCCACAACCTTCATAAAGAGACTCAGCTTCTTGTTAAAGAAGACCAAATGCATGATCGCCGGAAGCGCAAACGCAATGATAATCGCCGCAAAGCTTCCGAGTCCCCGTTAAGAATTTGACAACAACGAGCAACACAAGGATATTCAAATCGAGAATGTCCGTAAAATGAGGGAACAGATAGCCGATCAGGGACAACACCAGGTTCTCCACGATGCGCGTAATCAACCGCTTCTTGTTCGCGATAAACACCTTTCCATACTTCTGAGGACCTAACGATCACTACGCGACCGGCGCTCCTACCCATGCCGTTTTCCACAATCTCGCCGGCGGCTTCCAAGAAGAGCGGAATCGATCCCATTAGTGAAACGACCATTCCGATGCTGATCACGATGTTCTCAAAGGAGTTGGAGGGGAGAACGGAAATGATGTTCCCCGGCACCGTTCCTTCTACAGGTAACTCCTTCCCCGCACTCGCACTGTCGTCGGCGAAGATCATCACCAACACGACGCCCATTACGATGTACACCACCGCCATGATGGCGATGGCATACGTGGTGGTGCGTGCCGCCGTCTTGTGGTACTCCTTCTTGAGGTGGTTCTGTGGGTGAGGGAGCGGGAACGGCGCGTACCACCTGGGTGAAAAACACGGCGGAGAAGCCGAGGGAAAACACGAACAAGCCGAGGTTGCCGAAGACGGCGGAGAAACTGGTGAAACTGAGGTACTCGGGGTTGAAGTGAATCCCCTTGGTGCGGAAGCCATAACTAGGATGAGAGGGAGAACAAATCCGTACAAGAATACTAAAGCGATGCTGATAATCAGCATAAAGAGACCACAGGAAGAGACGAACACAATGATGCTAGAATGATGAGGAGGAGCGAAGAGCTACCTGACATTCTTCAAGATGCAGAGAATCGTGCCGATGACGGTGAGAATGCTCTGCACGATGATTCTCCACATCTTCGCATTGGTCTGGAAGAAGGGAAGACCACACACGAAGTCGGTCATCACCACCATACTGCCGATATTGCCTCCGTAGATGTCCATCAAGGATGCGAAGAGGAACACGATGTAGCCGGTGTTGCCCAGCACGTTGTAGCATATGTTCGCGTACTCGTTGGAGCTCACGCGCTTCATCTTGCGCTACGCCTCACACAATACTATAGAATATACGCCTAACCGGTTGTTGTCGATGTCCATGAGCTGCTTGCAAGACAGACTGTACAATCCGGTCACGAAGGCGAAGAGGAGAAACGCCGTGATGAAACCGACCTACGATGAAGGGACTGAACGATCATCACCTTTTGGACCGCGTATGGAATGGTCAGAATGCCCGAGCCCGCAATGGCTTTCATGATGTTGATTGCGAACTGGAGATGAGCGGACAACACAGTGCATACCTCCGTTCTGTTGAGGGTCCCAACCGATGGATCCCTTTCCACCTTTTTCTCCTCCACTTCGCTGGCCTTCGGTGAGTACTTCTCGTCCACGACTATACGGTGACGCTTTCTTCGGTTCGCCTACACTCATTGTTCTGCACCTCCTTCTTCATTTCTATCTCATTACTCCTTTTCAACTCTTTTGGCGCGTTCATTGTGCTCACGAATAGGAAACCAGCTCTTTATTGGTGTTACCGCTTTTCGGGTTGGGGTGCAATTGCTTCCCCGTCGTTTCGCCGTACCACTTTTGATATGGGGATATAGGGATGGTACTGATCCGAATTCGGCTCTCTTCTCCTTCCATCTCTTTCGAGAGGAGATTGATGGTATCGTTTTCTACTTGTGGAGAGAGGCGGGAAGACTAAGAGACCACGTCTTCTGTTCATTTCGACTCTGTGTTCGTTCCTCATATGATGATTTGATTGGGCGTGACCTGTTCTGCCTTCTTCTCCCATTTTCGCTGCATCACCTCTCTCACTCGGATTCAGGGTATTACTATAACAGGAGTACCCAAATAGAGGACTACATTCAATCCATTCATCCCCACTCACACTTCTTTTCATGTATCGTCCTTGTACCGAATCTGTGTTCCGTGTGAATGGATAGTCACTCGTTGTCTTTCTGTTGCGAGCGAGCTAGCGAAGAAGGGGATTACACTCCCCACTGTCAGCAAACCCGTTGGTAATTACGTTAGTGTACTGAAGACTGGAAACACTCTGTATCTCTGTAGCGCTGAACGGATTGGACTGATGTCTAGCGGGAGCTCTTCCCCTGAAGGAGGACGGGACCTTCTACAAGGGCAAAGTGGGCTGCAGTGTTGATCGCACGATTCTCTAGGTGGGAAGCACGCTCAGTGAGAAAGAAGGATACGAGGCGGCAAAGCGAGCTGCAATGGTTCTGGCAGCGAATATATTATGTGTGTATTGACACCACTAATCACCTTTAGTGGAAGTCCCCGATTTGACCAAAGTCCGTATCTGCAAGGTGTCTTCACGTCATCATCTGTCATTGTGTAGATGACTGGATTTGTGAACTGCACGCCTGATTTCGAAAAGATCCCCGCTGTGGTGAATGGCGCCTCCGACCTCTTCGTGCAGGTATTCGGCGAGAACGGGAAGCACATATCCACACACCCTCTTTCACGCTCGTCATCCTTTATGGTCACGCTCGATCCGCTGTGGGTGTGGCGTCTCTTCCCATGGGCGTTCCTGTGGAAGTGGAAGCGATCGTGGAGATACTGGCATAGTCGTGTTTGTCCAACCAACTCCCTTATGAATCACTATCACCCTTCTTCCTCCTTTTCCTCTTTCCCTCCTCCAGCGTTGAACACAGATCCGCGAGTCTTGACACAATGAGGGGCTGCTTTCTCGCTGCCAGCGACACATCGGTTGGATTGACCGTCTTTCTCATGGCGTGACTCGAAAAGGCTTCCAGATCTCTCGCAAATCCGTCTACATCTCATTGCGATTCGAAAAGAGAGACTGGAGTAGCGCAGAACGGTTTCACAAAGTACGGCGATTGCCTACAGTATTACTTTCATAATGCATTCCCATACGTCATCTGTGATTCGAAAATGAGACGCTTCGGCTATGAATGAGTTTGGACAGCGCAATGGCACCTTCCTGATCGCAAATCTGGGTTACAGTGTAATATATCGACTTTCTCGCGTCCTACACATCAACCACTGCAAGCCAACGGCACTTCCATACCAAGGAGTCAATCTTTGGCGGGTTTGGAATTGATAGCGGATACGAAGTTGGATGAACAAGCGTCAACGATTAGCGGAAGTGAAGCAGCCCGTGAAGTTTCTTTTGGAGTGTTATGGGCTAGCTCATTGTTCCCGTGCTTCAAGCCGATGATCGGTTTATCAAGATAGCTAGACTCGGTTCCATCGCAGCGGTCTTCGATCCGGTTTGTGTTTCGCGAAGTCGTGATGCGTGTAGAAAGCATGGATCTTCATTCACCTGGACAGTAAAACGGTGTATTACAGAACGAAAACTCACGCCGTTCTGTTGTTTCCTGACATTTATCGGCTGTCCTACCCCGCTTTGGATGACGACCAGTTTTCTATGCTGAAGGAGTCGTCTTCAATCGTTTGGTATTATTCCTAGCGGACTACTGCGAGTGATGGTGGACAGGGACTCAACCACCCTGAGTCTGTATTTGTTTGCGGACATGTACATAAAGCTGTGGAACGCGCCGAAGAATCAGCCGTTGCTACGACGAATGATGCCCCGTTTCTTTCCGGAGTATTTCTCGTCTTCTTCCCATCAAGAAGAGAATAATGATTCTGGTAATCCATTCCTTCCCGTTTTCATGTGTAGATGAGGGAGAAGACGCATTCGGCTCCGACATTTCCTTTCTCTACTCGTGTTTGCGCATGCATCCTCTCAACGGACAGTTTGAATTGCCTTCCTTCATCAAAACGACACCCTACCCTCATCAGCATCTCGCCTTGTGCTGGATGCTTTCTCGCGAAGGCCGCGCCGTCTCCCAAGAGGAGGAAGATCGAATCGCCAAGAGCAGCTCCGCCATCCACCCCCTGTTCGTTCACCTTCATGACAACTCCAAGTACTTCTTCGCGCCACGCACCTTCTTCATGACCGACGTTCCGATGACCAATCTGGTGCAGCGGCAGGGCGGCGTTCTCTGCGACATGATGGGCTTGGGGAAGACCTTCGAGATGCTGGCACTCATCCTTCTCCACCCACGCGAGGAGGGTGAGAGGGCGTTGAAGGGAGAGGCGTTGAAAGGAGAGGAAGTGAAAGGAGAGGAAGGAAGCATGGAGGCGTTGGAGAGAATCGCGTGTGGAATGAGAAGGAAGAGGAAACACGGCCAAGAGCAGCCAGTGGCTGCGATAACAAGCGTGAAGAGACCAACTCCGAGCGAGAACACAACTCAACTCACAATCCCTCCTGCAACGCCTCCACAAACCACCAACACCACCACACTTCGTCCTCGGGAGCGGAGTTTCATCGAATTCATCTGGACACACCTGGGCATGTCCGTGGTGAACTGGGGAGACGACTTCAACGCCTCCAGCGCCAGCAATCACAGACACCAGCTGGAAGTGCTGCTGAACCAGGACGACAGCTACGAGGAGAAGCCTTCTCGAAGCGACGACTCCGCAGAACAACAGCCCAGTCTTCTGTGCGTGGACCTGAGCTTCCTTCCGGTCTCGCCGAAGTACGTGGTGAACACAGAGGGTTGTTGCGTGCGTTCTGGCTGATGGAATAGTGTTTTGCGGGTGCTTCTCCAAAGACATCACGACCACGAAAGGCAAGCTGATTCGATGTTCCGAGTGCCTTCGCTTCCAGCACTACGCGTGCGTCTTGTAGGGCCTGTTCCGTCGTCTCACACACAGTGGCTCCTCCCACCAGCTTGTCAACCCCTACACGTACAAGTGTCACGACTGTCGCAAGCGGCTCTTCGACCCCTCCCAAGTCGTCCACTCAAAAACCACGCTGGTGCTGACGCCGGGACACATCTGCACGCAGTGGGTCCACGAGCTGAAGAAACACGTCGCTCCCGCGGAGGACGACTACGAGCTGAGCGAGGGCGATCTGATCGAGGGACGGATTCACGGCGTGAAGTTCGTTCTCTACCCGGGCATCGCCACTATCCTAAAGAGCATCCAGAACGGCAAGAGTGTCTCCTTGTTCATCGCTTGAGTTCTAGAAGCCTCGCGCTTGCCCCTCCTTCTCTTCCCCGAGTATCTGGCGCAGTTCGACATCGTCTTCGCACGCTATGACGGTTTCAAGCAAGACTACGACGTCTTCGTGTCGCAGAAGCGGGAGCTGCGACGTGCCGCCGCCTTCCCCTCCTTCATCTCGCCGCTGTTTTGCGTGGAGTGGTGGCGCCTCGTGCTGGACGAAATGCACCTCGTCGAACACTCGTCTCGTCTTCTTACGTGCTGTTCGCAGCTGCGTCGCATCCACGTGTGGTGCGTGTCGGGCACGCCGTTCAACCGATCGCTCGACGAGATGAACGGCGTGATGAATCTGCTCTCCATTCGTCACTACTGCGACAGCGCCATTTGGAAAGAGTGCGTTTCGGTCCCTCTCTCGCGTCTCTGTGATGTCTAGAACCCCTACAACTGCCACGACACCTCCGTTCTCCCTCTTCTCCAGGGGCTGATCGATGAGTACTATTGGTGCACCACGCTGGAGGACATCGCACGTCTCTCGCCCGCTCTCATTCCGCCACAGCACCGCGTGCTCCACCGCGTGCAGCTGACGGCAATTGAAGTGCGTGTGTGTCGCTGTGATGAGAGATAGAGAGCCCACTACAACGCGACGCACCAACGCTGCATGGCGCGCATCACCGTCAAGATCAACAAGATAAAGAAAGCATTGGGCCCACAATACGACACGCAGGTTCTCCCACGCGACACGCTCCACTTCATCCTCGTCCAGCTGAGAGCGCTTCGCCAGGCCTCCACACACTACCAAGTTGTCTCCTCTTCTCCCCATGTCCACTAGGTCGGTTCGTTCAGCGCCAACCCCTCATCGCACATCATGTCACTCAACGAAATCCAAGAGAAGCTCGTCGAGGAGTCCATGAACAACTGCACTGCCGCCTTGCGAAATCTTGTGGCCACAAAGAACGCCATCTCGGGTCTCGCCATTCTCCAGGACCACTGGGACGACGCCTTCGCCAACTACCAGTCCACTCTCGCCTACTGCAAAAGTGTGGATGCGACGCGTGGCGTGAAGACGGACACTTTCCAGATCATCCACTGTCTGTGGAACGCTCTGGAGTGCTGCAAGGTGAATCCGGAACTCTTGAGCGCTGAACAGCAAGCAGAATACCTGTCCGAGCTAACCGAGTTGCAGAACCACTTCCTGGCGAAGGCGGAAGAGAAGCTGGCGAAGGCGGTCGAGAACGTGACGAAGTGCGAGTTCAAGACGGGCGATTTGGACGCGGCTTTCGACACGCTTCGCGCCTGGGCGAAACGCCTCAACTTCAACAGCGACTTTCGTTACGACCTGAAGGAGTTTCAGCCCTATCTCTTCTCCGCGGAGGACTACAGAGACTTCTTCAGGAAGCGGTTCCGTCGCTGCGTGGTTCGCACGCGCGACCCCAGCATCACTCGCTTCCTCGACTCTCTCAAGGTCGGGGCGCGTTCGAGAGGTCACGCAATAGACGATCGTCGACACCAGCGTGCACGCCAACGAACTCGTGATTGCCTCCGTCGGCGACGGTCTGCGCTTTCTGGAGCTGTGGAAGGCGTACGTGCTGGCTCTGCGCGTGCGTGTAATGGCGGAGCTGGCACAGTTCAACGCCCGTCCGTCGCCAGCACTGGTTCGCGTCGCTCTCGCACGTGACGTGTAGACAGCGGAGTGTTCGACGTGCCCGCGCTGTCTGGAGCAGATCGGCGTGACGAAGCCCGACTTCCAGAGCGACGCGCTGCGCGTGTGCTCGCACTGCCGCGTCGACGACACGATTCGCCTGTACGACTCGCTGCTGTACAACTTCCGCGCGGGCGAAGAGAAAGACGGAGTTTCAGTGAAGCCGAACGTGTCGCGCACACTCGCGGAGGGCGTGGCGCTGCGCGTGCTGAACGCGTACCAGAAGCTGGGTCAGGGCAAGAAGGAGCGGCAGGAGGGAGGTGAGTGAAGAGGCGTGGAGTGAGGGTCAGAGCGCATCAAGACGGTGGTGGAGCTGCTGAAGCGAGAATCGATCTGTTTCCACAGCCAGTGGAAGGCGCAGCACTCGCTGCTGCTGTTCAACGAGGAGCTGAAGCAGTGCAAGTCGCGACTGACGCTGAACGACGACTTCTTCCTGGAGAACGACAACACGGTTCGCCGCGTGGACCAAGACAGCATTCCGACGCTCATTGCCTGCGAAGAGCAGTCGCAGCGCGCTTACACCGCGTCGTTGGAGTGGGCAAGGGGAAGTGAATTCATGGCGATAGACAAAACCTGTCCCAGCTGTCGTTTATCGAGGCGTCCACCGCACAGCTTGTCAAGGATGGCAATATCTCGTGTCCTATCTGCTTCCTCGACATACAGCCCCCGTTCCGTGTTCTCCCCTGCGGGCACGCCTTCTGCGTGGAGTGTCTGGAGCTGTCCTGCAAGCATGCGGAGGAGCACCGCGTGTCGTGCTACTGTCCGGTTTGCAGCAGACCCTTTGTGAGGGAGGATGTGATGGATGGCGGCAGTGTTCACGAGTAGGTCAAAACGGGGTCGGATCTGATTCGGTCGGAATCGGAAGACAAGTGGGGCCGCAAGATGGGCGTTCTGCTCGATCTGATTCGGGACCTCATTCGGAAAGGACCCGACACAAAGATCCTTGTGTACAGTCAGTGGATGGATTCGTTGAGTATGCTGAAAGTCATTTTGGAGTCGTGGCGAGTGAATGGCCTCATCCGTAGAGAAAACTACATCAATTGCCTGCTGATGACTCGAAAACACAACTACGAATCGACCTCTGTGTTTAGGGAGTCGAAGAACATGCCTGTCTTTCTCATGTTGCTTCAACAGGGCAACAACGGACTCGACATGTCCGTTGCCTCGCACATTATCATCATGGAGCCCATTCTCTCTGCGAGTGTGTGCATCTACCCTGTTTCACGAATAGCGATGGAAGCCCAGGCCGTAGCTCGAGTGCAGCGAATAGGACAGAAGAATGAGACGTATGTGCACTATATTATCGCGGACGACACGATTGAAAGCAAGATGTGACGGTTCGCTCCACGCATGACGGATAGTTATACGCTCTTTGAAAAGCGGAAGCTCAGTGCGAGCAACAGTCGGACGTACGGGAAGATTGAGGGCGAGACCCTGACTGGGAGAGAATTGGACGAGCTCCTCGCGTGCTCTGTTTGTTTGAACAATCACTCCATTCACCGTCAAGAGTACAATACTCTGGCTGTTTGAAGACTCCCTTCTGATAGTCCTCCAACTGAAGCGAGAGTCGCATGATCGAGCCGCTCGTCATGGAAGGAATGCTCTCGAGGGATGGCATGATGTCTGTCTGCAGACGTTGTAGCAGTTTCTGCAGACGGGGTCGGTCCTTCTTCGCCAGAATGGCGTTGCCAATAGCCAAGAACGATTCGACGACGGCAGAGAACTGGACGAACGGCTTCGCTACGTACAACGACATGAACGAGTCGAACCACTTCCACAGGAGGTTGACATCGAAGGGATTCGCATTTGACTTCGGCGTGTAAAGAAACAGCCCAACGAACATGGAAACGAGCATGGCGTACTTCCTCATATGCTTTTCGAACAACACAGGAGGAAGGTCCTTCTCATTCTCCACATCGGGAATCAGCAACGGACACTTCGAAAACAACTGTCCCAGTATCAGAGAAACACACAACGCATCCTGCGAGGCCAGTTCGCACAGCAGATACGCGAAGGACAGAGCGACGGGAATCTCCCGCGATTCTTCGCCCTTGCTGAATAACCGCTCCACAACGAAGTTCTTCAGGAGAAGTGCCACGTCCTCGTTATGATACGAGGCGCATAAGGAGGAGATGTTGCTTGCACATTCGACGATTTTGCGCCGTTCAAGAGAGACGGTGTTAATCACGTGTTGAAGCTTCCACATTTCCTCTTTCAGTGCGTGATACACCTTGTCCGTAAGCGCCTCTTTATCCTGGAGAAGAGCGTTGAGCGATGTCACCGCTGCCACGAGTTGTTGAGGCGAGGGGGTTGTGAGGGGCGGAGTGGTTTGAAGAGTTGGGGTTGGGGGTTCTGTCTTTGCAGGTTCTGTCTTTGCAGGTTCTGTCTTTGCAGGTTCTGTCTTTGCAGGTTCTGGTTTTGCAGGTTCTGGTTTTGCAGGTTCTGGTTTTGCAGGCTCAGGCTTTATAGGTTCTGGTTTCAGTTCCGTCTTTAGTTCTGGTTTCACTTCTATCTTTACAGGCTCCGCCTTCACTTCTGGCTTCACAAGAGACACCTTCACACTCGCTTGGACTCCCGCCTTCGTGTCCTCTTTCCGCTGCTCTTCCTTCTTCTGAGCACTGTGAATCGCATTCCGCAATCGACCTCGCTCCGAGCTGGATACTCGCTCCAGAATAGCCTTATTCGATTCTGCTTCATTCGCAATCGCCTCACTGACGCTCTCTTCCCTGTGAGTCTGTTCCCATATCCTCGTCAAACGACAGTTCAGCTGCCTCTCGTACGCAACCACCTACGTATTCACAACACACTGACTTGAAATACACGATCGCACAACGCACTGAGAGCATGGAGAGAATCCAAGTGTTTGACGCTGTATGTATAGTTTCTACAACTCACAAAGACCGCAAAACCAAACGTCACGCTGGGCCGTTCAATACAGCACTCCCAAGCATTGTCCCTTGTTGCGCTGTACAAATCGGCGATCTCTTCTTTGCACCGACGTTGAGCCCTTGAAATGGAACCGTCCGAAATCGCATCCGAGTGAAAGACGGACTGGATACAAGGAGCAAGCGCGGCCGTGTGGTCGTGGCGTTTGCGATACTCCGCATCCTCTTTCCCGTACACGATTTCTTTGTCATATGCGTCTTTCCTTGGAAGTTGCTCATTCTTCTTCATATGTGAAAGCTGCTGCGTAAGCGACACTTCGGATACTGGTTCTGTGTATTGAAACGCACTGCGAGCGCAAAAGAAACGATCTACACGGTTCAAACCAAATCAGACGCCTTTCTACTCGGTCTGGACTCATTTGACGCAACCTGCTCACACATCTCCGAATCCTCTTCCTCCAGACAGGAGGTCGAGAATGAGCACATCTGTCTCCGTGAGCCCTTACTGTTCTTCTGCATGGTTATTCAGCAATCGTCCCACGAAGAAACGGAAAGCGGGGCTCCTTTGTCTGGCTTCCTCCACTTCCAAAAAACAAGCCGATTTCGATCAAACAGGGAAAACAACCCAAATGCTTACAGATCGCTAGGAGCAATCACGTCATCGATCTTCAGCACCATTCTACACAGCTGCGTCGCAAGCTGAAGCTGCTGCTGCTTCGACACCAAGGTCTCAATCACATGCGCCTCCTTCATGTCGTTGCTTCCGTTATTCATGCAGTCCACGCCCAGCGCCGGGTTCTTCTCCTCGACCTGTCTCTTCTTCAGATACGACACCAGCTCCATCGAAGGCAGACCGCTGTTCTCCGCCAGCGCCACAGGGATGTCGTCCAACGCGTCAGCGAACGCGCGGAAGGCGTGCTGCTCCATGCCGCCCAGCGTGGCGGCGAACTGCTCCACTGCGATGGAGCACGACAGCTCGGCCGAGCCGCCGCCGTAGACGATCTTGTTGTCCTTTATGAGATTGCGCGTGACGCAGATGGCGTCCCAGAGAGAACGCTTCGCCTCCTGCACCATCATGTCATTGCCCGCGCGGATCAGCACCGTCACGATGTTGGTGTTCTTGCAGCCCTCCACCATCAGCAGCGAGTCGTTGGTGGTGCCCACCTGTTCCTCGCGCACTATCCGTCACGCCACACCCACGCGCCCACCGCACGACGCGTACCCCAGCTTGTCGCTCGACAGCTCCTCGAAGCGCGGGACGATGCGCGCGCCGGTGGCGATGGCCAGCGCCTCCATCTCCAGTCCGCCCACCCATCTCACGGCGTGGATGCCGTTCTGGTACAGCAGCGAGTTCGCCTCGTCGTCGAAGCCTACGCCTCACAGCGCCGCGCTGCACCTACCCCACTGACAGAACGCCAGGTTGGCGCCCGTGTCCTTGATCATCTTCACCATGTTGCGGAAGTACGCCTGCTCCTGCTCGTACAGGTCCATCAGGTCCTACCCGTCACGCCACACGCCAGCCGCCACCTTGCCCGACTTGATCTCCACCTCGTGCTTCGTCTTGGGCTTCGGCGGCTCGAACGCGCAGGTCAGCAGACACACGCGCGCGTCCTTCAGCTCCTTGGGCATCTGCGGGTGGCTGAAGCCCTTGTCCAGCACCAGACCCTGAATCAGCTTGGTGTCCTCCAAGCGACCGCCCGTCTTCGTCTGGACGTGAACTCAAATCGGGGGGATTACCGTCAGCTTGATCAGGTCGAAGCGGACGTCGCGACGGGGGATGTCGGCGACGGCGAGCACCGATTTTACGGCGATTTCGGCCATCTGGCGTTTGAATCTAGAATGAAGGGGAGGAGAGAAAAGAACTTGTTCACGATCTTGGAGGACAATGTGGTGAGGGCGACTTCCACCAGGGGCTCGATGTTATCTTCTGTGAAGTTGATGGTGGTCGAAATCTCCGCCAAGTGGTCTACGGCGACCTTGCACGCCTGCTCGAAGCCGTCCGCCACCTTTACGGGGTGAATGCCCTTGTCCAGGAGCTCTTGCGCCTATTCGTGAAAGCAGCCACAGGACGAAACCTTCTCCAGCATGGCGCCGGCAAGCACAACGACGCCGGTGGTGCCGTCGCCGACTTCGTCGTCTTGGGACTGAGAAAGCTCAACAAGCAGCTTTGCCACCTGGTGCTCCACGTCCATGTTCTTCATGATCGTCGCTCCGTCGTTGGTGACGGTGACTTCGCCGTCCTGGCTCACGAGCATCTTATCCATGCCTACGGTGAATGGAGACACCGAAAGCTACCCTTCGGACCGAGAGACGTACGCAATGTGTTACTAAGAGTTCTGGCAGCGAGAATGTTCGCCTACAACGATGAGCGCCCTGAGCATGCTACAAAATACACGAATCGCATCTAAGCCCTTAATACGTTGTTTCTTCTCCTGTTCACGGATAATGATGTAGGGATTACCAAACTCGTCAAAGGTGAGACTCATGTCTACAGCTTTAAGGCAGCGACCCACCACCGACTCGTTCAACAAAATGGTCAGTTCAGACTACTTCACCAAGTCCTCTTGTATGAAAACGAGAACTGCGTGTGCAGTGATCCTTGATTAGGAAGAAATCGAGGAGAGCGTTCCCCCTGTTGTTTCTCGTTGTTTTCGTGTGCCATTCATCACATATATTCTGTGTGGAGTCTGCTGGGGCGAAATGGTCGTTCTTCGGATTCATGGACGGTTTCTTCCAAACACGACGAATCGCGCTGTCTCTATGAATCGAAACGATGGAAAGTGTTTCCTGGAGGGGATGAGCAAAAGCCAGCGAAAACGGCGCTTTGGCTGCGTGTATCATTGACAGTATTCTTCATCCATTTTCGAGTGCAGTGATTTCTTCCTCTGCATCGCAAGTAGATGGTTCCCTTCTTGTCGAGAAGACGACATCTTGAGGATCTTCTCGATTGGAAGAGAGTGGATGACCAGATTCTCAGTAACCGTTGTTGCTTCGTAGTGAGTGCGTAGTCGTGGGTACGATGGGCAAGTATGCCACCCAGCGGGAGAAGCATCAGAATAATGAGGAGGATCTGGAGAAGTTCTTGAGTAAACACTACAAGGACAACTATCTGATATTCAATTTTTCGTATGCGTTGTGCTGCGCGTTGATTGGCGTAGGTCAGTGAAAACGACCAACGTGTCCTTCCTCGGGAGAACGATCAACTTCAACATGGAGAACATTTCACTGGATATGCTTTTCCGCATCCTGTACTGTATTGAGTACTGGAATCACAACCCAAAGCACTATGGTGTCCACTCTCGCGCTTCTTCACTTGTAGTCGTTCTTCACGACGACGCGTATAGTTACATCTCCGAGCTGGTGATGATTTGCTACCGTATTCGGCAGGATGTTCCTCCTCTCGTTGTCCGTGACATGTAGATACAGAAGATGACCATCTCCGCGCACGATCTCATGGAGAGCTACATCTTGATGCGATACGACCAGAATGATCTCGACCACATTCCCCCGTTTCTCTCCCGCATCATCATCGAATTCCAGATCTGTCTCAGCATCAAGAACAGCAAGGACTTCAAGGGGCCGTACGACCTGACGCAAATCATCTGCAACTACCTGTACAAGAAGGACGGCGTCGAGTTCAACGTGCGTTGTGTTGCGTCTGCTTCAGCGTAGGACTGTCCTGTGCTCGAAATCTACAAGGGCGAGAACGAGATCTACTCTTCGGCGTGGAACCCGGAGACGGTGATTTGGGACGAGGTTCCCGGCGTGCTGGCGCTCACCCCGAACAAGACTATCTACGGTGATATGACGATGGTGTGCTACGAGCCACTGAAGGACGGGCAGCGCAACGTGCTGTTCCGGTACTGGGTTCACACCGCGTTCCTGCCCACGTCGAAGGAGAACGACAACGACGATACGAGCGACACGGTAGCCGTTACACAATTTCGTGACGAGTAGCACATGTGCACGGTGTACAACAACCGCATTGAGATCGTGAACAACGCCATTCTCGACCGAATCCAGCTCAGTTACAAGATGAAGGAGTCCGACAACACGAGCCTCGTCTCGCAGGACGTGTCCTTCTTCCTGAAGGACGAGCAGGCGAGAAAGCAGGGTCTTCAGGACATCGTGCTGCACAACAGCGTGATCGTGGACGGGAGCTGCTACCAGAAGCTGCATACGAGCTCGATGAACGGCGACATCGTGAAGCTGGCGCTGCAGCTGAGCGTGAACGACGTCACGAAGGCTTCCGTCCTGATTCGCTCCGACACGCTGAACCCGCAGAAGAAGTACGTGTACGTGAGACCGAGTAGTACTCAGCTCATTGCACTTACACGTAGTGGCGTTCACAGAGCCTCAGGCGCCGCAGCCGGGCAGTCCTCAGCTCCGCGTGGGCTCTCCGTCTGTACTCGCGACGAGTCCCGTCGAGACCAGCCTGCTGCAGTCTCCGAGCAACCGTCGCTTCGTCTCGTCACGCATCCCGCTGGTGCGGCCCCAGTCGAAGGACGTGAAGATCCCCTCGAGTCTCGCCTCGCTCAACGTGAACGAGCTGAAGGACGACGCGCTGGAGAACATCGACGTGTCGTCGCTGATCAACCTCAAGGAGCTCAAGGCGAGCGCGAACGTGGACAACCTGTCGCTGTCGCTGGGCGCGGACATGGACATTTCGCTGGACGACTTGAGCGACACGGACCTGTCTCAGGTGTGCGTCATTTGCATGCAGGACAAGCCCAGCGAAGCCAACCAGCTGATCGAGTGCTCCCACTGCAAGAAGAAGTTCCACACGACGTGTCTCCACCTGCCGCAGATCCCCTACTCCACGCAGACGCCCATGGAGAGAAGGAAGCGCGCCACGTACATGGAGCAGCACTACAAGAACTGGCTGTGCGCCTCCTGCAAAGAGGATCCTGACGTTGCCTCCATGCAGTCTCCTTCCATCGCCAACACGGTGCCGGGCTCGCCCGTCTCCAACCGCACCTCCACCATCGCGTCACCGTCCTTCTCGCCGTCGCTGAACCCCGTGCCGCTGAACCTGGAGCCGCGGAGTCTGCTCGGCGAGCCCAGCGTGGCGCCGAACCCCGTCGGCTCGCCGTTCGGGTCGCCCATTCTCTCTCGCCCGTCGCATCCCGTGATCAAGAAGGCGCTCGGAACCGACCTCTCGCTGGGCGGCGTGGTCGTCGGCACGGAGGACTACGCGGCGATGCAGAGAGCGCTGCAGATGTCGTCAGGAGCGATTCCGACACTTCCGGGGTCTTCGGATCACGTGAAGGCGCCTCATCTCGACGCCTCGCTGGTTCCTATCTACACCGACAGCGACAGTGGCGCCGAGGAGTCGCCGCGAGAGAAGGTGGCGCCTCGCTCGCTGCTGCACAGTAACCACCACAAGCACATCAAGCCGGACAAGTTGGCTTCGTTCCTGCGGTCGCTGCTGGCGCTGCCGGAGAAGGACGGCGAGAACGACGCGTTTATCAAGGACGTGGTGAGCAACGTGATGCAGAACGCGAACGAGGCGGAGATGAGCGTCGTGTGTCCCATTCCCATGTTCGTGCTGAAGTCAATGCTGAAGACGGCGGTGTTCAACCCGACGTCGGTTCCGGTGAGCAAGGTGTTCGTGATCGACGGGAAGGAGGTGGTTCGCATCAGCGACCATCCGCAGTTGAAGGCCTTCTTCGAGCGACTGAAGAAGGGAGAGGACGTGGAGGCGATCAAGAAGGACATGGTGAGCGAGGGGCTGGATCCCGAGGTGATCACGAAGGACCCGAATTCGGTCGTGCTTCTGGAAGACTACACGATTTCGTTCCTCCGCTCCGACCAGAAGAAGGAGGCGACGGCAGTTCAGCCCGGCGCTGGATCGCAACCGCAGGCGAAGGAGGATGTGGGGATTGACGCGCTGTCGGACAATCTGGTGATTGCGAAGTACATCAAGATGTTGATGAGGAGGATTCCGCGGGAAACGGTGGTGGAGTGCATGAAGAAGGACGGAGTGGATCCGTCGATTCTGAATGAGCTTCCGTCCTCCGTTGAGGAGTCGAAGAAGCCGCAGGCGACGAAGAAGATGGTGAAGCGTTGCGAGCATCCTGACTTCGCGAAGTACTTCAACATGCTGAAGAAGGGAGTGCCGCCTCCGGGAGTGCGACACTGCATGATGCGCGATGGCGTTGATCCTGACGTGAGCGTTTGATGGGTCACTGATGTGTAGTTGATTGATCGTCCTGATGACTTGATTGAGGGTGTTGTGGAGGAAGAGAAGCCGCAGGAAGCGGAGCAGGAGAAGGGTGCGTCTGTGAAGAAGGTGAAGTTGTGCGAGCATCCTCAGTTCGCGAAGTACTTCAACATGCTGAAGAAGGGAGTGCCGCTTGCAGGAGTCAGGCATGCGATGATGCGAGACGGCGTTGATTCGTCAGTGTTGGATAAGGATCCGAATGAGGAAGTGGAGATTGAGGAGGAGAAGGGTGGCGCTGCGTCTGTGAAGAAGGTGAAACTCTGTGAGCATCCGAAGTACTTCAAGTACTTCAACATGTTGAAGAAGGGCTTGCCTGAAGCTTCGGTCAGACATGCAATGATGCGAGATGGCGTGGACACGTCCGTGTTGGACAAGGATCCGAACGAAGAAGTGGAGATAGAAGAGGAGAAGCCTGAGTCAGCGGTGAAGAGAGTGAAGTTGTGTGAGCATCCGAAATACTCCAAGTACTTCAACATGCTCAAGAAAGGTCTTCCCGAGACATCTGTGAGACACGCGATGATGCGAGACGGAATCGATGCGTCAGTGTTGGACAAGGATCCGAACGAAGAGATTGAAATCGAGGAAGAGAAGCCTGCCGCATCGGTGAAGAAGGTGAAACTGTGTGAGCATCCCAAGTTCTCGAAGTACTTCAACATGTTGAAGAAAGGATTACCAGAGACATCAGTTCGTCACGCGATGATGCGAGATGGTGTTGATACTTCAGTTCTTGAAAAGGATCCCAATGAGGAAGTGGAACTGGAGGAAGAGAAGGGTGGTTCATCGACAGTCAAGAAAGTGAAGTTGTGTGAGCATCCGAAATTCTCGAAGTACTTCAACATGTTGAAGAAGGGTCTTCCTGAAACGTCGGTTCGTCACGCGATGATGCGAGATGGGGTGGATACGTCTGTATTAGAGAAGGATCCGAACGAAGAAGTGGAGATAGAAGAAGAGAAACCTGAGTCAGCGGTGAAGAAGGTGAAACTATCAGAACACCCGAAATACTCCAAGTATTTCAACATGTTGAAGAAGGGATTACCAGAGACATCTGTGAGACATGCGATGATGCGAGATGGTGTTGACGCGTCAGTGTTGGACAAGGATCCAAATGAAGAAGTGGAACTGGAAGAAGAGAAACCAGCTGCTTCGACAGTGAAGAAGGTAAAGTTGTGTGAGCATCCAAAATACTCCAAATACTTCAACATGTTGAAGAAAGGTTTGCCTGAAACATCTGTGAGACACGCGATGATGCGCGACGGTATTGATTCCTCAATTCTTGAAAAGGATCCCAATGAAGAAGTGGAACTAGAAGAAGAAAAGCCTGCATCCTCAGCTGTGAAGAAGGTGAAGTTGTGTGAGCATCCAAAATACTCCAAATACTTCAACATGCTGAAGAAGGGATTGCCTGAGGCTTCTGTGAGACACGCGATGATGCGAGACAAGATTGACACTTCAGTACTGGACAAGGACCCGAACGAGGAGGTGGAACTAGAGGAAGAGAAGCCTGCCGCGACAGTAAAGAAGGTGAAACTATGCGAACACCCGAAATACTCCAAGTACTTCAACATGCTCAAGAAAGGTCTTCCCGAAGCCTCAGTGCGTCACGCGATGATGCGAGACAAGGTGGACACGTCTGTCTTAGACAAGGATCCGAACGAGGAGGTGGAACTGGAGGAAGAAAAACCACAAGAACCAGCAAAGAAGGTGAAACTGTGTGAACACCCGAAGTATTCCAAGTACTTCAACATGTTGAAGAAGGGCTTGCCTGATTCTTCCGTTCGTCACGCGATGATGCGAGACAAGGTGGACACGTCTGTGCTGGACAAGGACCCGAACGAAGAAGTCCCACTTGAAGAAGAGAAGCCCGCGAAGAGCGCTCCAGCTCAAGAAGAGGACATCTCAGAGTTCAAGCCGGAGCGAGTCATGCGCAAGATCCCCATTTGCCAGCACCCGGACTACGAGCAGTACTTCACGCTGCTCGACAGACAGGTCCCTCGCGCGGAAGTGGAGTACAACATGCGCAAGGCGAACAAGGACGTGAAGGTGCTGGACATGGATCGCAACACGCTCGTGGAGATTGAGGTGAGACGCCCTTCTTCTTCTGGAGTGTAGGACACATCCGTTCCACTGTGGCAACACCCCATCTACGCGAAGTACTTCTCCATGCTGAAGGGCGGCGTTCCCAAGAAGGACGTGGAGAAGAAGATGAAGGAGGACGGCGAGAACCCGGCGGTGGTTGCTCTGTCTTCGCATCACGTGTAGATTTTGAGTTATGACCGCAACAGTCGCTGGAACGTCGACACGAAGAGCGCGAACCAGAACGGGAAGAAGAGGAGAACCGTGCGTAAGAAGCTGCACTGGCACGCGATCAAGATGAAGGAGGAGGAGGTGAGTGTGGTCTCAACCCATCAGACGCAGGTGAAGGAGTCGTACTGGGGCGGTCTGGAGAAGCTGGCGCTGATTCAGAACGACGTGGACAAGATGAAGGAGTTCGAGGACATCTTCGTGAACAACCCCGACGAGAACAAGCAGAAGGAGGTCAAGCCGGTGGAGAAGGACAAGGGTCCGAAGCTGGTAAGCGTGAGTCGTGGCGCTGAACTGCAGGTCACCTTCCTGGATGGCAAGAGATCCACCAACATCGGAATTGCCATGTCGAAGGTGAAGGCGGACTACGCCTCGCTGCGACGCGCCTTGTTGCTGATGAAGCCGGAGCTCGCCAACATCACGATGGACACGGTGGAGAGTCTGCGTGTGGCGCTGCCGACGGCGGAGGATCTGCAAGCGGCGAAGGGGTACAGCGGTCCTCCAGAGCAGCTCGCACCCGTATGGAGTGGGCGTTTCGTTTCACCGAGTAGTCGGAGCGCTTCGTGTTTGAGATGAACAAGCTGCGTCGACCGCTGGCGAAGCTGGACTGTCTGGTGTTGAAGATGATGCTGGAGACGCGAGTGAAGGACATCAGGAACCGCGTGCAGTACATCGTGAAGGCATGCGACGAGCTGAAAGAGAGCCAGAAGTTCAAGCAACTGGTGGAGTCTGTGCTGATGATCGGAAACCTGCTGAACAACCAGAACGAAGACGCGAATCGCGTGGTGATGGTGCAGGCGATCGCGTTCGACTCGTTCAGCAGCCTCTCCAGCACGAAGGGCTACGACAAGAAGACCTCCCTTCTGTCCTACTTGGAAATGATCCTCAACGAGAAGCTTCCGGGCGTTTTTGACATCTACGACGAGCTCCCCGACCTGGAGCCAGCGACGCACGAGAGCTTCGACGGCATTCGGCAGGACGAGGACGATCTGAGCCGGCAGTTGAAGTCGGTGACGGACGAGCTGAAGCAGACGGAGATGCTGCTGAAGAGCGGAGGCGTGAAGGAGGAGGAGCGCGCGGACATCGAGGAGTCCAAGGCGAACCTGGAGGCGTTCGCGTCGAAGGCGCAGTCGACGGTGGCGAAGCTGCACGACGACGTGGAGAAGGGGAAGGAGGCGTACAAGCAGACGCTGGCGTTCTTCTGTCAGGACATCACGCTCTCGTCGGATGACTTTTTCAACTATCTCACGGACTTCTTCGGCAGTCTTCTGTCGACGCACAAGAAGATGGACGAGATGAGGGCGCGACTGAACAACAAGAAGAAGAAGGAGCAGGAGTTGACCGAGATGAAGAAGAAGGCGACGGAGAAGGAGGACCCTGTGAAGCCGGTTCTTCCGAAGGGGTCTGAAGAGAAGCCGAAGGAGTCTGAAAAGTCTAAAGCGTCTGAAGGGTCAGAGGAGAAAGTGAAGGCATCTGAAGGGTCTGAAGGGTCAAAAGAGAAATCGAAGGACTCAGAAGAAAAGCCGGAAAACTCAGAAGAGAAACCAAAGGAACCCACAGACTCAAAAGACTCCTCCATATTCGTCGACTCCAATCCCATGCTGAACGTGTTGTTCAACCGAATGGAGGAGAAGGAAAAGGAGATTAAGGAATAGTTGTCATTTTGACCCTGTGTGTTCAAACAAACACTCCACATCGCGCTGTAATGCTGCAAAGCATCGTAGGTTAGAATACACTCCTCGTTCCCGTACTCGCTCACACACACTCGCTTCTTCTTCTCCCTCACCTCCTCCTCTCTCTCACTACTGTCCTCGCTCACAGACAGCACGCCGTCGCTCCGCTCGCCCTCACTCTCCTCGTTCTCGATCTGGTTCAGCAGCTTCCTGTGGTCACTCGCCAGCGGAGACAGCAGAATCGACATCTCGCTCTCTTCCAGCTTCCCCAGCAGCTTGTTCAGCTCGCGGTTGCCCTCCAGGTACAGTCTTCGTTCACACGCTCGCTTCTTCAACACCTCGCTGATTCGCCTCATGTCACTCAGATACCACTCAATATCTCGCCGTCGCTTCAGCCTCATCTCGTCGCCGTCCACGTCGCCCTCCTCCAACTCCCCCACACCCAGACCGCTTCGACACCCACTTCGCAACACCTCGTACAACGCACTCACGCTCATCTCGGCGATGTCGCGCACCTCCAGCTCCTCCTTCACCAGCGTCTGAATGCACGCCATCGGGATCTTGTCCTCCTTCTTGAGAAAACACTCGAACGACCGCGGGATCCGCGACTTGAACCACTCCTTCAGCGAGCCCAGCAGCCGTACCAGTACCGTCCAGTTCAACGCCTCGCACATGCTCCGAACCAGCTGCACGTACATCTCGCACGTCTCCCAGAAGCGCTGGAGGTCGCCGTGGTCCACGTGGTACGCCTTCTCCACCTCGGACAGAAGCGACGCATTGCCGCCACAGCAGCCCAGGTCGCGCAGCAACAAGGCGCCGTAAAACCGGCGATGAACCAACTGCTTGAACTCCTGACTGGTGGGGTTGCTGCCGAGTCGGGGCTCGTACGGCTTGGGACGGAACTGCGTGCAGTACACGACGAACTCCTCCTCAACGCCGATTCGCTTGGCGACGCAACGATCCGCCTCGTTCAGCGACTGGAGCAGCTACGACTGAGACGCACAAGACGATGCAACGCGTTCGTACACGTCCCAGCGGATGGCGGGCGTCGCGAAGGTGGGCGTCACGAGATAGATGAGGAAGAGATTGGACTTGAGCGACACGTGGGTCTGGTGGAGAAATAGGTCGCGGTACACGAGCACGGACTCCTCGATGGGGAGTGACGACGCGCTGATGGCTCGACCCAGTCGCGTGGGCTGGATCAAGTACTGGTCGGCGAAGACGGACGCTGTGATGATCTGGTGGGACTGCAGGTACGCCAGCGCCTCCTCCACGTCCTTCTCCAGCTCCTCAGCCGACGACTGGTAGTACAGGAGCGTGTGGTGCAAGTAGTGGTGGAGCGACGCGCACGAGTGTATCAGGCCCAAACAAACACACTCCAACAGAGGGCGCGTGAGCCCGCGCTGCTCCCGCGTCAGCGCCGAGCGCACCGCGGGCGACTGCTCGTTCATCAGCTGCAACACCTTGTGCTTGTTCTCCTCCTGGTCGATCACGAACACCTCGCCCGCGGCGCAGCGTCCCGCTCGGCCCTTCATCTGCTTGAACTCTCCCGCGGTGATGTCCGACACGCCGCTCTTCACCGTGTAGAGGATCACGACATCCACGGGGAAGTCCACGCCCACCGCCAGCGTCGTCGTGGCGATGATCACGCGAATCGTCTTCTCGCGAATGCCCGCTTCGAGGAGCTGTCGGACGTCGAGAGACAGTCCCGCGTGGTGGAAGCACACGCCACGCGACACGGCGGCAATCAGCCCCTCGCTGCACGCGGGCAGACCCTTCAGCTTCTATCCGTGACTCGCCACTGCCACCACGCACTTCCACCAGAGCTGAACGCGCGTTGAAAAGATTGGGGTCACTCGAGCCACCCAGCACGCCTCGCCCAGCGTACGCCTCGTCCACGAAGCCCAGCAGCCCACTCACCATGCGCTCGCAGCCGGTCTTCGTCGGGACGAAGAGAATCACCTGCTTGTTCTGGTTCGCCTCGCGGTTGCACAGGTCCAGAGCCGTCTGCCGCATGCTCAGTTTCCCGCGGGAAGGCTCCACCTTGAAATCGATGGAGGTGAACGCCTGATAGCTGCAAAGCAGACGACCCGACGAATCGAGAATCTGATTGGCGCACTAGGGTTGACGGGAAACGGTGCGTCTACGATGAGATACTCGGACAGCGGATTCGGACGGTGGGTTGCCACAAAACAGGCCGAATTCGTGTACTGGACGATGTCGGCGATGTTGGGGAGCGTGGCGGAGAGACAAATGAGCTGGAGATCGAGCCTGTCCACGGACTGCATGTACAGCAGCTTGTTAATAACCAGCTCCAGGAGGTAGCCGCGTGAGCGATCGCCCATCATGTGGACCTCGTCGATGATAACGGTCCGGTACTTATGGATCGTTTTCGTCTTGATCAGGTGGTTGATGATGCTGTTTGCCTTTTCGATGGTGCACACCACGACGTGTTCTCGATGACGACGACCGCTCTACTCCTGATTCCTCCATCCTAATTCTACTTTGTTACCATAGTAGCAACCCGCCTTGATCTTTTCTCCGTTCATGCTCTTGCCTTGGAGAATCGCGTGCAACTGCTGGTACTTCTCGATGACCAAGCTGACGTACGGAAGAATCACGATTGCCCGGTTTGAAAACGGGTTGTGAAACAAGCGGCGCCACAGCAGGATTTCGGCGACGAGCGTTTTCCCTCCGGATGTGGGAGCGGTGTACGTGAGATTGCGTCCCTCGAGAACGCCTTCGGTCAAGAGACAGCGACTTTGCCACTCATACAGAGACACAATGCCCTTCTTTGCATAGTAGTCGGTTATCGTTTGGGGGAGTTCAAAATACGACAACGGAACTCGGTGATCAGGAAACGAGTCAATACTCCGTTTTGGTGGCAAAGGCAATGACGCCTCGGAACCGGTAAACGGAACACGACTCATTTTCTGCTCCTGAGGATGCGTTTGCAACCACTCTCTGTACAAATCGATCACTGTGTGCTGAACTTGCTTCTTTGGAGCTGCATTCATGTCCTGATCCAACTACAATATGAGATTCCACGCGATAAAGTCAATACGTCCTGTTTTGCGTCAGAACCATGTGAATCCACTCCCTTGTCAGCTACTCCGTCAGAGGCGCAGAATCGAGCGTACCATAGTTCATCCAGCATAAACCGCAACAGAGAAGCCTTCCCTCCAACAGGAGAATGAAGTGCAACAAACAGGGTTACGCTTGATTTCCATCTAACAAATGTCTCTTGCTCTCGGTCCATTCGCGAATCTCTTCAACGTAGGGAGATTCCATCTGAACCAGCTCGTCAAGGGAGTACGGAACGAACATCTTCTCCAGCGATTCGGACAGCTGAATCTTGGGAGTAATGCGACGGTTCTGGTAAACATAGACAATCAACAGAATGACGGCGGTCTACGCGTTACTCTCCCACGTTCCTTCTACGATGATCTCCAATGAGAAGAGAGCGATACCGACACCAATGATCATTCCACCCGCGTGGGACTGCTGATACTTGCATGCGCCAAGACAGTTGGAATCCTTCGGCAAAAACATTTTCTCATCACTGCAGCCGTGCGTCACGTAACTCGCAGTAATAATAGGATCAACTACAAGACGAATCTACACATGGAGGATTCAGAGAGCAACTACCTCCACGGGAACGCCACCCTCCACGGGATGATCCACATAATAGTACGGCGACCACAGATTGGAGTACGAGCAGCCGTGATGATGCGCGCTGATATCCCTACTCCGTGAACGAATATACGCACAGCTACGAAGAGGTGTCGAGCACGAACGAGTCGTTCACAAAAGACACGCGGTAGCAAACCTTGGAGAGGTAATGCGTGATCACACACTCGTTCTTGGCGTAGTCCCACTCTCCCTTGTGTTCCGAACACATCCTGCTGCACGAGTCGCCGTCCCAGCAGTTGAGACTCTTCTTGCTGTACTTGATAACCCTCGTGGCGGACACGGTGTCATTCACCACAAGATCCTCCAGATCGTTGAAAATTGGGATAGTAAAGGACCCAGACACATGAGTGAGGTTCATGACGAAATAGGAAGAACTGGAGTACATGCACCCCTCCTTCGGATCCCCCTTAAGAGAGCAACTGTCTGCCAAAGGAAAGTAGTGCTCCTGGGGAATGGTCGCGAACAGAAGCGGCGAATTGTCATAAAAGAACGAGGTCATGTTAAACTCTCCCTCCTGCTCCTTCCACTGCAGTACTCTCTTATTGTACCTACGCCTTACGCAAACGGGGAAGAGAAACAATTGCAGCAAGTTCAGTCTATCGTTGTGCGTTGACATGACAACGACACCAATGACAGTGACGATGATGGGCGCCAAAAAGGCGAGACTGGTAATCAAGGCGTATTTCTGAATGATTTTGGCATAGTTCACTTTTCGATACGGGGCTGTCATAGTAGAGATCACACTCCGGTCTGGAAACACACTTTGTACAGAGACACTTTGGGATTAGAGTTCCTCAAAACCCGATCTGTGTCTCTTTGATCGCTCCTTTCTCGATTTAGAAGGAAATATCACAAGTGTGGATAGGATGTGTGAATCTCTCATTCTTTTGGGCTGATCGCAGTCATTCCGGGAGTCATCACTTTTCGCGCCATTCGCTGTCCAACGACTAGGGCAAGCACTTTCTGTATTTCGGCCGCGTGGAAACTTGCATTGCGAACTTGAGAGAGACGGTAAAACCCCGATCACTTCGTTCTTCTGTCCTCATCAAATTGCACTGTGGGAAATGGATCATTCGTATTCCTTTTCGCTGACGACATTCAGTCCGTCAGGAAAGCTTCTTCAAATTGAATATGCCCTAAATGCCGTGAATCAAGGGAAAATGTCTGTCGGCGTTTCCGGTCGGTCTGGCGGTGCACGGATTACGCATAGCGACAAACGGAGTTGTCATCGCAACGGAGAAGAAGGTGCCCACCACTCTCATTGAAGAAGAGTCTATACAAAAGATCGTTCCTTTATCCGAAAACATTGGTATGCGTCACGAGAGGAATACGTCATTTCTAGCTGCTGTATACTCGGGCATGGGACCGGACTTCCGCATTATCACGAAGAAGGCGCAGAAGAAGGCAAACACATATTACGCAACTTTCCATGTGGGTGCGAGTGCTGCTGAATGACGCATAGGAGCAAATCCCTTGCACCATCCTCGTTCAGGAAATCGCCTCCGTCATGCAGGAATATACGCAGTCGGGAGGTGTGCGTCCCTTCGGTATATCATTGCTGGTCATCGGATACGACGAGGACAAGCCGCGCCTCTACCAAGTCGATCCTTCTGGCGCGTACTTCTCCTGGTATGCCACCGCCATCGGCAAGAACTATATCTCGGGCAAGTCCTTCCTGGAAAAGGTTGAAGTGAAGTAGACGACTGACGCGTAGCGCTGGAATGAGGAGATGGAGCTCGAGGACGCAGTGCACACGGCGATGCTTACACTAAAGGAGAACTTTGAGGGAGAGGTGAGCGTGCTCTTGGGGAGTGATGGGTAGATGAACGAGAAGAACATCCAGGTGGCGTACGTCTCCACGGAGTCGGACCGCAAGGTACACATCCTTTCTCCGTCGGAGATCAAGGACTATCTTGAAGAGATGGAGTGATTTGTTTGTTGAACAAAGCCAGGAGAATAGGGATCGGTTTTCGCCCAGCAGCGCTCGCGTGTCTCTGAAATAGAGCTTCAGGAAGAGATAGGCGATCGCGAGAACCACCAAGGCAATGGAAAGGATAATGACGCTACACTTCAGCAATAGAACCTATTCTACTTTGTAACGTTAACATCGGGTTCATAGGAGCCGGTGCACTCTGCAGAAATGCCTCCGTTCTCTGCAACGGTGATCACGACGCCTACGGAAGAGGGATCCTCGATTTCTTCCATATTCAACTGGAACTCGAATTCGCCCAGCTTCTGAATGGTAACGAAGGAAAGCAAGCACTACCACATAATCATCACTCGCGGGAGTGGAGCGATAGATTTCCACGGTAAGCGACTTCTGGCCCTCCTCCTGCAGATCGAACTCGACGGACTTGCGTGTCGGAATCGAAGAGCCCTTCGGAACGACAATCTCGAACCCGGAGTCCGTCTTCACGCAAATGTCGTGGGGAAGAAGGTCGATGTACATCAGGGACTGCAAATCCTTCATGGAATAGCCCATCCAGGCTGCGCACTAGAACTGACGACATCATCGCAGCGAAACCTGAACTGCCGCTCCGTTCACGATCACGCTCTCGTTCGCGTTGTTGTTTGGGTTATAAATGGTCAGAAGGTCGGGGAAGAACTAGGAGTGAAATGGGCTGAAGAAGCCAACCGCATTACGGAAGGTCCTCTGGATGTAGTCGTACACGTAGTTGCAATTCGCGACTCCTCCGGCAATGAGAACGTCGTCGAAGGAATCCTTGTCGATTTCGTTCTCCTTGAAGAATCGCTGTAAAGACGCGTCAAACCTTCACATCATCGAATTGGGCACAAGAATACGCATCGATGGCAGCGAGCGCAACTCGCTTGAACATGCCGGACGAAACGCCAAGATGCATGTCGACATCCTTCGACCGGTACACTTTATCGGACTTCTGCAACGCGATGATGTTCTTCGTGTGGTTGAGACACTGGTATGCGTTCATGTGCTTCTTGTTCTGGCAGACGTAATTCTCCTTCAGCAGTTGACAGTTCTCTTTGCTCTATCCGTAAGAATGAATTTAGAAGATAACCAATTGCTCGTCCATCGTGTTGCACAAATCGACGAAGAGAGAACGCCCTGAGAGCGATTTGCACGTATAGGAGGACTCAAACCGATACACGTTGCCGCAGTTATTCACGATTTGAACGCGCGTGGTGTTCCAACCGAAATCGAGCAGGAGCAGCTTCTTCTGAACGGAATCGTCGTAGAAGCCGTACGACAAGCACATGCACGTGGCTGCCAGAATGGGCTCGATAGATACATGTAGAGAGTTAGAAAGGCGCTCCAAGAACGATAGCACGGAGTCCTCCTTCGAATGAACCACCATCACGATCTTCGCGACTTTCTTGTCCAACACTGTTTCCACCTTTCCCTAGGAATGATATCGGGCCAACACCAAGACGAGAAGCGCAGTCAGGAAGTCAGTATACACATCAAACAGAGACAGCTTCACGTTTGTATTTCCAATCAGAATGTGCCACTATGAGTCACACAGAACATACAGCAAAACGATCGCATCGCCCGCATCCGAATTCGCGAACTCAGTTACGCTCAGCTCCTTCATATTCGCCTTCAGCGCATCGTTACACGTCTTCCCGAGTATGTATGGGAAGTATTGGACCACTTGCTTCGGAGCCGTCTGGATTCTTTGCACCGCCTCCACACCGATGCAGTACTCGTTCCGTGCCTAGCGATCAGTGGAACGAAAAGGGGCAACCGTGTACGCGATTGCGGTCGGGATGGAGTCGTTGCCATCTATACGCAGAATACTGGAGGCACTGTTCTCCGCGTTCCAATAGGACACTTTCGTGAACGCACAACCCACATCAAGAGCCACGACAGCCGATTCCGTGCAGTCCATAGCGGCATCGGGAGTAAACAACGTGTCGGAGAGAATGGAGGGAGAAGACATGGAAGCACAACAATTGTGTGAACAACAAACAACGCGATCAGTCGCTGAGATAGTTGCTCAGCTGGAGGGCAGTCTCCAGTGCATCGGAAAAGGTGAGAATCGTCGTGGTCGTCAGTGAATTGTGGGTGTTCTTTGCGGAGTCGCACACCGAGGCGTAGCACTACGCATCAATTCAGATATGCAATACCACTTCCATTGCCCTCTTCAACACCTGCGCCTGCTCATACTCCGCGATGTCGCCTGCCGCTTTCATTTTCGACTCGAGCGTGTTTAGCAGGATGGAATTGCACTCCGTGTTTCCAGCAATCTCCGTCATGAGCGCGAGGGCTTTCTTCGATAGAATGTGGACTTGCTCGTGGAACTGGAAACAGCCAGCCAAGTCGCCCGCGTTTGTGAGGTCGTCTACCTTTTGCTGATTCTCCTTCACTCCCTGTGCCGTGGACTTTAGGTCTGCCGCTTGCTTCCGGAAGTGGGCCAACCTTAGGGTCATCACTGCGGCGCTAGAAATACCGCTGTTGGAGGATCCGGTCTTCCTCCAAGGGACCACTGAGAAGCACACGATCCTGATAGTTGCAGCATTGGAAATGCGACGCGTCTCCGGAGGAATAGGAAAAGGATAGCTTGGAATGGAGAGGAGGGGCGGGAATGTGACAACGGAATTGGTATCCTTCGATTTCCAGTACCTCGATTCGGTTTCCCTTGTCTTTGGTGTACACAAATCCGTTGGACGAAGCGGCGTTGTATCCGTCCAACAAGTGCTCCACTTGCTTCTCCTATCCGTTACCGCCCATTGGGTCTCTTTACTCGGTCGGAGGGTCCTATTGCAATCGAGTGGAGCATTACTGATTTCAAAGAAAACGAAGATGACATCTGTCAACAAACACAGCAAGGATAACTGCTCTGGAACGCTCCTGGCATGAAGGGCGGGGCCATTCCCGGAACCATTCCTGGAGCCATGGAAGGGGGAACGCCATAGGAGGCTTGCATTTGCATCGCGTACAACTGCTTTGCGGTTTCTGTGTCCGTGCTGAATTGGCCGTAACTATGATTATACTAAAGCAACATCAAATACGTTGGCCTTGGGTTGTTGGGCTGATTCGCGAAAGACGCGGAAACCTCCCGGTTCTACGCTAAAGAAGAGCTCACATCTCTCACCAGTATCCTCTTTGGATTCGGATCGTTCAGGCAAGCATACGTGGCGCTGTCCGTGGCGTACGTCACAAAGCCATAGCCCTTCGACTTTCCCGATTTGTGGTCTCGGCACACGACAAAATCGATGATAGGGCCCTATGCGTAACTAGAAGAATCGAAAGGAACGTAGGCGGCGAAGAAGGAACGAATCATGTCATCTGACGCTTCAAACGGCAAGCCTCGTATCATAATCTTTCTGTCCGAGTGGGGAACTGGATTGGAAGGAGGGGCAGGAGTCGTCGAGCTCTTGCCTACACCTCAAGTCGCTTCACAAGCCACACTCTTTGCATGCAGACAGGCAAAGTTCTTGCTCACGACTGCGCCCAGAATGCGCACTTCGGCATCAATCGCCTTCAGCGCCGACAGCGCGCTATCGAACTTCACGAATCCATAGCCCTTCGACGCACGACTCGCCTTGTCGTACACGATCATGCAATCCACCAGCGTGCCAAAGGGCTGGAAGGCCCCCTTCAACTGATCGCTCGTTGCAGCGGATGGGATGTTGCGCACAAACAGGTTCCGACAGTCGTCCTCCCGGTCCGCCGCCCTCATTACCGAATCATACAGACTCCGGTCGTCTTTCACGCTAAGGGTTGCCTACATCATGTAACGACTACTTCTCGCTAATAATGGCAATCAATTGGTCCTTATTCAACAAACGCAGAAACCGCGTCACATCCAACTCATCATTCACTCTTCCCATCATTCACGCACCGTGTACTTACTCCCCTTCCACTCGCGGCCGTTTCAAGTCAGACATTTTGAACAAACGCGCTCAAAGGTAAAATTGAAAACGGAAACTGCTCTCCATCACTCTTCGTTCCTGAGAAAGGCGGAGAAGAACTTCAAGAAGGGGATGTTGTTGACATCGGGGTAGTAGTAGTCGCAATCGTCGAACAGAGAGTGGAATAACACGTTCAACCCGTTCCGAACCTGCGCGGCCGATTTGAAGGACAACTCTACGTCTCACTCCCACACATCATCATTACGAATGGGCTTGCTCAAGTCATCTCCGTTCGTCTCGGAGTGACCTTCGCGCGGCGCTGCCACGGCGCTGTCGCTGACCGAGAATCCCTGCGAAGTCTGCGGGATGCTCTCAATGGCGTTCACGTGGTCCGTGGACTGGACGCAACAGTACCGCGAGCACAGCCTCGTCAGGTCGCGTTCCTCCAGCGAAAAGCGACAGCTCGGCTTCCTCTCCTCCACAACGAATGGCTGGATCGCCGCGCGATCCACGCTCGGCTGCTCGATGCCCACGCGCGTCACCAAGCAGTTCTGCTTGTAGAACGACACCTCGTTCTCCTTGTCCTCAGGAACGGTTGTCTGCGGTTTCGAATTCTGGGGGGAGCGCTCAACGCAGGCATCGACCGCCTGCCCGCCACCCGACGGCGGCGAGACCACCCTGCCGTTCTTCATGAACACGACAGGCTCGCAGCTCAACCCCTTTTCCACCATTCGGCGGTAATGACTCAATCGGTCGATGTTCACCTTTTCTTCGACGCGTCTCGGCGACTTCTTCACCGGGGATTGGCCTCCGTCATCGCACAGTCCGAGCGAGAGCAGGGACAGGTCGAGGTCGTCGCTTCGAAAAATGGGGGTGTTGGGGAGCGTGGGCTGAAGAAGGGGGTCTGATGGGTTGGAAACGAGTGGGTGCTCCGAGTGGCCTCCGAGCTGGTTGAGGGTGTGCAGTGAGGGGAACAAGGCATCGGAGAAAAAGCCCTCTACAATTGGAATTCCAGAGAAAGCAATACCGTAACGGCTGTAATCGTCAAAGAGGGTGGTCGCGTTCTCTGCGATCTGCGAAAAGAGAATGGAAGCGTCGTTCATCAGAACTCCAGGCTGACGCGAGTCGACGGGCGAAGGGAGAGACGCATCGAAGGATGATCGAGGAGTGGCAGACTGTTCCTTGGAGAAGGGAATGGCAATGGGCTGCAAAAGATCCTCGTGGCGGTTTCGGTTGTGCGGGAAACGCGGAAGGCTAGCAATGTTGCCGTAGGTCCGTTTGAGGTGCTCCTGGATCATGCGAACTAGCCGTTACGTGCAAAACGAGGAGATACGTTTTCCCTCCAAGACGGATGAGTTAAGGTTATGGCGGAGGTAATGGGGAAGAAACGCGACGCGGAGGATGATGTACGCGATGTCGAGTACTGTAAATGGAAAATACAATTCACACAACACAGAAACGTTGTTCTCCTCGTAGAGAGGATGGGGAATCACGGTCAGAGGCAGCGAAATGCTGTTCGCACGCTCATCGCCTCTTCTACGCTTGCTACGGGTGAGAAATGCGTTGAGAAGGGTACGAATAAAGGATAACGGGCGTATTCGCGTTCACGCTACTACGAAGGGCCGAGGAGAACGCGGAGTCCGCAAGCGTCTCCTTTGTCACGAACAGAATGTCGTAGTGAGTAGACTGAATCAGCTTCAAGAGATGGTCACTCTTGGGAACAATCACAAAAGTGCACATGATCATGCAGTCGTTGAACAGCGTCGTTATGGTACTGCTCGCCTTCTTGCTGTTCACGATCGGATCCGAAATCATCAGAACGTGGCACGGCCTCGTTTCCAACGCCTCCTTTGGCTCCTCGGCGACAGCAGCCTTCTTCTTTGTGGACTCCGCCCCTTCCGAAGGAGAACACCAATTCGTCATCACAACTCGCTTTCTACTCGTTCTCGCGCGTTCTCGCGCTCCCTAGTCATGATAATCGGCAAACGAATAAACTGTGGCAGGATCCATCGCTAGGGAGTAGTCCTCGTCGTCGTTCACCATGATATCCGCGCTCAAACAGAACGGGCGACTCGCTCACACGTGCAAACTCACGAATCAAGAACTTGCTCAAACCCGATAGAAATAGTTCTCTGTTGACCGAATTGAACTCGACGGCACAAGCACAACTCGGAGCACGCAGAAGGGAACCGATGGAGGAGAAGAAAATGCACGTTCCTACTTCGAGTAGTACGTTCAGTGATTCGTTTTTTCTGCACACCCTCCATCCTTCCAGAATCCAACGAGCATTTACAACAAAGGCACGCTAAACAGACAATACACCGCCCCACTCCGATTTCCTCACACGGCGATACTCCTCCTTATCATCCCTCATTTTCCCCTTGGAATACACGCGCCGTTCATAATTACCGTTGTTGCAACACAAGTCCACGAGAATGTGCTTGTCCCGCTTCAACGGCGTCGATAGGACTCGACTTCCGGCTGCCGGATACTCCACTCCCTCGATTTTCTCCGCCACCATGTACGAATACACCTCCGCAGCTCGTTTCCTCGCCTTATACGCCTAATCCTCACATCGCAGTCGAACGAATACGGCAGTCGGTCCCGCTTCACACTGCTGGGCAAAGTAGCACCAGTGCGTCTTGTTGTTTCGGAACGGACACTCATGATGATGGCTGCATGGACCGAGAATATGCACGGATGGGGCCTTCTCCGGAGAAGAGGGGTTCATGCGAAGCAGCAAGGACCGCGAACACCGTGTCAAGTGAAACCCCCAACGATTCCCCTCCTCGCATACTACCATGATTCCATTCTTCTTTAGCAGTTCTACGCGTCAACGGAAGATCCCAGAACGACCCCACGCAACGATAACCGCGGAAGCGCGCGCCTTGTCGGAGGGCAACTCGGAGAGAAAACGATCCATCAAAACGACGTCAAATCCCTCCTTGTCCTACGCGTAAGCACCTCTTGGTGGAGTGCACCTCCTGGAGAAGCGTTGGGAGCGAGGAATAGGAGGTGATCGATATGGGAGAGCGAGCGTTGAGCAATGATGAGGCGATGTCGGTCATGTAGTCACTGCTGTCGACCAGAGACACGTGCTCGATGGAGGGAAATCGTTCGAGTGTCGATCTGCGAATAAGAGCGGAAGAGAAGGCACAACAATGAGGCAGCACCACTGCCGCACCCAATATCAAGCACTCGCAGTGGTTCGAACGAGCGCGACATGGAGGGCAGCGTGTCGTTGTAAATGCGCGTGCAAATGCTGTAGCTACCTGTCAGACACGAGGAAAGCACAAACTTCTTGTGGAATCGGTATTCCAAATAGGATGTGCACGTGACCTCGTCGTACAACAGCGGTTTCATTGCTGTAGAGTGGATAATCGACTCATTGCCCCAATCAAAGAACCCCTTTTGCGCGTCTCTGGAGCGGCAGCAAGCCAGGTATCTACGCGTGAGCATTTGAGAAAGGGAAGACTCTTTCCACGCATTCTCGCGCTGAACATGGGAGAAACGCTTGCAACGCTCTCGCACGAACTTCTTCGCGTAATCAGGGACAGGAATCTCGTTTCTCCAGTGCGTCCGCGAAGGATCGAACTCGTCCTCGTTGCTTTCCGTCTTCACGTCTTTCACCTGGGGTTCTACTTCTCAAAATCGGTGAATAGACCACACCCGACGAAAACCACCGCAACGACGCCAAACCCAGCTGTCGTTCTGCACAGCGTCCTGTCAGGCGGAGTGTCGTCCAGCCCCGCAGTTTCCACCTTGACACGAACATGGATTGTGTGTTTGTGTTGGTCATGATCCCTTTGGTTTGCTATCGTTTGGGTGTGATAAATGGAGAATGAGAATGAACGGGCGCTGTCATGGAAGTGATGTGGAGTCTCCAAGGTTAGAGATGTGATCATGAATCTAAAAACAACTCGTACCACAACACTCTCCTTACGAATCGTGTGCTATCGATAAAAGAAGAACCAGTCCCGATTGTTCTCAGTGCGTCGACAGTCGCCCCATTTCTCCCATTCATTAAGGCCCATATCCATGTACGCTCTATCCCCAATGAGGTTGCTGTTCCTCGCTTGCGTCGTTGCGTTCGCCTCGGCCGCAACCATCGATCCCGATGCAATTCCTTCCTATTATGACGATGATGATGACGACATCAGTCTTCCCGGGTTTGATTCGTTTTTGGAGAGGTTCGGTGAAGACTACGGCTATAACAGCACGATTGACTCCATCCGAGAGAGTGACATGAAGCGACTGAAGGGTGCTGTGTATCTCGACTACACGGGTTCGGGCGTGTACCGCGAATCGCAGGTCACAAAGTGCGCGAGTCTTCTCACGAGCGATCTGTTCGGGAATGCGCACAGTCGCAGTCAGTCGAGCATGAACACGGAAATTGAAGTGATTGGTGAACACGAGGAGTGAGTAATAGGTGGAAAACGTGCGTGAGCGCGTTCTGCGCTTCTTCAAGGCGGATCCCCTGGAGTACACGGTCGTGTTCACGAGCGGAGCGACGGGAGCGCTGCACACCGTGGGCGAGGCGTTTCCATGGACAAAGGACAGCAAGTTCTACTACCTCACGGAAGTGGTTGTCGGTGGTGCCCGTCACCCGTAGAACCACAATTCGGTGATTGGCATTCGTGAGTATGCAGTTCGCTTTGGGGGCGGGTTCAAGGCGGTGGACGAGGAGGACGTGTCACACAGCTTCTCCTCCGTCCAATTCGGCGAAGCGAATGAAGTGCGCGCTCCTGAGAGGACGAATCGCAACCACACCTACAGCCTGTTCGCGTATCCCGCGGAAGACAACTTCGCCGGCGTGAAGTATCCGCTGGAGTGGATCAAGCAAATCCAGGAGGGATCCTTCCACGATGTGCGTCATTCCTGTCCATCCTCACTCACAGGGCCACAAATGGCTCGTCCTGCTGGACGCGGCCGCCTTCGTCCCCACCAACTCCCTGGACCTCTCCAAGTACAAGCCCGATTTCGTCACCATGTCCTTCTACAAGTTATTCGGCTATCCCACGGGAGTCGGCGCGCTGCTGATCCGCAACAAGAACCTGGACGTGCTGCGCAAGCTGTACTGGGGCGGAGGCACCGTGCAGATCGCCAGCGAGCTCACGGACGTCGCCGTGTTCCACGTGGGTTCTGTGTGGGAGCGTGAGGCGTAGAATCGTCCGTGCGCGCGGTACGAGGACGGCACCATCAACTTCCTGAGCATCGCGTGCCTGCGCTACGGCTTTGACGCCATCGAGGAGCTGGGCGTCGACAGCATCAACCGGCACGTCCACGCGCTCACGAGCTACCTCTACGAGCAACTGGAGAGTCTGCGTCACAGGTGCATGTGCGTGGGTGGCGTGACGCGTAGCAACGGCAACCCGGTGGTGGAAGTGTACGGGAAGCACGCGCTGAACGACCCGGAGGTGCAGGGCGGCATTCTGAGTCTGAGCCTGCTGCACGACGACGGCTCCTACATCGGGTATTACGAGGTGCAGACGCGCGCGCTGAAGGAGCACCTCCACATCCGAACGGGGTGTCACTGCAACCCGGGAGCGTGTCGGAAGTACTTGCGACAGCCCGCGGACATCGTGGAGCGGGTGATGAGCTTCAAGCGGACGTGCTCGGACGCGAACGACCTGCTGGACGGGCTGCCGCTGGGAGCGAGTGGGCGCGGAGGGCGAAGCTAACGTGTAGTCCGCGTCTCTTTAGGATATCTGACGACGTACAACGACATCTACGCTCTCTTGGAGTTCGTGAAGGGATACATCGACTACTCCTCTGTTTCCGACAAACACGCGCCAAAACAGCATATCAACTGAACTACAAGAATCGCTTGAGCGGAGCAGGCACGCTGGAGGGCACTTCCGCTCCGTCCTTCACCTTCTTCAACACAAACATAATCACAGCAAACTGGCCAAGCGTGATCGGACCCTTGTGCCCCTTCAGCACCATCTTCGTCACCTTCTTCACGTCCTCCTCCGGCACGCCCGACTTCTTGAAGAGCTTGATCGCCAGCGCCGGCGCCATCGTCTCCTCGCCCTCCGTCTCCTTCTGGAAGCGCTTCTTCAGCGCCGAGAACACCGCCTTGTCCATCGTGTAATCCACCTCGTCCTCCTCGCTCGCCGCCTTCGCGGGCTTCTTCGCCGGCTTGGGCGCGGGCTTGGGCGCAGGCTCCTTCGCCTTCTTGCCCGACTCCAGCAACTCCTCGCAAGCCTCAGGCAGCGCGGCAGGCACCGCAGCGCCCTCGCGCACGTTCTTCAGCATGCCCATCACCACCACGAACTGATTCGCATTCATCATCTTCGGCTGACCGCCGCACACCAGGTTCACACTACCCCTCACACCACCTCCACACGCTCACATGTTGCTCACCTCCTTCGGCTTCACGCCGCTCTTCAAGAACGTCTTCATCGCCTTGCTGTACGCCAGCTCCTCCTCGCCCTCGCTCAGCTTCTCGAACGAGCTGCGAATCTTGCTCACCGCACTGTCCGACAGCGACCAGTCCACGTCGTCCTCCACCGCCGCCTTCGCCTTCGACGGCTTCTCCGGCGTCTTGGACTTGGCGGGCTTCGCGTTCTTGGCAGCCTTGGCGGGCTTGGCCTCCTTGTCGCCGTTCAGCAGGAAGTCCAGCTCCTCGGGCATCTGCTTGAACATGGTGTTGCCCTCCTTCACCTTCTACGCGTCAAACCCCGACCACGCGCCCACTCGCAGAATGTGGATCACCAGCACGAACTGCATCAGGTTCAGCGAGCTGCCGCCCTTCACCGCGGTTATCCTACCCCTCACCGCACACACCTGCCCCTACACTTGGTTCACCAACGCCTCGGGCTGACGACTCATCACGAACACGCTCATCGCCGTCTCGCGACTCATCGCACCGTTCTCCGCGCTCTTCTTGAACAGCTCCTTGAAGCGCGTGTACTGCGCCTCGCTGATCGACCACGGACCCTGCGGCGCGTTGCGCTAGCCGTGACGCTTCACACACGCCACTCACCACACGCTCGTCGTACTCCTGCTCGCTCACGCCGTCGCCGCTCGCAACCACCATCGGCTCCTCCTCCTCCGGCTCCTCTTCGGGCTCCTCCTCGCTCTCCGGCTCCACCCACGCCTGCGGCTTCGGCAGTCCCTGCGCGCAGGAGCCCTGACTCACCGCTGACAGCATGCCCACCAGCACCGCCTGCGTTGACGCCTTGATGCGACGGTCGATCACCAGCTGCTGGATCGCCTTCGACAGCGCCTCCACGTCGTTGTCGTCCACGTCGGGCATGCCCGGCTCGATCGCCGGCTCCTCCTCCTACGCGTCACACACCTCCACCACCGCCACCCAGACGTACGGCTCCACCACCGACCCCGCCTGGATCAGCGCGTTCACGATCGACACGGTGGGCGCCACCTCCTTGTCCACGGGCGGCAGCGAGCAGATCATGCACACCTTGTCGTACGCGCTGTACGCGCGAGCGCCCAGCACGAAGGCGATGCAGTCGTCGCTGGAGGCGAACTGGACGGTGATGGCGTGGTCGGCGATGTGAAGAACCGCCTGGTTGGGCGCGCCACGCACCGAGGACACCCACGCGGACGGACCGTACTCCTCGTTGTAGAGAACGCGACCGCCCTTCACGAAGGAGATGCCGCGCTTGTTGCAGCGAACCGCGTCTGCGCCGCGACGACCCGCCTCTAGCGATGAGCACGCGCGATTGCGATTACTCGCCATCTCCTCGGCGCTCAGCTCCGTCAAGCAAGACACTTCAAACGAGAGCGATTTCTTCTTCTTCAGAAGCAGTTGTGTCTAATCGTGAGCGAATCGCGAAGGAGGCACGTTATTCTCCAGTTCTTGTGAAATCATCACGTTGCCCACCTCCGCCTCGGAGGCAAGGCCCTTCACGTGAATCACCAGCATGATCTTCTTTCCAGCATCCTACGGTTCAAGAGAGACGCTCATCCGATACTTCGGCAATGGGGGTGAAGGTGGGACCCGTGGCGACCTGCTTCCACTCGCCATTCTAACGCGTGATTCCCAACACAAAACGCCCACGGCACGCGACGCGTACCACGTGATGGTGGTGGCGTCGGCAACGGGGTAGTTGGTCTCGTGGTAGCGCATCTTGCCGACGACGGTCAGCTACGCGTGAGTGGGAGGCATAAGAAATACAGAAGAACCGACGCACAGCGCTCCCTCGTAGTCCATTACGAGACGACCGCGGATGTTGCCCTCCGTGGCAGTAGCCAAATGGCCCTTCATAAGACGCAGCTGACCCATGGCGTAATCGGCGCATGCCTGCACATCACACGTAGCCTAAAGGGAAACGTTCATCACCTTCACTCCGCGTTCATCAAGGAGTCGGTCGCTGGTGCACTTGTCCTTTGCTGATTTGGTCGTGCCGCTCGGCGCTCCCTCGCCGGACACCTTCACCTTCGTAACGTACTGAATCTTCTTCAGACGCGCCTCAATCTTCGTTACAAACCTTGTCGACACGGAGGCACTACACCGTGAAACGACGCAGACGCCCATGCGATGCTTCGATGTACCCGCCCTGACGGTCCTTCTTAACTTCAAAGCCGTCCCATTCCAGATCTAACGGATGAGACGAAACGCACGGAATCCGACTCCCGATCTCAAATCCGTCCATCATTTCCTGGACTTGATCAAAACGACGGGGATCATTCACATACACCTTGAATACATAGGAATCTAAATCGTTCAAAGCACGCTCCCAAACAGTACTCTCTTCGCCCATATTCTGATCCAAAAGGTTCTTTGTTTGATGTGTTATCAACGTTCCAAACCCCGCCCGAAATGGGGGCGATTTCGGTCGCATGAACACTGTGTTCCTAACCGCAAATCACTGAACACTTCCAAGATTGGAACGCGATTGCGCGTCGCCGGCACTCGGATCGGACGCAACAAACACGGCAATGCATAAATAGTACCTCTTACAACTGAATGTTCGAAAACAACTCCACCAAACAAAGGGACTCCTGAATCAACCCCTGCATGTGCTTCCAGCCCTCCTCCTGCACGCTCTCCATCTCCTGCAGCACGGGCTTCATCTTCGGGATCGATGGAATCATGCTGCCGTAGAGCTGTAACGCTCTGTCCAGAATCGCCTGGATCATCTCGTAATCCACCTGCGCCTTCAGTCCCACGCACAAGAATTTAAATAAATTGACCAACGCCTTCTTCCCCACCTCGTCGAACGGGCCCATGCACAACATGTTCAAATCCGCGTCCACCGACGCCACCGTCGCTTTCCTGAAGTACAGCAACACTTTGTAGTACGAGCCGAACATGACCTCCACGTCCTGCTCGTCCTCCGCATCCTCCACCTTCTCTCCCTTCTTGCCCTCGCTCGCCTCGCGCAACAGTCTCTGCAAGTCGTTCTCCACGCTCAGCACGTCCTCGCGCTTCACGAAACGCGACTCGCCCTCCGGCCGCTCCTCCTTCTCCAGATTCACAAACTCCGGCGTCAGTCCCGGCGTCGTCGTCAGGAAGAACGGCGCCTTCTCCGGCTCCTTCGGCGGCTCGACGGGCTTGTTGCGCTCCTTGATCAGCTCCAGCTGCGACAGCGTGCCCCACTTGCTGCGCGGCCCATGCGTCAGCTGCACCGTGTACTGCGCTACGCTCGACGGCAGCACCACCTCGCTCCCGCGGGGAATCGGCGCCGCTGGCGGGAGCGTCGGCTGCGTGGTGATCACGTCCACAGGGTGGTCGATCTTCACTACAATGAACGCCAGCGCGAACGCCTACCCGGCTCAGTGGGGACCTTATCGAAGAGCACGTCGTTGTAGTAGCTGTTGTTCGCCCAGATGTAGATGCCCACCACGCCCTCGTGCGTCGTCGCGATGAACTCGTCGTTGTATGACACCGCCACGCTCAGCACCGCGTGGTCGAACTCCACCCAGTCGATCAGTCGGTCTATAGCTCACTCGCTCGCCCAGCGCCCACTGTTCGGCACGTCGTACACGCGCAGCTGCTTGCGGTCGTCCGCCACGAACAGCCACCGCGCCTTGTCGTTGAAGCACAGACTGCGCACCGCGCCCTCGCTCTCCTTGAACCGGCGGATCACCGACCGCGCGCCGCAGTCGATCACCAGCGTCTCGCCGTTGTGCAGCGCCACCGCCAGGAAGTCCGTGTTGCGATTGTACGTCGCCGTCTCCACCGCGCTCGGCAGTTTCATTTCCTCAATGAGTGTGCGGTCCGGCAGGTTCCAGAAGTGCACCGTGTTGTCCTTCGCCACCGACACCACGTGCTACGCATTACGGAATTCCAGAAATACGACCATATTCAGCAGGTCGATGCCGACGCAGATCACCGCCTCCGTGTGCTTTCCCTTGCCCTCCTCCTGCGCGCCCGTGCCGATGAAACCGTTCAGACCCTGCTTCAGAATGAAGCCCTTCTTCGCCTCGTGCGGCAGCGAGCCGCGGTACAGACCGCTCTGGATGTTGTAACTACTCCTCACGCGCCGCCTCCTCGCTCACATGCAAATCTCTCCGTGGCGGTAGCCCACCACCACCGTCTCGCCCTGGTTCGCGACGTCGCAGCACAGCGCGTGGTTGTCCGCCTGGTTCACCGACGCCGGCGGCGTGAGCACCTGCGTGGCCATGGTGTGATCGAGGTACTTCCAGGTGTAACTATCCATGATCACTGCGCACCACTGCTCACGCCTCGATGGTGTTCATGTGACACGTCACCACGTTCGCCCAGTCGCGGTCGCGCCCCTCGGAGTACGCGAAGTCCACGATCACCGGCAGGTGCTTGTCGCTGTCAATCACATGACCCGTCTTCGCCCGCTTCGCGAAGACGCTCTGCGACAGCTCGCAGCTCGCGTTCTCGCGGATCACGTGGAACTTGCGGAAGGTGCGATCCAGACCCGCGGACAGAATGTTCATGCTCATGCCGTCGCCGCTGTCCTCGCGCGCGATCATCGAGTTGTACCCGTAGAACTTGATCTTCGTGCTGCTGAGGATGTGGCCCTCGCGGCTCTGGAACAACCGCGGGGAATGGTCGATCTCGTCGACCGCCCAGAGACGGAGCGAGTTGTCGCCGCCGCCGCTGATAAACTGGAACTGGTTGGGAATGAACTGCAGCGAGTGCACCGCGCCCTCGTGCGCGTCCTCCAGCTCGTAGCGGAGACGTCGTTCCTAGCGGTGACAGAGGAGGTGATGATGCACCTTGATGTCCCAAATGCAGATGTGGCCCGTGGCGCTTCCCGTGATCATGATGGGGGCCTTCTCCATGTTGGAGAAGAAGGAGATCGCCGTTACGGCGGAAGACTGGCGGAATTGCATTACGCTCTACGATGGACGGGTCGAGCAAACAGATACCTCGTCGTACTTGAGATTGAGGATGTCGATCGTGCCGTCCTCCAAGCCGATCGCCACGACGTCCACGGAGGGCGTTTGCTCGATGAAGGTGATTCCGCAGGAGTATCCCTTGAAGTCCATGATCAGCGACCCCGTGCGGATGTTCCACAGCTGCAGCTTTCCGCTCGAGCTACCGATCAGCACTTTGTTGAGATAGGCATTTGGATGGAGGATGAAGGACGGCGAGAAGTTCGAGCCAAGGTTGATGGTGCGGATGCACTCTTCGTTGATCCAATTCCACACGCACAAGTAACCATCGTCTGAGACGGGGAGAACATAGTCTCCGATACGGCACATCGTCACGATGGGTCCGTGCTCGCCTTTCAGCGTGGCGGCCTTTGCAAAGCGCTTCCATTTGAGAACATCCTTGTCCACGGCAGTAAGCGTCCACTCCTTTTCCACAGCAAGCGCACTACACTAAATGCAACACGGCGAGATATACGTGATTTCCTTTGTCAACTGAGGAGAAACCATGACCAACTGAAGACCCTTCGCCTTGTAAACGTGGAACGACCTCCCAACCGGCACACACAAAAAGGTGTCTGCTCCTACGCATGAGCGAAAACGACCCACAACCAACCGAGTTGGTTCACACTCAGCCTTTTGCTTCCACATACCAAGCCGATGATCTTATACGGGTAGAGGATTCTCGAACCAGTCTTCTCGCTCATTTTTGGGACTCTGGATTCCTTTTGGAATTGACGAAGAACCCCCTATTTTGGCTTTCGTTGAAAACAAACAGAAATAGACTTTCGAGAACAAACTTGGAAACTGGGAAAAGCGACCGACATCTGGGCGTCAACGGATCGGAGAGAGCTTACTGATGAGTGTCTTTTCCACGACGTTGCGGAAAGCGTTGGGAAGTGCAATAGTCACGACATTTGGAATATCTAGGGGTAACAGTCGCGATGATCTTGCACTCTCCAAATACACTTCTCTCGTGTTGATGAATGCATTTCCTTTTGTCGTGACTGCTTTAAGGGAATTCAAATCTCCCATTTAACGCAACAGTCACACTTACTCTTTATGCGCAATGAGCATATCTTCTCTGCCCTTCCCACAAAAACGAGAGTCCCAATATTGATTGTCGTCAGCAGGGGCAGGTCTACTGTTAACGGGGGAACGTGGTTGTGACTCAAGAACACAACACGCGTCGCTAATGCAAAGCAGCCCTTTCCTAGCACCAGATTTGACAGCTTGGGCAAGTCTACTCGTGATCCACACATTCTAGATCCACCCGAGAGCACGAAGTTTGCTCCATAGAAACATGCCGACAAGATGTCCTGTTTCATGCCGAACGAAAGCTCCTGCAGAGAGGGCAAATCTATGACGGAACAGAACACAACAATCACAACTGCTCAGTCTGCACGAGCAACTGGCAGCGAAGGAATAACGGCCGATCGACAGCGACTGGAGCGCCGTGCAGTCCGTCACCTCGAAACTGCCGGGGCGGGGATTCATGTTCAACTCGTCGACCAGTGTGTAGTCGGCAAGGACGAAGGACTGCACGCCGATCTCGATCTTCGTCAGTTTCGGCAGCTGAGAGACGGAGAACGAAGCGCAGTACTTGAAGCAGCCGTCACCGATGAACAACTCCTTCAAGGAAACGCACGCCGTGAGTGACCACGACGTCAGCGAAGGATCGTTGCAACAATGGTCCTTGATCACCACCTTCGTCACCGTGGAGGTCAGCGTTTGGAGCTGCGCAGGCTCAGCAACCACGAACCCATCTTGCGCATTCAGGAAGTGTCTGATGGGATGGTAATTCTGGAACAGCGAAGCGTCTACCACTCAGACATAACAACCTCAGGCACTCGAAACCTCCACCTTTTCAAGCGCGTGGAACGCTTTTGGTAAAGCCAGGAACGTCAGACTCGGAACGTCTACTCGTCAACCAAGCACGCAATCGGCACCGTAAAGAGTCACATCTGAGACGAAATAGAAGCAATTCTGCTCTCCCTCGATTCGTTGTAGTGCCGGCAAATCTGCGTGTTATTCTCACAATGCAGCCACCACTTTGCATCACAAGCGAATTCTTATTGCTGGAATGACCGTTCAGCGCCGAGGGACCGAGAACCATCTTCTCCAGCTTGGGCAGGTCTGTGAGTCATCGCTTGGACTGAAAGCAACTTGAGATAACGGTGTGCGCCGAGTCGGAGAACGACCACTTTCCAAACACGACACTCTTGAGGGAAGGCAAATCTGCGGAGTCACTCCAGATCGAGAACACGACTTAACAACGAACAGTCGGCGGGGTAGAAACACGCACTGATGTCTTTAGCAGTGCCGAACTCTATCGATTTCAGCGAATGCAGGTCTATAATGAAGGCACGCATCAAGTATTACTCTCAATCACACAGGCAGACGCGTCAGCGAAGGAGAGAGGACCGATTTTGATGCTGACGAGCGAGGGACAGTACATAATCCCCAGTCCAGAGTCTCTCCTTCCGATGTCCTCTGCCTTAATGCTCTCTTCTGCGACCTCTGTGAAGGAGTGGGTGCCCACAGTCAGGCTGGCTAAGTGCCTGAGAGACTTGAGCTTTAGCCAGGAACAGTGCTTGAAGCAGTAGTTGCCAACCGATAGCGTGACCAGCTGCTTCCAGCTCGCCAGCGACCACTCTTGAATGCTCTCCTGGTTGCAGCAGTTGTCGGCGACGAAGACGTGCCGGACTGTGTTTGGCATCATATCAAACTTGTGGTAATTGTCGATGCAGTAGACTGTGGTGCCCGACTTGAAGCGAGTGATACTGTCCAAGTCGCTCAGCAGCCCCATATCTACTCTTGATTCTCTATTCCAGCGCAAACTCGCAGTATCCAGATGCGTTAAGGCGGAGAAGGCGTGGGGCAGGCAGATGTCTTCGATATTCGGACTGTCTAGTTTCAACTCCACCATGCATCGTTACTCTTCAGAACTGCCTTCTTGACGTACTGCAGACTTCCTTCCTTGCCGTAGAACGTGCGAAGAGACTGTAAGTCTATTCCTGAGAAGTCGATGCACACCACACTCTCCATATGAATTGTGCTCTCCTTGTTGCGGTTGCCCATGAAGACCCTGTTGCCCAGATCGAGAGTGGTCAACTGAGGCAGGTCTAGCTCTCACAAATCCCCCAGTGCCTCACTCGAAAAGACAACCTCGGAGCAGTAGATGAAGCAGTCATCGTCAATGTGGACGCTGACCAAGGCAGTCAGATCTATCGCTCAACCCACCATTCGCTGCAGTACCGTCCAATACACACTTGTCAAAGTCGGAGAACGAAGATGCGCCGATTGTGATCGTCTGCAAGTGCGGGCAGTTCGCCACGATAAACGACGAGTGGCGCGAGGTCTGAGGCACACCGTCGCACCCCGAAAACGAGTGGCTTCCAACAACAATCGTCTCCAGGAAGCCAAAGCCCTTCAGCACGAAGTCGGTGATGAACTTGAAACAACCGTCCGCCACGACTAGCGTGCGCAGATTCGTGTAGATGGAGAGTTTCCACTGCGTGATCCTCTCGTCGTTGCAGACGTTCGACATGGTGGATATGGCTTCGATACTCTTCCTCATCACAGACAGGTCCACGCTGCTCCGAATCACGTGCATGGAGTTGTTTGAATGTGAAGTCGGCGGAGAACTCCTATCACTGTCTGTACTCTGTGAAGGCGTCTGCTCAAAAGAGGGGACATGTGGATAAGGAATTGGGTAACCGACTATCCTCTCTTTCTTCGACAGACGCGTGCTCAGCGTGGAGAGATACGAAGAAGTGACTTCACTGCCGAGACGCGCGATCGTTGCCGAGTATCCCGTCTCTCGCATTTGCGCAACCGCTTCTTGAAGGAAGGGGTGGGACGCCAGGTCCTTCGGGGAAGGACGCTTGGCGACATCCCGCTGCAGACACTGAGCAACGAAGTCGCAGAACGATTGCGACCAATCAGACGAGTGGAGCGTGGGGATCGGCCCTTCTTTCACTTCTTTCATCAACTACCCATTATTCCGCATAAGAAGTGTCACATCGGGGAAGGAGGCACACTTCTGGTATGGACTCTTTCCCTCGGCGAGTTCGATCGCGGTGACTCCCAACGACCAAATGTCGCTCTTCAAGCAGCCATGACCCTCCAACAGTTCCGGCGCCATCCAAGCGAGTGTCCCGCAGAAATCGCTTTTCGTAGAGATGGAGTGATCCAAGCGAGCTGAAACGCCAAGATCACCCAGCTTGGCAACTCCCTTCTGCGACAGGAAGATGTTGCCCCCTTTGATGTCCTGCATATAATCATCTCGCACTCACCGTTACGCGATGCATGATGCATTTGCTGTGGAGATACAGCAAGCCAATGACGCAGCAAGCCATGATGTCCCGAATCTCCTCTTCCGTGAACGTTCTGCGCTTGGACAGAAAGGATGCCGCCGACCCGTACCGACAATACTCCATGATGATCTATCTTGAACAGAAAAACGCGGCCATACCCAGCAATTCGTATCGTCTATAAACGAATCCTTGTATTGCACGATGAAATCAGAATCGCACATCTTCATTGCCGAGATCTCAGAGAACGACGATTTCTCGACGAATCCCTTCGCTATTCGCTTCATTGCAACGCTACAGCCATCAATCCTCCGTTCGCCGACGTAAACAGACCCGAAACTCCTATGTATGATCACCCCTTCAGTCCCTTGCCCTGCTCCCAACAACTCTTTTGTCACATAGCCTGTATCATCGTCGCTACAGGGAGTGGGAGTTGGCAACATGTTTCTGTGTCGCCTTCTGATCTCAGTGCAAGCATACCGTAGTGACAAAAGCAACTATATGACAATCGCTGAAGTGAAACTGTGGAAGAACCACCACATTGCAAATCAAGGAACAAACAGAACCACGAAACAACTCTATTTGCAACTACAACCAATACCATAACAAAGAGTACAGAAGAAAGGCACGACAGACAAAACGCCCCATTTGCGGTACGAATACACGGAGTGAGAAGAGGACAGGAGAAGCAACGCTACTCCGGTGGAAGTCCCGGAAAGGCGACGATGCGAACAATCCCCATGATACAAAAGCTACCTATGAGAAAACAAATGGTCAGCAAACCAGCAAGACACCACGATTTGCGTGTAGTCGATTTCATTGAACTTGATTCCCGCAAACGAGCCGCAAATGAACGCCATTGACAGCCACGCGAAAAAGCCGTTCTGGAAATGAGATAGAACCACAACACACCTACAGACCAACAAATGCAAAACACACTAAACAGAAGGGACAGAATTGCTGGATAATCCGGCGGCAGCATGTCTGGATACCGTTCTGGTGCCGGATACGCGGAATAGGAGGGAGGGGCGTGCACATCCTCCTCGGGCACCTCCTCGCTTTCCCCCTGCTTCACCAACAGCCACTCCGTCGTTTGGTGAAAACCAGTATTCCTTTCCCGTAATTCCATTCTTTGTGTGTGTTCCGTCCCAATAGTTTGAAAATTGGGACAGCGAGTGTAAAACAAACCCAAGAAGCGTGTCTCAACACGTGGAAGAAGTCGTTCATGATAGGAAGCTTGCTGTTCACTGCTCGCATGAGCTCCTCCCTCATCCACTGCTCTGCAGATTCCTCGCTCACTACGCATTACAGTGGCACTCCTCACCCCTACGGTCCAAGCGGCACGCTTTCAGGAAGAATCTGGTATCGTTATCCGAAGCAATGTCGTCAATCCCGCTCTCCCTCATCAGCTCCAGCAGCGAGTAGAAGAGTAGGTAGTTCTGCCTCATCACACGGTAGCACCCCAGCGCGTTTCTCATGAACTCCTGGAAGTTGGGGTGATTCTCCCCACCAAGCACGTTGTAGTACGCCTTCGTGAACAGGAACGAGTGCGTCTCTCTCTTGATCCCCAACTTGGACTTGTAGTGGCCGAGAATGTGTCCGAAGTCAATGTGGAAGAACCCAGTCTTGTTCAGCATCAGGTTGTCGTTGTGGCGGTCGCCAATGCCCATCAGGTACACGAACATGATGTATCTAGCGATGACAGCCACCATAAGCATTCACTGTCCCAGCGAGGACGCGAAACGCGACGAAATCACCTCGATGCTCTCGTTGTTGCGCTGTTTCGCGTCCTTCTTCCTCAGCACGCGTGGCGCCTCCAGCCGCAGCAGCTCCTCGCAACGCTGTCTCTCCGTCACGAGCGATTTGTTCGACACGGAGGAGTTGGTGATGAGGTACTCGAGAATGGCGAAGTTGTGGAGCAGCACGCGCTTCGCCGTGTTGATCTTGTTCTTCAGACTGTGCTTCGCTAGCCGTGAGTCCCTCGCCACACGCCCACCCTTGTCCGCTTGCATCACCACGTTGGCGATGTTGTTGGCGTCGTTGTACACGTCGCCGATCGTCACGGAGTCGTTCACGATCTCGATGAGACCCTCCTCCGTGCTCGTGCTCAGACACGCGTAGTACTGGAAGTGGTTCGCGAACCCGTTCTCCTCCAGAAGGAGACCCAGAATGCGAATGATCGCCGTGATCAACTGGTCCTTTCGGATGTCGTCGCCCTTCTTCACGAGCACGTTGAACACCTCGCAGGCGTCGTCTCTACCCATCACACCCACTCCCCTTCGTCACCGCTTGCCGCCGATGATGCTCTTCATCTTCTCGTGGTTGTTCACCACGAAGGACAGGAATAGAGGCAGCTTCTTGCTCGCCATCACCTTGCACTGCGCGTAGTTGATTCCCGCCAACTCGAATCCGGAGTACAGCGGAAGCGAGAACGGTGGCGACAGACTCACGGAATGCAGCTGCGACACCAGCGCGATCTCTCTGTTCTCCTGACTGCCAATCTCCTTGATCTGGCTCGCGATCGCCATGAACTGCTTCACCAGCAAGTACTAGACATCAACGCACCCTCTCGCGCGCACCTCCGTGCCCACCTCGATCTTCATCGTCTTCGTGATCGCCAGCAGAACGCCCAGGTACGCCTGGAAGCGCTTGTGGAACAGAGCGTACGTGGAGTTGGACTAGGCGTCACATGACCACTCCTCGCCCACCTGGAGCTGCCAGTAGAGGGCGTGGGCGAACTCGCCGCACTCCAGCGCCTTTCGCAGCAAGAAGCGAATCAGTGCGTTGAAGTCGTGCGTGTCCCACTTCAGCGCCTGCACCAGCTGCGACGCGTACAGCACGCACTCGTCGTTGCTGATGATCTGCTCCAGCTGGCGCACCACCATCTCGCGGAGAACACGGTCTCCATTCCGTCGCGACAACAACAACAGCAGCTTCCCCACCAGGTCGTGGTGGTTCTGCGGCGCGTTCGCCTCCAGCGAGGAGGAGGGCTGCTGGAGAAGCGCCTGCAGCGCGGCGGGGAAGGCGGAGTACACGCGATTCAGCGCAGCCAGGTTGGTGTACTAGGGATGAGGAGAAGAGTCAGGCGGAACGTCGACGGCGTCGCAGAGGAGCAGCGCGAGGAACGGGTGCTTGCACTCCGCAATGTACCGTCGGAGAACGCTCTTTTCGCCGTCCGTCAGGTGCTCGCTATGCCTCACCACCCAACTCAAGCGCAACTCGAAGTCTCTGGAGGCGATGGCTGTCAGCACAGCCTGCTCCTCCGGCCTCTCCACCTTCGCCGTGCTCTCGCGGTAGAGGTAGCAGTAGCGTGTCCGCTTCTCGCGCGGAGTGCACACGATGCGTACCACACCCGCGGCGCCGGTGCTCCGATACGCCGAGGGCAGCTCGAACGAGAACGCCTCCTCTTCAAACAGCGAGATGGTCTGCTCGCGCTCGATCAGATAGCCCTGCACGTGACGCCTCCACCCGTCTCTCACGTGTTCGTCGTAGAGCGGAATGGCGCCGACGAGCGTGGTGTTGCCGACCACCAGCTTCGTCATGAGGACGGTGTTGAAGTTGGTGCGGTTGAAGTGGATCGCCGTGTGCACCTGCTTCTGGCAGACGGAGGCAAGACTCCGGTTCACACTCGTCCAGTCGCAGTTGGGGATGGGAAGAATCGTGTAGTCCGAAGTGCACGTCCCGTTCTGGAAGGAGGCGAAGCGAATCGAGTTCTACGCCTCACCAGCGAGACAGAGCAGCACGTTGGAGTAGTACAGCTGGCTCTTGGGACTCTTGAGCACGGTAATGGAGTCGACCACGAAGCTCAGCACGTCGGACTCGGGAGCGTCGAACGACAGCTGCTCGGGCTGGAACGAGAGGAGCGGGACGAGCGCGGCAAGGCTGAGACAGATGTGCTGCAGGAGCAGCTTCTCCTCGTGCGAGAAGGCGGCGTGCTCGCTCGACTCGGTGGCGCGAATCACCTGCAGAAGTCCCACGAGGCACGAGTCGCTGTAGAGCGGGATGTTCAGACAGTCGTAGATCTGCGTGCTACAGCGTCAACCCAACTCCCGGCCCCCACTCGATCAGGCGGTAGTAGTTGGAGTTGATCTTGGTCAGGTCCACCTCGACGGACACGCCCTGGTGGTACTACGCCTCACGCAGCGCCAGGACGCGCACGATCTCATAGCACTCCGTGTTGCTGCGAGTGAGGAAGAAGGAGATGCCGTCCAGGCGCACCTCCCGCAGCAGGTTGTCGCAGAAGCGGTCGATGTTGCGCTCGTCCCTCCCGCTGTCGAAGAGACAGTCCACGAACCGCACGATCTGGTAGAACTGCGCCGGATTGCTCAGAAACAGGTCGTGCAGTCGCTCCATCTCCTCTCCGTACACGCCCGTCGCGCACGAGTCGGCTTGTCGCGGAAGCTCCGGGTGGATGGACGCGTGGCTGTCGTAGAGAGAGTCGCTGGCTGGAGGTGCTGTCATGGCGTTCAGCGAGCTCATCATCGCTGTCAGCTCGATGGGAGTCTCGATCTCCTCTCCCTACGCGTGAAGCACGGCACGAGAGCCCACCAGAGAGATGACGGACATGTAGTCGGACTGCGACAGACTCAGGAGGAAGCCGTCCGACAGCGAGAAGAGAGAATACGTCGCGAACTGGGGAATCAGCAGGTTGGAGGCCCCATACACAGCGCCCGGCACCAACACGCCGTAAGGGTAGTCTACTGTGAGAGGGAACGATGACTGGTACAGTGGCCGTCGAGAATGCTGCGCTTGAACTTCTGGATCTTCCCTCTGACGAGGATGAGCAGCCGGTCGACCAGCTCCTCCTCTCTCACGATGACTCTACAGTCGCATCACCCAGCAGGGAGTACTCGTGCTGTCTGAACTCGACGGGCGTGAAGAGCGGAATGAGCTGGCTAATCTGGAAGGAGGAGAGGTAGCGAAAGCAGGAGAGAGAGGACAGGAACGAGGGGAACTGGGGATCTAGCGGTGATTCTTGGGGAAATGCCCCACCTCGCGTGTAGTCCTCCGAGAGGGAGAACGCGCTGCTGGAAGGCGTTTCGCTGCTACCCATCATCTTGCACTCCATTGCGAACCTCACTCGCTCGGTGATGATGCTCTTGCACGTCCCCGCGAAGAGCGCCGTGAAGAGCTCAGAGGACATGCTCGCTTCGGTTCGGTCGTTGCTGTTCATCTTCTCAAACGCTTGGTTCTACGCGTCACGCACGGAGAGCGGAGACAACGAGAATCATGGGGAGTTGGGGGCGCTGGGCTTTGGAGAGCGGCTGCTCGATGTCCAGGAGGAGCGGCTTTCTTCCGGGGAACGCAGAGCACTGTCGCGCGAACTCCAGAATGAACTCTTCGTCCGACGACTCCCTTCCCGCTCCCTCATCCACGTCGGGCATGTGCTCCAACGAGCTGCTTCTGGGATCGTTGTTGTCGTTAGACGGAGCGGATGCGAGAGACGACCGATTGCTCACGGAAGGACGATTCGGTCTCGCATGGGGATTGGGGACCAAGCCCGATTCTCTGACGTACATATTCGCTGCCTCGAGCTGCTCGCGCAAGTCCGCTCCCGATTGCGGCTGTTGCTCCTGGGCGATGTCACATGGAGGCGCAACTTCGCGGGTGGACGCACTTCCTGTTGTCGCTTGTTGATCCATGGATAATCCTTGCAAATTCGTTTGCACAACCTCTTTATTGCGTCGGAGAATAACGGAGAATCCTATTGGTCGCCGTTCTCCTGCTCTCGCGAAGGCATGAACATCCCATATTCGCTCGACTGGATTCGTTGCACGTGCAGCACCTCCATTCCGTGCGGGAGAAGTGCTCTATTCGCTCATTTCTGGAGAATGGAGTAGCAATTATGAAAGAATAGTACTATCAAGCTCACAGCACGAATTATCACCACGCTAACTATTCAATTTGTGATCAGAGCGAGAAGAGAGACTCGCATGATTTGTATGAGGTAGTGAGAGAAACGAAACGAGTGCCTTGGTAGTATAGTTGGTCAGTACATCACGTTGTGGCCGTGATAACCCGTGTTCGATTCACGGCTAAGGCATTTTTCTTTTCACAAACACAACAGTAGGAGGGGTATTCATGGCATTGTACATTCACACAAAAACGGATTCGCTTCCTGCTGCGATCTGGACCCGTGACCAGCGGTATGGCGGGGAGATGCGCGCAACCGCCGGAATACATGAGATTCTTCAGCCGATCGCACTGCTTTCGATCGCTCTTGCACCGACGGTAGAAGTCGCTCTTTCGGTTCCCTGACAGGTACTTCACGTAGTGTGTCGAATCCGTATCAAACCCGTCTTCAGCGCGAGGTGTTTCCTCTTCCACAGCTTCAGACTGCATGGCCTGCAGCGGAGCGATGTACTTCTCCTAGACATCACGCGAGATCGCGATCACGCACCTTGCTCGCCTCCTTCATTCGCTTCGCCTTCGGCGAGACCTTCTCGTTGATGTTGAGCCACATCTTCACGATGCGCTCCTTTGTCGAGTTGTAGGTTTTGATCAGAGACGACTTCAGCTCCAGATCGGACGTCGTCGCCTCCTGCAAGAGCTGAGGGTCCGGAGTCATGTTCATTTTGACCGTGAGCGAAGCATCCGTCGGACTCTCGAGCAGCACTTCTGGCGATTGTCGTTCGGAGTGGGAGAAGAACTGCATCCTTCGTTTCTTCCGCTTGCGTTCTGTGGGGATATCCGAATCGTCCTTCGACTTATGGCGCGCCGTGCCTTGGAGCTTGTCCGAAATGGATACGACAATCGGGAAGCGTTCTCCGATTTCATACACCAGCTTCGGGATGCCCATCTCTTCTTGGAATTGGGTCGGAATAAGTGCTTTGTTGAAGAATGAGTAGAGCGAGCGGTATTCCACCTGGAGTCTGTTCTCTTTCAGCTCAAAGTACTTCTCTATGGTTGAGACGGAGCGCGGAACCCAAACCAATGCAAAGCCCACGACCAATGAAGCTGATGTGCTTGATCCACACCTCGCAGTTCTCGTTTTTGCTGGGCCCGGAGAGGACGTAAACGGAGAGCAGCGACTTGCCAATCTTTGTCACAACTCCCAAATACGTAGTCTACACGTGAGTGAATCCTGCAGTGCGTACATTCCCGTCGTCGTTCGAATAGGAGACAAGATCGTTTTCCACCACCTCGATTTCCGTCTTTTGATGGACTAGACATCGTATTTCACGCGAATGCATTACCGGCATGTGCCATGGACAAGATATCCTTTCGATTTATGGTGACCGCGGCACTGTTGTCAAGAACACAATCGACGGTGGAGAGTGTGCACCGCTCCACTTCGACGGTGGCTATATGATCCTGCGTATGATCGGAATAGAAGAGCAGATACGGAAGATACGGGTATCTCTACGATGTCCCCCTTTCCGCAGAATACTTCGCAGTATTTGTCGATAGCGAAGTATAGCGTCCGATTCATATAGAACGAATTGTGTTTATGGAGGGCTGGAAACACAACGCTCCTCGGTAACAACAATGGAATAACCGCGGCAAACACTGGTAGAGAAGGCGTCGCACAGAAGAAGGAATCGTTCGCATTCTGATCTAGATGGAAAACGATATCGTAAAACTGGTTGTGAAAGGCGCGGGAGTGAGTGAAGCAAACACAGAGTATGTGGAGAGTGGAAAGCGGTAGGCGGATCTCCTGTGTTGGTCATGGGCATAGCGATAACGTGCGGAGATGGGAGAGTGAAAACGGTTTTGAGATGTTCCGTTTTAACGTTCCTGGAAAGGGTGAGATGTCCCGTATCTTTATTGACGTGTAGGAAGGAGTTCGGGAAGACGATGGTTCTTTGGAAAGATCGGCAGTAAGGCGATTTACTTCATTAAGGACAATGCGAATGTACCGCCGAAGGAGGGATGGAGCGTAGTGGAAGTTGGTATGATTGACGTATAGTGCCACCCCACTGGAAAGCCTCCCGTGCCAACCATTGAGTATGTGTATAAGAATGGAGCGCCGAAGGATGAGAGTGAAATAGAAGATATAGTGGAGAACGACACAAAGAGTGAGAAGGTGGATGAGGAGAAGGCGAAGAAGGAGGCTGAGGAGAAGGCGATACTTGAGAAAGAAGCTGAGGAGAAGAAGAAATTGGAGGAAGAGAGATTGAAGAAAGAGGCAGAGGAGAAGGAGAGATTGGAAAAGGAGAGATTGGAAAAGGAGAGACTTGAGAAGGAAGCTGAGGAGAAGGCCAGAAAGGAGGCTGAAGAGAAGAAGAGGTTGGAGGAGGAGAAGGCAAAGAAGGAAGCTGAAGAGAAGGAGCGTATTGAGAAGGAGAGACTGGAAAAGGAGGCTGCTGAAGAGAGAGCGAGAAAGGAGGCCGCTGAAAAGGAGAGACTCGCCAAGGAGGCTGAAGAGAAGGCGAAGAAGGAAGCTGAAGAGAAGGCGAGATTGGAAAAGGAGGCCGCTGAAAAGGAAAGACTCGCCAAGGAGGCTGAAGAGAAGGCGAAGAAGGAAGCTGAAGAGAAAGCAAGAAAGGAAGCCGAGGAGAAGGAGAGACTCGCTAAGGAAGCCGAGGAGAAGGCGAAGAAGGAGGCTGAAGAGAGAGCGAAGAAGGAAGCGGAAGAAAAGGCGAAGAAGGAAGCTGAAGAGAGAGCGAGAAAGGAAGCGGAAGAGAAGGAGAGACTCGCCAAGGAGGCCGAAGAACAAGCAAAGAAGGAGGCCGAAGAGAAGGCTAAAAGAGAAGCCGAAGAACAAGCGAAGAACGCGGCTGAAGAGAAACCCGCGAAACCCTCCGCTCTGGAGCGCCTTCTGCAGTCCACCCCCACGATGACCATCGAGCCCGCCCAGCCCGCTGTCGACGAGGAATACGAAGAGCCCATCATCTCTCCCTCCGAGCGCATGCTCTGCAGCGGCGTGCTGGCCGGCTCCGTCACCGAGTGCGCTCTCGTTCACGACACGCCCACATACACCTGCACATTCACTCGCGACTTCGCGTCTCGCCAGCACAACCCTCCGAACCAGAAGGAGCAGTGGACCTCCGCCATCCCCTACTCCCGCTTCAGAGCGCTCCACAACTACTACCACCACGTCTACCCCGCCGTCAGCTTCCCCAAGCTGCCCTCGCCCGTGAAGAAGGCGAACAAGAAGCAGCTGGACGTGGCGACGGCGGAGATGAACAACTATCTCCAGGGCGTTCTCAACCTCCGCAACAGCGGCAGGATCGACGCGCCCTTCGCGAACGAGCAGGTGCCGGCGGAGGACGCGCTGCTGCGCGACGTGCTGCAGATGGTGATGCGAGGCTACGGCATCCACAACCCGCTGGGCCAGAAGGAGGGCGGCGTGCGCGTGAAGCTGGTGCTGGACAACGAGGCGCCGTTCGGCTTCCTGAAGGACGAGGACCGCATCGCGCTGCAGAACGACTGCTGCGCGGATTGCGGCGCGCGCATTGGCGGCAAGCGTAGCGGCGGAGACGGCGTGTGAGGCGTAGAGGGTCTGTTCAAGAAGGACTACCGCTACTGCGAGTACAGTCATTACTACTACTGCATGAACTGCCACAGCAACCGCACGTTCATCATCCCGGGCCGCCTCGTGCTCCAGTGGGACTTCAAGAGCTACCCCGTGGCGAACGTGTGCGCGGAGTACCTGCAGAGCATCTTCGACCAGCCGCTGATCTGCGTGTCGTCGGTGAACCCGGAGATCGTGGAGAAGGTGAGTGTTGGGCGAGGGCGTGAGGGGTAGAACGCGGTGCTGCACAGGATCCGAGAGCTGCGCTCGCGCCTGAGCTTCATGTACGACTACGTGAAGACGTGCAAGCAGAAGGAGGAGCTGCTGCGCCTGCTGGAGCCGCGCCTGTACTTCATGATGGGCACGGAGATGATGTCGCTGAAGGACTTCGCGGAGATCAAGAGCGGCACGCTGCTGCCGTGGCTGGAGAGAGTGGTGGCGGCCATCAACAAGCACATCACGCAGGACTGCGTGGTAGGGGAAGAGAAGGAGAGTGAGGCGTAGCTGTGTCAGGCGAAGGGGTTCATCTGCGAGATCTGCAAGAAGGACCCGATCATCTTCCCGTTCCAGTTTGACACGACGGTGATTTGCCGTCGCTGCAATGTTCGTGGCGGAGTGAGGCGATGAGGCGTAGGCGGTGTACCACAAGGGCTGCTTCAAGGGCATGGAGAACTGTCCGAAGTGCAAGCGAATCCGCGAGAGGAACTTGAAGGAGAAGGAGGAGCTGGGTGACTTTTCCGAGAAGGTGGTGGACGAGGAGCGCCACCAGCCCATGATGAGAACGCTTAGTGACTAACGTGTTTGTTCAACAAGGAGGCGAAACGGACTTGTACTTGGAGCGCACCTCTTCCAGCTGGTCGAGCTGCTGCCATAGCTTGCGGTTGTTCGTGTTGATGTAGACCGCGATGAGGGGGAGGCCCAGGACGAGCACGGGCAGCATGGGGAGACCCAGATGAAGTGAACTCCACTTCGTACGAGAGAGAAGGAAAAAGACGGTCAGGAAGACGGCGGGAATCGCGTAGGCTACATGACGCGCGATGCGCATCCACGGATAAAACACAATCAGAATCTATAATCAGAGTGGACACGGGGAGAGTACGGCGGTGACGCACAGCATGATGCTCACACTCAAACACGGCAGCACCATGCAGTAGTTGTAGTTGCCGACGGTCAGCACGCGCACGATGTTCGGGAACCGTCCCCACTCTGGCTCCGTCATGCCGTACAGGAATCCGCAGATAAACACGACAATCAGCGCCGTGTAGCAGAACTACGAAGTCATCGCGACGTACAATGAGGTACTCTCCACATATTCCGCTGTCTCTCGAGCTCGCCGCGCGCGTAGGATATGAACTCGTCCTGCTCTAGACGTGATCGGCGAAAGCGAGGCAAACCGTCCAAATTCAGTGCCTGGTTGTTGCTTACCTTGTCGAGCAGCTCCTTTCGATTCCGCACTTTGTCCGCCATGGTCTCGGGATGGAGAATAGGATGCGAGAAGGAGAGAGGGCCCGATAATGGAAGGCCCCTAAAGCGCGAATGGAATAATCGGGAATGCGGTACGATGCCCATATCCAAATCATGATCGGGCCCTCATTCTCCATTACCTTTCCATGTTTGGTTCTGCACAAAACAATCAAATCTACCATGTCCGTTCCTTCTAACCTCTCCAAGGAATTCATTGAGTTCGTGAAAGCGATCGGCGACAGCAAAACGAAGCAGGAGGAAGACGAGATCGTCATTAAGCAAATCGGCATCCTGAAGAGAAAGATCATGGATACGAAGTGCGACAACGTAGGGACGAGCGCGCTGGCGATAAGGAATAGCGCACAACCAAAGAGAATATGCTTCGCATGATCTACTGCGAGATGCTGGGCCACGATTGCTCGTTCGGCTACATCAAGTGCATCGAGGTCGATTCTGGGGGAGGCGAGTGACGACTAGCTGTCCGCGAACCCGAACGTGTATTTGAAGAAGGTGGGCTACCTCGCGGCTGCCAGCTGCATCGGCCCCGAGCACGAGTTCCGTTTCATGGTTATCAACATGCTCCAGAAGGTGTGTTTCGTGTTTTGGGCGTGATGGGTAGGATATGACCTCGAACGACCACACCGAGGTGGCGAACGCCCTGGTGGCCACGTCCATGCTGATCACGACGGAAATGATTCCCGCCGTCATCGGACCGGTGGCGAACCTCCTCTCCCACAAGCGCGAGTTCGTGCGCAAGCGAGCTCTCCTCGCCCTCCACCGCTTCTACCAGCTGGACAAGACGAGCATTTCTCATCTCTACGACGAGATCTTCAAGCTGCTGTGCGACCCCGACCCGTCCGTCATGACCGCCTCCGTGGTGCTGCTCGACGACATCTGCAAGGACGACCCCACCATCGCCAAGGGTCTGGTTCCCTCGCTCGTGAGCATCCAGAAGCAGATCATCGAGATGCGTCTCCCTCGCGACTACGACTACCACAACGTGCCCGCCCCGTGGGTGCAGATCAAGATCATCCGCCTGCTGTCGCGCCTCGGCTACGGCGACCAGACCACCTCGGAGAAGATGTACTCCGTGATCGCCGACACGATGGCGCGCGCCGACGCGGGCACCGCCATCGGCCACGCCATCAGCTACGAGTGCATCCGCTGCGTGGTGCGCATCTACCCCAACAGCGACCTGCTGGAGGCTGCCAGCAAGGCCACCGCCTTCTTCATCAACAACCCCGTGGCGAACCTGAAGTACCTGGGTCTGAACGCGCTGGGCGAGATGGTGAAGGAGAACCCGACGGTGGCGGCAACGCACCAGATGGCCGTGATGAACTGCCTGTCGAGCGACGACGAGGCGCTGAAGCGCAAGGCGATCGACCTGCTGTTCGCGATCAGCAACGAGAACAACGTGCAGGTGGTGATCGACAAGATGCTGGACTTCCTGAAGACGACGAACGACGAGTACTTCCAGATCCTCCTCATCACGCGCGTGAACGACCTGGCGGAGCGCTTCGCGCCCAACCCCTCGTGGTACATCAAGACCATCACCCAACTGTTCCTCGCGGCGGGCGACGTCGTGCCCAACAACGTGGCGTCGACGGTGATGAAGCTGTTGGAGGAGGGCCAGGGCGACCCCGACATCGACTACAAGATGCGCAGCGAGGCCGTCGCCATGTACCTCGAGCTGATGGACGAGCCCAAGCTCCCCGCCGTGTTCGTCCAGGTGCTCTGCTTCGTGCTGGGCCAGTACGGTGACACCGCCGAGGTGGGCGTGGAGGAGGTGGTGCGCCGCCTGTGCGCGCTCTTCGCGCGCCTCTCCGACGTGGAGACCAAGGGCTACTGCGTGAACGCCATCATGAAGAACTGCGGCCGTCTGGGCAGCGCCACGGAGGACGCGGACCTCATCATGAAGGAGTGCTGCTTCTCGCGCGACGTGGACCTCCAGCAGCGCGGCTACATGTTCAAGGTGATGATGGAGGAGATCGGTCTGCTGAACGTGGCGTGCCCCGGCGCCAGCGAGGACCAGGCCTTCGAGGTGGACGAGTCGCTCGCCTTCCTGCAGACCTACACCGACGAGATGCGCATCAACGGCGCGCCCGAGTACAACCCGCCCGAGGACAGCGAGGAGGAGAGAGAGGAGGAGGCCAACCAGCTCAAGGTCGACGCCTACGCCGCTCCCGAGGTGGCCAACTACGGACCTGCTGCTGGCGCGCCCGAGCCTGCCGCCGAGCCCGCTCCCGCCGCCACCGGCTTCTTCGGCGCGGCTCCTCAGCCCGCCGCGCAGCCCGCTCAGCCTGCTGCCCAGCCTTCCGCCTCGGACATCTTCGGCGCGAACAAGGCTGCCGATCTGTTCGGCAACACGGGCGGCGGCTTCTTCGGTCCCGCCAAGACCACGAAGGTGGTGACGCCGCAGCCCACGACGCCCAGCACCAACAGCAACGCCTACGACCTGTTCTCCTCGAACTCGGGTGCCGGTCTCTTCGGCGCCACGCCCGAGCCCGCCGCTCCCGCTCCTGCTGCGCAGCCTGCTGCTAACGACATGTTCTCCATGGACTTCAGCGCGCCGCAGCCCGCTGCCCAGCCCGCGCAGCCCCAGCAGACCGGATTCGATTTCGGTTTCGGCGCTCCCGCTCAGCCTGCTCAGCCCGCTCCCGCTCAGCCTGCTCAGCCCGCTCCCGCTGCCCAGCCCCAGCAGACTGGCTTTGACTTTGGCTTCGGCGCGCCTGCTGCTCAGCCTGCTGCTCAGCCTCAGCAGAACGCGTTCGATTTCGGCTTTGGCGCTCCTGCTCCCGCGGCTCAGCCCCAGCAGAACTTCGGCTTCGGCGCTCCCGCTCAGCAGCCCGTTGCCCAGCCTCAGCAGAACTTCGGCTTTGGTGCTCCTGCCCAGCAGCCGCAGCAGAACTTTGGTTTCGGCGCTCCTGCTCAGCCTCAGCAGAATTTCGGCTTCGGTGCTCCCGCGCAACAACCCGCTCAGCAGAACTTTGGCTTCGGCGCTCCCGCTCCTGCTGTTGATCCGTTTGCTGGATTTGGCTTCTAAACTCGCATTGTAGTAGTGTTTGTTGGAGCAGGGAGGTGGCTGGTGTGTTATGTGGAGGGAGCAGCCGCCTCACGGAACCGGACACGATCCCTCAGAAATGGAACCATCCAGAACCTATCCGCTCTGAAAGATGATTGGTTACCCCCGTTTCTCCGGTTTTGAGGTGTAGATTCAAAATCGTGTATTGTTTGCTGTGACTATGTCTTGGTAGTGGAAGCGACGACTACCTCACCCTGTAGGAATAGTGTTGAAAACGCTGCTGCCAGTCTTAAGGGAGAGGGTGTGGCCAAGAAGACTGCCTTCATTACCGTGCGTGGCCTTGCAAGCGCGTCATGTGTAGGGAGGAAACACCGGTTTTGGCTATCTTGCTTCCAAGATTCTCCTTCTCGCCGGAGCCAAGGTGATTATCGGCTGCAGAAGCGAGACGAGAGCGCAGGACGCCGTCGCGAAGCTGAAGGAGGAGACGAAGAACGAGTCCATTTCTGTCCGTTCGTGTTCTGCGCCTCACGCGTAGTACCTCCTGGTGGACGTGTCGAATCCGAACTCCATCGACGCTTGCGTGGAGAAGATCAAGAAGGAGAAGATCCACTTTGATGTGCTGGTGAACAACGCCGGCATCAGCCTTGTGCCCGAGTACCGCCAGGCCAACACGGGCTACGAGCTCACCTTCCAGACCAACTTCCTGGGACCCGCTTACTTGACTGAGTGCCTTCTTGAGTACATTGTGAAGGAGTCGTGCGAGCCTCGCGTCGTGTTCGTGAATTCCTGCACCTATCCCAAGGGTCGTCCCTCCGAGATCTCCAAGGAGCACATCATGCCGACGAAGGAGGATTACAGCAACTTCGGCTCCTACTTCCGCAGCAAGTACTGCATCACGTCCTACTGCCTGACCATGGCTCGCAAGCACCCCGAGTGCCACTTCGTCGTTTGCGATCCCGGCACTGCCGCCACCTCCATCGCTCGCGACTTCGGCTGCCTGGGTTGGCTTCAGTCCACGCGTTTCATGAAGTGGCTGCACCCTGCTGACAGAGGTGCGATCAACATTGCCTACTGCGCGATGGCTGAGGAGACCGCGAAGACGGGAGTCATCGTGTACGAGGAGAAGGAGCAGGAGCCCATCGATGCGATTAAGAGTGAAGAGGAGCAGGACAAGATCTACGCAATCACTCACGAACTGTTCGAGGAGGGAAAGAAGCGTGCTGCCTCGCAGAAGAACTACGCCTGTTTGTTCAAGAAACACCACAGAGGATTTCCCGCCGCGACTGGGGCTGCTTCTCGCGGTCCTTCCGCCCGATGGAGATCCACCCCGCCTCCTTGTTTATCACGTTTCCCTGCTTGCAGTAGATCACGAACGCGTGGTAGAACGCGAGCGGCGTCGGAACGGCGTAATCGAAGGAAATGACGGTGACCTTGCCGTTCCCGTTCAGCACCGCCAAGTCGTCGCCAAGGTCGCGGTCGATTCCGACTCCACTTCGCAAACAACTGTTCAAGTACAGCAATCGGATCTGTACCATGAATGCGCGCAGCACGCCGGAGAAGGCGTCAAACAGCCCCGTGTACTTGTCGCTATTCACATACACACAGTCCTCCGACAGCACGACGATGTTGCTAATGTTCAATGCGCTGAACGCAAACTCGATCTCCGTGTAACTGCCGCGGTCGTGGTATTTCACCTTCAGCTTCGCGTTCGTCAGCTCGATGTTCGAGTACACCAGCGCGCTACACGTTACGACCGCGACGAGCAATTCACTTGAATTGAAGGGTCAGCACGAAGAAGAAGTACTTCATGAACAGTCGGTTGTACACGTACTTTGCCGTCTTGAAAAACTGCAGCGCGTACTGCTTCTGCTCCTCCTCCACCCGCGATTCGCGGAATTGCCGAACGGACGCGATGTGCGGACTGTTCCTGTATTGTTGGAGCTGTTGTCGCAGAAGCGTCAAAACGATGGAATGGCAGATGGCTTGGAGGATCGGCTGGATCAGATTGGAGGGAGACGATTTCGTGTCCGAGGGGGCGGGGCTCGACCTACGCGTGAGGACGAAAAATGGGGGAGCACTCTTCTCCGATAAACGCCTCAAACGCAGCGGGATCGACGAGCACGTCGTCGGCGTTCATCAGCTGGATTCGCACGAGCAGAGAATTGTCGAAGGAGAAGGTTAATGCATTGTCGCACACATCGACCAGTCCCTCGATGGATTTGCCCTTCGCGCGCTGCAGCGCCGTGCAACCCGCCAGCAGCGTGTTGAAAATGTCGCGACAGAGGAGGGAGTGCTGGAGCGCGTTGATGCGATGCAGGTTCTCCCGCGTGTGCGGCGACGACGACGAACTCATCAGTTGCGGCAGCAGCGTGCTGTAGGAAGACTTCTCGATCGGCTTTGCATGGAAGCTAGACATCAGCGAATCGGAGAAGATGGACAAGAAGGTGGAGTCGTACTCGCGCGAATCGTCAATGATGGACGTCGAAATGGAGAGATAGGAGTAGTAGCAGCCCTCGTGGGGTTTGAACACGACATGTCCGGTTTTGCCTCCAAACACCTGCAGACAGCAGCTGAGGTCGCGCTTGTTCGTGAACCCGCAGTGCACAAGCAGAGGATCGTTGTTGCGGACGAAGGACAGCGTGGAACCGTGGATGGTGAGAATGTTGAAGTACTGGCTGTATTGGAATAGATCGTTGAAGTAGTTTCGTTGGCTATATGTTACTAGGGAGAGGAATACGCACTAGCTGACCGTGTTGCGGAATTGCGTGATTCCCCTTTCAAAGCGATTCGTTGCCTCCTCGTACAGAATGTAGCTCGCCTCCAAATTCGACACTTGCGAACGGCGCGACAGGTCCAAGTCTTCTCCCACCTCTTCGCGAGGAATCCAACGTCTCTTTTCGCGGAAGTCGGGACTCGATCCGGCCTGTGCACGGACGTCGTTCAGTATCTTCTGGACAAGGAGCATCTCGTTCCTCGCCCTCTCGATCTGCCCCATGATAACGGTGAGCGGATGTGTATTCACGGGCACTTCTAGAGGATGCGCATTGTCTAGAAAGGGGTGTTTGCTTGAATGATTCTTGTTGTACTCCTCTACTCATTACCCATCCGTGGCTGCACCACCTCTGCGATTTCGCTCCCATTCGTCAATATCGATTGCTGATTTCCGCACCTCCTCCTTAAACTCGCAGGGACTACCCTTTACACATTACAATATCGCTCTACGCCACCTTGTCGTCCTCCTTTCCGTTGTTGTACTGGAAAATCTCGGGTTCGTCAAGGAACTGCAGAAACACGGAATCTATGGAGGAACGACTGAACCAAACGCAAATACTGTTATGAAACGACCCGGGTTCTTCTTCCATGTGTTCTGAACGCGCAGAAAAGAGTATGAGTGTGAAGCGAAGCACGCCGTTTTCGCCGCATTCCGACGGCAAACGCGTCTGTCACCGCGATGTGACGAAGGCATACTCGATTCTTGCTCTGATGTCGGATGAAGTGGAGATTATGGAGAAGATCATGTATTCGCAACGCAACACGCATCGTCGCACTCACTATTACAAATCCGTTGAGAATGTATGCGTGCTTGGATTGTCCGTTCCATTGTAGCTTCTCCGCTATTGTCGACACATCATTTCGATTTCAAAGGATCTGCTTAGTCATTTAGAGGAATATGAAGTGGAGACACTGTGAGTGGTGTCGCAAATCGGTGACTCTGTAGAGCCGACGGGTTTCTCCAGGTGTGCAATCTTATATATCAAGTAGTAGTCATGCCACTCTATCAGTCGTAGGCAATCAAGCAAGGGAAGAATAGCTGCAAGTCGTTCCGTCCATTTGCGTGTTATTGAGTAGAAATAGCAGCAACCACTTGGCCTACCAAATCAACGTGCGCTTTACCACAACGAGTCTCGGCACTTCGTGCCGACTCATCGAACTCTGCTTGCTGCTGCTTCCCGAAGTGGCCTCTGTCGCGTTGCTCAATAGTAGATCATACCCATTCAGCAGGAAGCCGTAAGTTGCAAGCCGGAGGAACTGAAAGACTACGCGATTCCTCCCAGCATCCTTTCTCTCGTGCTCATCTCCGATGTGCGGCACTCCGCGATCACGAACGAGGAGGACGTGATGGAGGTGGATGATGCGATGTTTGCTATTTCTTGTCTTTCTTGAAGCAATTCCACGAAGCAAATCACATAACGGTGTGATCCCCTGCAACAATCCATTCACTAGCGTAACCACGCGCAATACACCTGCAACAAACAACCCAGCAAAGTAAAATACAAGTCCCATCCTATCACCTCCGACCGACAATGGCGAATCCGAAAGGTGAACTGGAGTTCGTAACTTCCAACAGCACTTTGTACTCATTCGAGTTCATGAGCAGCTCCACCTTCTGATGGTAGCGGTACGTGTTAATGTCGTGCACGATGATCACCGTGTTCTTCTTCATCACCTTCCTCATGCGGTACAAGAACTCGTCACGCACCTCTCCATCCAAAAACACAACATCATACTCCTTCCGCTTGTAGCAGAACACCTCGGACGTTTCGTCGTCAAAGTTACCAATCGATGTGTCCACATAGTTGTCGTAGCTGAAGCACCTGTTGCCCTTCGGGTCAGGGCATTTCCTATATGTCACCTTGTCCCCATTCCCCCACTGCACCATGAACAGTCGATATCCGAACTTCGGAAGCACGCCGAACTTCTCCTTGCCAATGCTCAGGTCGTGGTACACGAACGTGCCGCTGTCGCAGTAGTTGATCAGCGTGCCGTTGCAGCGCCCCTCCGTTATGTATAGGCAGCCTGAGAGTCACTCACCACACCCTCGCTCACTCTTTCCCTCCAAGTACCCGCGCAGCACGCCCACCTCGTAGTCGTTGAAGACGTCACAATACCCGTTGCGTCGCTCGATCACCAGCTTGTTGTTCCACAGCATCGCTACACCTCACACGCCATCGCATCGCCCACTCATATGGAAGTCACTATACAACGACGTGGTCGGCAGCAGGTGCTTCTCCATCTTCTCCGTCCACTGCGGGTCCTTCTCCGAGATCGCGTTCTTGTTCCAGTTGGTGTCCGCCGGCTCCTTGTTCATGTTGAACACGCCCGACCCCACACCACGTTCGTCCGTCTGGTGCACGCAGAAGACTACTCCTCACACACACTCTCCACCCCCACTGGCGTCGCTCGTGTCGATGATGTCGCAGTCGGGGTTCGCGTAGGCTGTGGAGAACTGCCACGCGTCGATCTCGCCGCGACCGATCACGATGTCCGGCATCGCCTCCAGGTCGAACGTTCCTTTGTTGATGATGAAGTAATCCAGCGCCAGCGCCGAGTACAGGGGTTCGTTGTAGTACACTTCGTTGATGAAACGGTTGTAGTCGTACACGTTGCGGAACACGGAGCGGTCGAACACCTCCTTGTTGAGGCGACGGCCCGTGACGAATACGTGCTTCTTTAGGTTGCCGCGTTGTTGTTGTTTCTGAATCAGCTTCAAAACCCGATCGATGTTGGAGGAGAGCAGAATGTCGCCGTTCACGTACCCGTAGTACTCGCAGGTGATGTTGATCGCCTCCAGACCCTCCAGCTTCTTGTAGATCGACGAAATGATCGGCATGCCGTAGGGATTCGTCTGATGGTCCGTGATGCACATGATGGTGTTGTCTCCCTGGCAGATGTCCGAAAAGTCGTCCTTGCTGTACAGGATCACGGGGAGCACGCTCGGGCCCAGGAACTTCAGTCCGTGGAGCGTGTTGTTCTGGACACTCCAACGACGAGGGGACTACGAATCACAACACGGAAAGGGACGCACGGTCACAGGAGCAAACGTGGTTGCGATGCACAACCGGTAGCTGCCGCCATCGTGCCAGTCGCGATTATTCGCGATGAACGAGGTGTCCTTCAGCACCGTGTCGTTCGCGATGTGGATGATCTCGCGACGGTTGCTCGCCTTCGGGAGAACGCTGCTCTTCTTCTCGCGCGCGTTCTTAATCCGAACCGCGTCTGGAAGCTTGATCTCCATGCGCTGGTTGTATATACTTATGCGCTTGTCCTTGTAGAGCAGGTAGTCCACATCATCGTCGTAGAGAACGATAAGCGACTGCGTGATGTTGGAATCGACGTCCTCTCCCGGAACCATCTTGTTGTAGTCGATGCCGCTCGAGTAGACGTGGTTCTTGTTGAACACCTTGTTGAAGAAACTAGTCTTGTCGAAATAGGCCGGGGCCACTAAAACATCGTTGTAAATTCTCGCTGGAGTGATTTCCTAGCGAATAACACAACAGAGCTCCAAATGCGTACCTGCGAAACAAATAGATAGAATATGATGCCGATTGTGATTGCCGCTGGCACGCGGTGCAGGATGTTGTAGTACCAGGCACGCTTCGACATGGGGGAACAATGAATGGCGTGCTCTTGTGGCTTGTGTGAAGGGGTATGCGTATGATAATATAAAGGCTTTCTGACTAGAACAGGATGATCCCCATTTCAGGAACACAACACAACACCGATAGCGTGTCAAAGAAACAAGTCACAGACTACAGAAAATGACTTTGCGCAGGACCCAGCTTGCAACTACTGATACATCTACACATCACTCTCCCTCGCCACTCCCACTTTACAAAACTCAACAGATCGAGAGTCTCCTCAAAATCCCTCATCACCGAGCTCGCCGAACTCACCACCACAATCTTCCCCCTGTTACTGAGTTTCTAGTGATGAACGCCGCTCGCTTCAGCGCACAGTCAACAAGCCGGGCAGTGACGACAGATCAAGCCCCGCTTCATTCTGGTTCGGTGCTGAGGGTGCACTGAACAGTCGGTCTAATACGGGAATCAATCCCAGCAAGCACTCCTGAAACGACGCCATTGCTATTCCTCAATGCCACTCCACTCAACGCACCTGAACCGATGGAGTTGCTCGAGTGGAATGGGGATATGTCGCACAAATGAATCTGTCCCGCGGTTACGTTCCCGCCATCTTCGCCGCCTTCGACACTTCTACTCCTCATCCCCTACGTTCACGGCCACATTGTGACAATTAGCGACAACTCGTCGTTCTTCGTGTTGTACTCCATGCTCGCTCGCTGGTGGCACAAGATGGAGAGAATGTCGTTCAAATCCTCCTCTTTGCGCACCTCGCGTCGTTTTAGCTTCGTCGTCGTTTCCTTGTTCATTTCAAACGAAAAACGCCCAATCTCAAACAGATCGTGGAGAATCGGCTCATCATCGATGTACGACTCCCCAACGCTCAAATTCTGCTCATCGATCTGAATGTGACGTCCTGCTGCACGCGCATCCAGTTCCACGGCAGACACAAAGAATCGGTAATGCTGGGATAGCGAAGCTAACCGCTCTGTCTGACTCAGCAGCGAGGACAAAATGTGGAAGAAGAGACAGTTCGGCGAATTCTCTATGCGTTACAAGACGACCCAGCAATCACGAAAGAGGAATTGGCGTTTCGTCACTGCCGACGCTTCCACGCCAAGGTTCAGCAGCGTGATCGTCTTCCCGTCCAACGCGGAATACAGCGCATCTGACAACGAATCCGCGATTTCACCCAATTCGTAATTGCCCCAGAACACGCGCTCAAAACCGAACGGGGCGGAGCGGTATCCATTTCCAGTGATTGACACGTACCGTTCGTCCGGTGAAACGTCCAAAATGAAACTCCCGCTCGGATCGGCTTCATTCACAATCAGCTCCGAAATCACGTTCCCCTTAATCGTCTGGATGCGATCGCTGAGCACTCTTCTCGCCTTTTCCGACCGCGTCACCTTTTCCTGCAGATTGCGCAATCGATCCTGATGCGCAACGAACAACTCCTCAATCGTTTCCGACTCATTCACCGCTTGCTGCCACGCGTTCAACTCGTCCTGCAGTGCGGCGATTCGAGCCAGTCCGGTTTCCTTCGTGCTATTCTTCAATTCCTGAACACTCTTGTAGTCGTCCTGCAGAATCGTGTTCGCTGACGCCAGAGATGCATACTCGCTCTCCAACGCTCCTACGCATCACATCATCCCATCAACCCTACCCAGCTCGTTGTTCACCATCGCCTTCTCCTCATTCCTCCCCTTGCTCTCCGAAGCCACCTTGTCCTCCACGTCCTCGCACTGCACCGCCAACGCCTCCAGTTCCGTCGTGATCTCGTTATTCCGAGAATGCAACTGCGTCGACAGCTCCTCCTACACCTTACCCCGCCTGTTCGTGTTTACGATTTCGGTGTCCAATGTCTGGATACGCTGTTTCATGCTGATCACTTCGCTCGCGCCATTCGTCAGGATTAGGGTTCCTTGCCGATACTCTTCCTCCGCATTCTGGATTCGCTTCTGGATCTCTTCGCGATGCAATTCCTCTTGTTTGCACTCTTCCTCCGTGATGCCGGCGTTCTTCTGAATGCGCACTCGCTCTCCCTCCACCTGCGTCTTCTCAATTTCGGCAGCAACGAGACGTTCATAAATCGCCTTCTTCTCGCTCGTTGCGGACTAATGATGATTCAGAACGGCGATCTCCACCTCTACCTTGCCGTTGTAGAATGCATCCGACTCCGCCTTCTGCTGCGTCTGGATCGCCAGTGCACTGGCACTCTCTTGCACTTCCTCGGTCAATTGAAGGAGTTGGGATCCCACACCCTCCAAGTCCGTTTGCTTCTGCTTTCTGTTTGTGAAAACGAGCGAAGGGGATTACAGAGCATCACTACATGCCTGCGAACGGCTTGACAACTCGTCCCGCTGACTTGTGAGCGCATTCACCCTATCCTCCGTGGTACTGTTGTCCTCCTTCAGCTCCTCGATCTGCTTGTCGTGCATTTCGTCTACGCTTTATCCGCGTGGTCTGTGCAAACTCGTCTTCTGAATCTCGTCCTTCAATGCCTCCAACTTGGCATGGTTTGATTCCACGGCAGCAGTCAGTTCACTGTGCCGTTTCGCATACTCCTCTTCCAGACGAAGCGCACAATTCCCAATGCTCTCCTCCTCTTTGTTTAGCAGCGCAGTCAAATCGCTCCGCTTTGCCTCCAACGCTTCCTGCTCTTCCTGTAGCTGGTGAAGGGCACTTCGTATGCTCTCCAATTCCGAGTGAAGGGAGGCCAGTGTGGATAAACTCGTCTCGTACGCTTTCTTGCAATTGGCAGCAGCCTCCTGCTTTTCTTTCATCTCATCCTCAAGGCGGCAGTTCTCTTCGCGCAACTGCTTCTTTTCGGTCAATCCCTGCAGATGATTCGCGTTTAAAACTCATACAAGATCGATCGCCTTCTTCAGCTCATCAATTCGCATCGATGTATCCACATAGGACTGCTCCCTCGTCGTTTTCTCCGTCTGGAGTGCGTCTTCGAGTTCCAGCAGTGCACTCTCATAGCTATTGTGTCAAATTGTGTTACATTCTCCTACTTCTTCTTCTTCTCAGCAATATCCAGGAATAACTGTTTCAATGATTTGGCTATCGCGAGGATCTCCTTGTGATACGCTTGAAGGACGTTCCTGGACACTCTTGGCTTCTTACCAAGGAGTTGGAGCGCCTCTTCATGAAAGCCAAAGTCCTTCTTGGCAATTTCGACGGAGCGGAGAGTTGTTGGGTCCGTATCCATCACCGGAATTGAAAGATGGAGCGTGGCAGAATTGGGGACGATTTTGGTTGGAATTTGATTTCAAAGAAACCGTGTGGTGCTATGTTGAAACAAAGAGGAATAGAATACAGTTAGTTTACAGTAATCTGCTTCTTCGCAGGCTTCACTTCCTCCTTCTTGGGAACGCTCACACTCAGCACACCGTTCTCATAAGAAGCGCTGATCTTGTCCATCTCAGCATTCACAGGCAGACACACTTCACGATGGAAGCTACCAAAGTGACGCTCCACGAAATGGCACTTGTCG
>ERZ1106948.23-NODE-23-length-71403-cov-33.521052_pt1 | contig 71403 bp, 95 predicted proteins | sample MGYA00403673_ERZ1106948 | MGnify/ENA primary metagenome ERZ1106948 (study PRJEB35170, sample SAMEA104062409) | human gut metagenome | biome: human gut; feature: human-associated habitat; material: faeces | place: Denmark | collected 2012-05-07 ...
TCTTCACACGCTTATCCCAATCCTTCTTGAAGTGGGCATTAGGCAAAACGTTGTTGTGCTTCATTTAGAACGTATCTACGGACCGGTTAGACGTCGATGCGCGCGAAGCGAAACGGAATGCTCAGAACCTACCAAGGACAGTTATTCTTGAAGAGAAGAGAACCACTCGTAGAATTCCACAAGGAGAGGCGAATTCTCGAAACCAGAGGGGCTGAAATCGGAACTATTTCCTCTCCTCTTCAGATTTGATAGAAAGCACTTGAGTTTCCACCCTCTGCCGCGTAATCATGACAGAAGACAACCACAACCTGTCGATGGACTGCTTCAATCCATATATCCACAGCCTTCTCGCGCGTTCCTTCGAATCGTAGGATATCTAGATTCCCGCGTTGTTACGCTCGTAGGGAGAATTATTCAAACGCGGTGACGGCAAACCAGAACGGAGGTTCGCTCTCCTGTCCGATTGTGAGCTGTAGGGCTTCGTATCGAGTTCTCGAAAGAACGAGACCACGAATACGCCGATCTGCTGGTGCACGTGTACTGCTGGAAGGAAATCGAAGAGTGGTCTTGCATTCGCGCCGTCACGTGTAGCTGCAATGTGCAAGACTACATCACAGAAGAGTTGGGGAACATTCTGAGCGACGTGAAGGCAAACGGAGTGGATATCGCGTTGCGCGTCACGAAGGAGGACTTCGCCAAGGGCGGTGATGCCTATCTCCGCAAGGTGGCCTCGCTGCAGCAGTACATTCTCGGCGCCCCGTTCCACAAGTACTTCCAGGCGCTGCTGTCGGGTAATCTCGCGGGATTGCAGCCGAAGATCATGCACTTCTTTTCCAACGAAAGCATGTAGGCGCCGTCGCTCTCCACCATCTCTAGTGTGATCGTGCCCAAGGCCAGCAGCGTCTCGGTCGTGTTCACCATCGCGGAAGATGAGGACACGGACCGCTCTCTCATGCAGGTGTTCCTGCTCGAGTTCAGCGAGGCGAAGCGCACGGTCGCGGGGGGACCCTCCGTGAACTTCGCTCGCGAGGAGCCGGTGGAATTGAGGGGTTTGGGCGTCCCCAAGCCCTCTGTCGGCTATCTTGTTTTTTGTGGGTGTGGATGGGTGCGGTGATGGTGTAGCGTTCAACCAAGAGCACGTTGCGAAGGGCCGCCTGGATGACGTGTGTCAGTTAATGACGTCGTTCCGCTTCCACCTCGACTACCACATCAAATCGTCGAAAACGTATCTGCACGGCAGAATGCGAAACCGCGCCGAGCAGTGGAAGAATTGTGGCGTGTGCTTCCGAGCTGTGATCTGTAGTGCTTCGCGAGGCGCACTTCGAGGAGGAGAACGTGGTGAAGACGACGGCGAGTGGAAAGACATTTGTGAAGTAGTGTGTACTAGTTGAGGGTTTGTTGCGTAACCGAAACGGAGAAACAGAGAAACGGCTCCAAACGAAACGAATCGAACCCCACAGACTTCATTCTTCCCAAGCGTATCCTCCTACATGGAAAGCGGACATGTCGTTTCATAAGCCCATTTCTCCTGTAGTGAAGGCGCGGTGGGGATCATGTCTAGGAATACAGTCGGCTTCTCGTCGAAGAAGAGCTCGACGTTGTGCGTGCATTGGAATGGAAATCTCATCGAATAGTGCCCGATCAACACAATCGCCGAAACGCAAATCGAATCCTTGGACGTTTGTCATGAAGTGGGTTGCAGTATCCTGTGTTGAACACGAAGACAACCAAATCGCTGGGAATCCAGTGTCACACGCCCATTTGCTGGGACAGCACAGGCAAAACGTGTTCCTTCCTGTCTCCTCTGACGCGTAGTTTCTTCTTTGTCAACATCGATCACGAGGTTTGCTCCTACGAGGAGCAGGGCTGCGGTTTTCGCCGGAAAGACGTTCTCAAAGGTCCCTCTCTCGAGGTTCGTCAGCTCTTGTATTCTACTGTGAAATCCGTTATCTACGCCTGTGGTCACGATGGTCTCTTCTTGTGGGAGACGAAACCCGAAGGGAAGTGCGTGCACCTGTGCGTCATTCCAATGTGTATTACGTGTAGACTAGATTTTCCCGTTTCCTGCGTGTGCAGCATTCTGGAGGACACCGTTTTGGTCGCCGGCACTCCAGATGGCGCACTCTACTTCTTCGACAGCACTGATCAGTACGCGCCGGTCTCTGCGTTCACTGTAGGTACATCCAAATGGACTGTCTCCACCTTCACAAGGCAGCCGTCACTGCATTGCAATTCGTCCCCGTATCCATTTCCATGCTTGCTCATTCCAAGTCCACGCATATCCTCGCATCAGCCAGCACCGACTCCTCCATCCAACTCATCGACGTCTCATTGCTCTCCTCCTCCTCTCTCTCCCTCTCCTCTCTACCCACATCAACACTCCAGGGTCACGAGGGCGAGATCACGTGCCTGACCTCCTCTCCCGACGGAACGCTTCTCGTTTCCGGCGGTCGCGACCATACCATCCGTCTCTGGAGCCTCCTCGCCAACAAGTGTCTGCGCTTCGTGGAGGACCCCGGCAACGCCAACTCCAAACACAAGGGCAGCATCACCTCGCTGCACTTCCGCGGGGATGAGCTGATTTCCGCGGGGATGGATGGCTGCGTGAAGTGCTTCCGGGTGGGGGCCACCCAATCTCCACGCGACGAGGAGGCGTGTCTGTCGCTGGACGCCTTGCTGAACTGGGGCGCCGAGGACGCGAGCGAGCCGCGCGTGGAGGACAAGTTGGAGTGGAGTGTGACGCTCTTGCCCAGCAGTGGGATAGCGCAGTGCGCGTTCAGCGCCGCGATGGATCGAGTGCTTGTGAGCAGCGACGACCGCGAGGTGGCGGTGTTCGACGCCTCCTTCGCGCACTGCTTGCTCTCGCTGCAGAGTCCCAACGGTGGGATCACCTCGATTCGACTCGACCGTCAGTGCCACTTGCTTGTGGGCAGCGACGACCACACCATCCTTGTCTACGACACCGCCACCGACGCCCTGCTGGCGCGTCTGCCGCAGCCCACTGCCGTGAGCGCGATGGCGGCGTCGGGCAACTGGATCGTGACGCCGGGCGAGGCGTACCGCTTGCGTGTGCTGAACGAGCGTGGGGAAGAGAGCTATTCGCTGGTAGGACACACGGGGAGGGTGACGAGTGTGGCGATGAACGCGACGACCATCGTGAGTTGTGGGTACGATGTGCGTGTGGTGTGTGTGCGTGATGGATAGAGTCTCGTGACGATGCACTGCCTGCCCGCCGCCTCCGCCGAGGTGAAGCCGTCTTCGGCGCTCTCCTGCCACAAGGGCGTCGTCACCACCGTCGATCTGAGCGCCAACTGCAACGGACACTTCTTCGTCGCGTCGGGCGGCTCTGACTACTCCCTCGTCGTGTATCGCGTGTCGGGGAACGCGCTGAAGGTGCACTGGAGACAGGAGCACGCGCACGCTTCGGTGGTCACACGCGTGCTCTTCGGCGTGGGCATGACGAGCGGCGTGGTGTACTCGGGCGCTAAGGACCACGTGATTCACCTGTGGTCGCTGAAGAACGGCGAGTGCGTGGGCTCGCTGGACTACCACCAGGAGAAGGTGGTCGATCTGTGCCAGACGCCGGACGGGCGTTTCTTTGTCTCCGCCTCCGCCGATCGAACGATCCTTGTGTACGATGTGAGCGCGGAATTCCGCGTGGTGATGCGCGTGGAGTGTGGGGAGGAGCCCGCGTGCGTCGCGGTGGTGAACAATACGATTTGCTGCGGGTTTTGTTCGGGAGCCCTGCGTTTTTGGAGCCTTCCCTCCCTCGGTATTCTGTGTGATTGTCGTGTTTGTGGCAAACAGAGGAAAAGACAGATTCGCAGAAGAAGTCGTGCGTCAGCACCACATTCTCGCTCCCAAACGAGTCGACGGCAATCTTCTTCATTTCCTCCTCATCGCGTCGCGTGTAGCGAGACGAGATGTGATTCAGCAGCAAGCGCTTCGCTCCGCACTCCTTCCCGAAGGCACATGCCATGCCAATCGTGGAGTGTCCGTTCTGAATCACTTCCTTCTCCGTGATGCGCTCGCTGGAGAGAGGGGCGATGGTCGATTCGTGCACGAGGACGTCACAGTCCTTCAGCAGCGTCTTCATGCTCCTTGCATCGCTCGTGTCGCCAAGAATCGCCACTCTCTTGGGCACATCAGCCGAGGCGCAGCAAAACGATGGATCTTGGGGACTTATATGTGTTCCGTCGGGCAGCACAACGACCTCGTTGCGATACAGCCGTTTGAGCACGTCTGTCTCCGTGATTCCCAACTGCCGCCACTCCCCTCCCTTTTCCTTGTACAACGCACGGACCCGTTCCACGTCCAACTTCTGACTCACTGGGGAAGAATATACATAGCCAAAGCACTCCACACCATGATGGAGCGGTCCTGCCCTCACACTCCCTATTGGAGACTATGAATGATGGAAGACATGAAACTGATACCGAAAAGAGATTCCAATAGCCGTCCTCTGATGGCAAGAGGGGATGAACTGTAATCCGCTTGTCACTGTACTCGATCCGATTTGGCGAGCTGCCCACGGATTGCAGACGGGGATCCTTTGCGTCCGCGTACAGCTCGTGCACGCGACACGGGAAACTGCACTTCACGTCGGTCAACTGAAACACCGCTTTCAGATACTGCGACAAGCCAGGCGGACCATACACATCGATGGGCTGCGACAGTCTGCCGCGATTCATACCGATGTCCGACAAAAGGGATGGCAATCCGTAGATGTGATCGCCGTGCATGTGCGTGATGAAGATCTTGGAGAGACGGGTGGTTTTCAGAGTTAGGGGACAATCGCTTCCTCCCTGCTTCGCTCTTCTCTGCAGCACTTGAATCTGGTGTGTTGTCACTACGCTTCATTCTTTGGAGGGATGATCACGATCACCACAGTCGAACAGCCATTCTCCCGTGTTGGTTCCATACTGGAGGAGGAGTGCGATGGATTGCGCTACATGTGACGCAGAACTGGAGTGGACGACTTGCTCGGGCTAGCGTGGATCTCTGCGCTCCTGTTCCGAGGAATACAAGAGAGGCGGATCTCTGCATGTAGCAGAGAGAACAAGGGAGAACGAGGGTGAGAAATGATGAACAAACACAGAACAGGAGGGAATAGAAGTGACTGTTCAGCAACCTCGGATTCAGCAGCACCTTGAACAGAACCAAGTAACCGACAATGCCGAAGGCATACGACGACAACAATACTACGATGAACAGAAACGGGAACGAAAACCATTTCGGTGCGCATAGAGTGGCGACGAGGGGTTCATGAAGGAGAAGGAGGGGATGGAGAAGAAGTTGCAAATCGCGTGCACCGCAGCAGCAGCGAGGATACTGCCCGTTCGGACATACACGTAGGACACGAGAATGCCGAAGAGCGTCGTGTAGGTGAACATAAAGACTGGGGATGAGAGAGAGGGAAATGACGCACGACAACGGAAAAAGGCCACCTGCACGGGCAGTCCACTGCGAATCTGATCCACGATGTGGTGGAAGTGGCCTATTCTAAGAGAGTGATCCGGAATCGCACATGAACCAAAGGCTATGGAAGAGATGAGGATGCTCTGGAACAGCGAGTACCCGCTGTGGAGAAGGAAGGTCATGATGCTTCCGCGATACAGCAGCTCCTCAAGGAGAGGCGCCTGCGACATGAGGACGAGACACAGAACGTACTGCGAACAAGTTGCGCACGTCAATGAAGACATCAAAGCAGTAGTTGCACTCTCTCAGCAACGTGGAAAAGAAGGGCTGTTGCCTACAGTGAATTGGAAGTGCGAAAACACACCGAATCGCCGAAGAATAGTAGCAGTTCACGAGCGTGCCCGAGAAGAGAACGCAGATGTGAAACGAGGCCATGAGAATGGGCAGCAACCAGTGCTTGTTGGTGAATCCCCACATTTCGAAGTTCGATATCTGCAGGTGATGGAATACACGCAGCACGACCGTTTTGAAGCGAAGGAAGAGGTGATGCACGCCAATCACGCCAAGAACGAACAGGAAGAGGACGACGGTTCGGATCACAATCTACGATAAGACGGACGTCGAAATGGTGGCTACAATGCCGTGGTCATTGCGATCTCCCTCCTTGATCCGGTTCGGCACAAGATGCAGCAGCAGGGACAGCAGAACCGTCTCTGTGAACACGAGCACAATTTGCCACATGAAGCAAGGATTGTCTAACAAACCAAACGAAAGAGAAGAGTGTGATGACTGAAACGTGAGGGAGACTAAATCTTCGCTAGAAGTGAGTCATGGAGGGAGTTGCTACCCTTTCTGTTCAAAATGCGCATTACCTTGTACTGCTTCACAATACGAGCGCTTCCCCTGTTCACAAGACTGTCGTTGTCTTTCACGTGGGTTCCCTAGACATTAGCGCCACTCGTCACCACCACCTTTGTTGAGCCGAAGGAGGAGAATCCCATGAGCTGCTGCATGTTGGCGCTCACGTCTTCACCTTCCTCGATTTCATACGCGTCATTCTGGACCGTGGGCTGCGTTTCTTTTGGTTCGGTTACGGGTTCTTCCTTTCTCTGCGTGGGCTCTTCCTTCTTCTTCTCCTTTTGCTGGGCAAGGTAATCGGAGTACTTGCTACACGATCAAGCCATTTCTTGTAATAGTTACACTTCACGTCCAAACTCATCTCGAATGCTACAGATTAGGGGTTGAAACAGCACCCACTATCGCGTTTCCTCCTTTTCTCGTCGTTGGTCTCTCCTATGACTCCTAACTCTTCTGTCGTAACTGGAGCTTCGACTCCGGCTCCGGCTGTGATGTCTCCTTGATCGATCGCGACTATGACTTCTACAACGTGAGGAGTGCATTGAGGATGGACCGGTGGCTTCTTCGTGAGTTAGAGGACGGCATGATGGAAGGGAATGAGTGGAAGTGAATGAGGCTGTGAATGCAGAATAACCGCGACACATCGCTTCCGATTCAAATCGACTCCTTTGCAATCCTCCTTTGCATTGAAGTCTGCCTTTTTGCAAACCAGAGTAGGGTGGATCGCATGGGTGAAGGGATTGAGTTGACGGAATGGTACCAATGAAGAGGTCCTGATTGATGCATAGGAAGGGAGACAATGAGGAGAAACCGCATTACATCTCCTACATCGACTTGGGACTGGATCGGATTTGTCCCACGCTTATCGAGATGGTTCAGCGCGGAGAGATAGAGTCAGTGTCTGTGGACATGCTTCTGCATATTGATATCAATCATTGCTGGTTTGTCTTCAATCCCGTTATTGACAAGAGGACGGGTGCTTATCATGGCCTTTTCGAACTGGCACCATTCTTGCTGATGCAGGTGTATACTTGGAGAGTCGTAGTGGTAGATGTGAGTCAGAGGAAAACGCTGTTTGTGAAGGGTATTGACTTAAGTGAAGTAAAGCACAACGAGATTGCTGATTTGAACGTGAATGGGGATCGTTGGGAAGGCGATGCGGTGAATGGAAAGCCGTGTGGCTGGGGCGTTTTCTACGATAGGGACAATCATATGACATATGAAGGATTCCGAATAATCAGGACGAACGTGTGCTATGGTCGCTCTTTCTTTGGGGATGTGGGTGGTGTCGAGTACGAAGGCGAGTGGTGTGAAGGAATGCGATGGTGGCGAGGCACTCAGTACGATCGAAAAGGCAACATGTTGTTTGACGGCAAGTGGCTGGATGACTATAGTCTAATTGACAACGCCGGAATGATAGTCGATGACAGTTGGGCCTATAATCGGATTGAGCGATTGTTTGTGAGTGAAAACTCGTGCAACGAGTCGGAAGGAGGAGTGTTGGATTTGAGCTTTTTGACGGAACTGAAAGAGTTGGTTGTGGGCAATCGTTCCTTCTTCTTCGTGGAGGAAGTGAGACTGATAGGGCTGGAACGAATCGAAACCATTCGTATTGGGGATGAGTGCTTTATGCAACCGGAGGGTCGTTTCTATCTGAAGAACTGTCCTTCGCTGAAAGAGCTTTACATTTTCGGGCAATCGTTCAACCCCTATTTTGTGTGCGAGATTGAGGATATGGAGGCGTTGGAGACGATCCGGATTGGCAATCAAGAGAAAACGACGAACAACTTCGTATTTGCTTCATTGGTGTTGAAGAGTGTTTGATGAACGAATGTGTGACGATTAGACATGCCGTCCCTCAAAATGTTCATCGCTGGTATGGGTGCATTCAGTTTTTGCACTCATGTTGTGTTTGAGAGTGATCTCTCTTCATTCTCCTGATTGGATAGATCTGCCTGTGTTAGGGAAGCTATATATGGGGTACAGGGCCTTTGCATTCATGGATTGTGATGATTCAACGCTGATCATGCGGAGTATTGAAATGCATGTGAGTTTAAGTACAGACTTACCTAAACTCGATGCACTCGTTGCGTTTCCTCGAAAGGAGAATGGTAAGGAGGAGAATAATTTATCCTTCGCCTTCCCTCGAACTGTCGTTCTCGAAAGTGATTCTTCTCTTGTACCATGTGAGAATCAGATATACCTACACTCAGTTTTGTGGTTGCTCCCTATGCTTTCTGTTGGGTTAAGAAAAAGACTACCCACAGTTCAATCCTCTTTCCTATTATCACGCTTAGATATTTCTCGACCTCTTAGGCGCATTCTTCGTTCTGGAAGGGAAACGCAGCTGATTATATCTTTCCTTGATTGTTGTCCCTGCTGTCCAAAAGATGAAGACGAACCAGCCGGATTGACTGTTTCTTCAACACAGTCGTTCATCCAAGACTTGCTCCAAAACTCCCCAAATCCCTCCACTCCAATCCCCCATTCCCATCGCACTCCCAAACACGAATCACCCTCCTTCCATCACACAAACCCTAAATCAGCCCCATTTCGTCTCCAGAATTCCCGACAAAATCAGGAATGCACCCATTTCCTCGAAACTCTGGAATGGCAAGATTCCTTCTTTCCATCCGTTTTCACGCACAAAGAAGAACTGGAATGCCCTCTATTGCGGATTTGCCCCAAAACGAACAGGGTGGCGAGTGGAACCCCGTTTCTGACGAATAGATGACTTGATGTCTTTGGACATCAACCCCATGTCTCCGCTGAAGATGAAGTATATCAACATGCTGCGAGAGCGCGCCAAGGATCTTCTCAGCGCCTACAACTACCCGGACTACATTGTCAACGACATCAACTTGCTGCGTTTTGTACGTGGACACATGGTAGGTTCTGCGCGAACTATTCATCGTAGTACGATATGGATGAAGCGTACGACGCCTTTAGCAAGATGCTGGTTTGGAGAAAGGAGAACAACATTGACGAATACTTTAAGAAGGTGGAGGAAGTCAACTTCGACGTGCACAAGGTCCCCTACGCGGAAGTGTTTGAACCGTTCGTCTTCCCAGCCTGTCTCACCCGTAGCATCTTCCACACGAACTACCATCACAAGAAGGATTTCGAGGGCCACATCATCGATATCCGTCTTCTGGGCTGTGTCGATGTGAAGGGTCTTCTTTCGCACTCCCTGAAGGAGTGGCTGGACTACAACATATACGTTCTGGTAGTTGTCGCGGTTTCGACTCACGCGCAGGAGTGGAGAATCTACACGCTCAACAAGTACAGCGCGGAAACGGGCGTGCTGCAGCGTTTGTGCTGCATCCAGGACCTGAAGGGCGTCGGCATGCACATGATCAGCCCGTAATGGCGCATCGTTCTCCTCATCCCTAGCTCGCTGATCACCTACCTGAAGGACATGACGAACATCACCTCCCACAACTACCCCGAGACGATGAACCGCTCGTTTGTCGTGAACGTTCCCGCGATCTTCTCGTCGCTGTGGTCTCTCGCGAAGCCCGTGATGCACCCGCGTACCGTGAAGAAGGTGGTGATTTGCAAGGGCAACTACCACAGCAGTCTCTACAAGGAGATCCCGATCCAGAGTCTGCCCGTGATTGCTGATGAGCCGGTGTGACGTGTAGACCTATCTTGGCGGTATTTGCCAGTGCGAGGAAGGCTGTCTGAGCTGTTTGAAGAACGAAGACGTGTTTAGAGTGAGGGTTGAGACGATGTTGTCAATGTAGATTCCCGTGTCGTCCAAGCTGACGATTCCGGCGCATCTGAAGAAGGGGGAGAAGATCGAGTGGGACTGGAGGCTGGAGAGCGGCACCATTGACATTGTGGTGGGCTTCAAGGGCAAGGAGGTGTACAAGGGCGACCGCGTCACGTCGCACAAGTCGGAGTTCACGGCGGAGGAGGATGGCGTGCTGGAGTTCAACTTCGACAACAGCTTCTCGTGGGTGTCGGGAAAGACGGTGATTGGTTTGATGAAGATATCTGTTTAATGTTGCGGTGCCGTGTTTGTTGGGAGAGCAAGGCGGGAAATGGCGCTTCTAAACAACTCTTTGGAGCGCGATGAATTATCCTCGAGAAGAAGTCTCAGAGCCGGTCAGTCGCTTTAAAGAGCTCCCGCCGATGCCAGCGAACTGCTGCCAGTATTGCGGCAATGGTCCAAGCGTTTGCCTCGCCAGATGTCTCACGTGCGGAAAGTTCTTTTGCAACGGCACGGGACTGAAAGAAGGGTCCCATCTCTCTGTCCATATGCGCGTCTCGAAGCACAAGTCGTTTCAAGTGTATTCAAATACGCTGACTCCTGGAATGATCCCGAAGTGCAGAGTGTGCGGCTGCACCAACGTGTTTGACCTTCGTTTGCTGAAGGATGCGCAGGGGACGATTCTCGGACTGGTGTGTCTGGAGAAGTGCATCTCGTCCATGAAGCTGACCAACCCCGCCTACGCCAACCTGACCTACTCTCCCGTGATCACGAAGGAGGGCATTTGCCCCGAGATCATTCCCCTGGCTGGACCCAATCCCAACGCGCCCGTCATCGTGTCCTTCCCTCTGATCCGCAAGATCGAGCGAATGTGGGCGAAGCACAGCACGCTCACGATCACGCAGGTGCACCTGCCCAAGGGCATCGTGCTCACGCCGATGGCGGATTTCTACCGCTCCACTCTGGAGTACTACAAGGTGATGGAGCCGCTGCTCCGCCGCGAGGAGTACGAGCAGAAGGAGAACGCTTCGCAGGACGGCACGAAGCACGTATATGTCACATTCCAACGCCAAATGCAAACCGTCATGAATGACTTCCATTCCAATCGCGGAGGTCGCGGGGGTCGCGGCGGCAGAGGCGGTCGCGGACGCGGTGGTCGTGGAGGTCGCGATAGTCGTGACGGTCGCAGCGGGCGCGACGTGGAGGAGAAGGTGATCCAGATCTTGGCGACGTTCGACATTCACCTGGACGACTACCATCGCCGCATCCACCGCTTCGACAGCATGAGCCTGCTGCTGTGCGAGGTGCAGGACACGGACGACCTGGAGTACACGGAGCGCAAGCCGCGCGCGCGCAAGAACGGCTTCGAGGGCATGACGAGCGGTCGCGTGAAGAACATCGACCTGGACGACTACGACGACGGCGCGGACCTGGGACAGTTCTCACTGGACTACAGCAAGCGTGTGGAGTACACGGGCACGATCACGAGCCTGCACGGCGGGCACGTGGTGCTGAAGGTGGTGACGAACCAGCTGCCCGAGGGCATGACGCGCTTCCAGAACGGCTACTACGACATTCGTCTGATGGACAGCCAGGCGGTGCTGGGCCGCCGACTGGACGCGATCAAGCGCATGGACGAGGAGACGTCGGTGACGCAGTACCTGTACAACAAGTGGATGGGGGACAAGCGCAACGCCAATTTCGACGCCTTCCAGTACCGCCGCGGCGAGCTGAGCAACCAGGGTCGTCTGATGGTGCCGAACCTGGGCGTGTTGAACAGCTCGCAGGTGATCGCTGTGGAGACGGCGATTCGGCGTCGTCTGTCGCTGATCCAGGGACCGCCGGGCACGGGCAAGACGCGTGGGGGCAGGAGAGTGAGTTGATGTGTAGTCACGGCAGCGGCGATCGTGTACTTCCTGATCATGCGTCATCGCAGCGGTGTGAAAGACTATCCACTCGACGGGTCGAAGCCGACGCTGCCGGGGCGCATTCTGGTGTGTACGCCGAGCAACGTGAGCGCGGACGAGATCTGTGTGCGCATCGCCGCGACGGGCGTGAAGGTGGTGCGCCTGATGGCGGCGTCGCGCGAGGACATGAAGAGTCCGATCGACGAGTTGTGCGTGCACGTGCGGGCGAAGAACATGCTGATGGAACGCGACGCGGAGTTCCGCCGCATCCAGAACATGTGGGAGAACGACGACTCGATGCTGACGGAGCGCGAGGATCGCATGCGTTATCGCGCGATGAAGCAGAAGAAGGAGGAGGTGCTGGAGGGCGCGGAGGTGGTGGTGTGCACGTGCGACACCTCGGGCTGCTCGCTGCTGATGGACAAAGTCTTCAACACGGTGCTGATCGACGAGGTGTCACAGACCACCGAGCCGGAGTCGTTGGTGCCGCTGGTGCACGGCGCGGAGCGTGTGGTGTTGGTGGGCGACCACAAGCAGCTGGCGCCTGTGATCATCTCGCTGCCTGTGAAGAAGGCGGGCATGGAGCGCTCGGTGTTCGAGCGCCTGGTGCGTCAGGGTGAAACGCCCGTGCTGCTGGACACGCAATACCGCATGCACCCCGCGATCAGTTACTACCCGTCGGAGACGTTCTACGACGGGAAGATTCGCGACGGCATCACGGCGGCGAAGCGCCCGATCCTGCAGAACCTTCGCTACAGCAACCCGTCGCGTCCGGTGCAGTTTATCAAGGTGATGGGTCACGAGGAAACGAGCAGTGAGGGCACGTCGTACCTGAACCTGGACGAGGCTCTGTACACGGTGAAGCTGGTGCAGTACCTGATGAAGCTGGGCGTGAAGGCGAAGCAGATCGGCGTGTTGTCGTCGTACAAGGGACAGAAGAAGCTGATCGCGAAGAGCTTGGCGAAGGTGGAGTTGGGCGACGTGGAGTGCGAGAGCGTGAACACGTTCCAGGGAAGAGAGAAGGACTACATCGTGTATTCGTGTGTGCGCAGCAACAGCCAGAACGCCATCGGCTTCTCGAGCGACATGAAGCGTCTGAACGTGGTGCTGACGCGCGCGAAGTACGGATTGTTTTTGATCGGCAACCCGGTGTGCATGTGCGGCGACGTGAACTGGATGAACTACATCAAGTACAACTTCGAGAACGCGCAGGTGGTGGAGGGGCAGCCGGGACAGTGGTCGTTAGTGAAAGAGTTGTGTTGTGTTTGTGGAACAAAGCCGTTACAAGTACGCCACTTCGTTCTCGTTCTCCGAGGACTCGCTGTCCTCACTCTCGCTCTTCTTCGCGGGTTTCTCGTCAGATTCGGAGTTGGATTCTGAGTCGGATTCCACCACCTTGTTCGCTCTTCGCAGTTTCTTCTTTTCTTCGCCCTTCTTCTTCTCGTCACCTTTCTTCTTCTCGCCACTCTTCATCTTGCTCTGCACCTGATCACTCACTTCCTTCGTCATCGAAACCACCTTCGACTTGGTGCTCTGCGCAAAACGACTCAGCATGGGCAAACCCTTCTTCTTCATCAAATCCCATCCCTTCTTCATCTGATCACCCACTTCGCCCGCCAACTCCACACCTGCCTTCATCATCGCTATCCCTCAACAAATCCCTCCACTTTTACCCTTGCTTCGACTCGTCTCCTCCACCTCGTTGCCCTTCAACACGCGATTGCGCACGCGGTTTGCTTCGTGGATCACGCCCTCCACGTCGTCGCACTCGTAGTTCTGCAAACACTGCATGATTCCCGCGAAGTCGCTCGCCAACAGAAATTCCTCCTTTTTCTGGATCATGCTGGTGCCGATGCAGTACATCAGCTGGAAGCGATCCGGGTCCGCCAGCAGCGCGTCCCACACCCGGAAGGTGTTTTGGAGGGAAAACTCTCTGGCGAAGAGCGTGGTGAGCCAGCGTACGGCGTAGAATTGTGGGTCGATTTCGAGCGCATCCTATGAATCACGCCTCCAGCGCAGCGCGACGAAGTGAGCGGCCACGGGGGGCAGGGAGATGGCGATGTACTCGCGAAGCTTCTCCAGAACGCCTCGACTACGCGTGACGACACACACCCACACTCACAGTCCGCTAGTGGAGGAGTCGCAGTCGCGGATGAAGAGATCGCGCGTCTCCGCCATGAGGTTGGTGAAGGCGAAGAACACGTCCGCCTCCGTCGCCTCGCTCACCTCGCGCTCCAGCTCGCCCTCCGCCTCAGCCATCACATACAGAAGCGGCGCGAGGAGTTCATTCATCCCTTGGACGTAGCGCACGCCCGCGTTCAGCGTGCCGAAGACGTACAGCATGCGAGCCAGCACCTGCTTGTTGTGCTGGGAGAAGAAGGCGATGTCGCTGTACGTGCGGTCCGTGTCCTTCCAGATGATCTCGCGCATTTCGGAATCGCCGAAGTCGCGCGACCACTTGCTCTCGTTGGTCTTTCCGTCGTCCTCGGCGGGGTTGTAGTCCGCGCTTCGCTTCCAGGAGCTGTCCAGAGGGTTGGGGATCAATTTGCAATTCTGCTTTCCCGCCGCGGCATTCTTGGCCACGACGAACTCGTTCACGAACGTGGTGTACTGCTCCACGTTCTGCTTCTGCGTCTCCTCCCACTTTGAAGGCTGGTAGGGATAGGAGCGGAGAAGCATCTTCCACACGTTCGAGCGCGTCTTCTGGTCCTTGATTCCGTTGAAGGCCGCCTCGCGCACCTCGCACTCGAAGAGCGGGCCGTTTCGATAAATGGGCGTGAGACTGAATTCCATGGGATCCTCCGCGTCTCGAAGGGTGATGAAGTTGCCGTTCATCCCATTCAGGCAATACGAGCGAACGGGAAGGTACAGCTACGCATGAAGTCGCACACGAGAAGGAACATCGCCGTCGATCCACTTCTTCATTCTCTTCTCACCGGAGGGAGTCGTGACTGTGGAGAAATGGGATTCGGAGCACTGCCTCACAAAGCGCACCGTCATGGGACGAGAGGCACTCTTCAGTTTGGCCTTCACTTCTTTCGGCTCCATGAACACCACGGATTCGCCGTTTACAGCCATGATTATGTCGTTCTTGTGAATCGCGCCACAGCCCTACTCTTCAGAGAAAGATCCTGCACCGCACCTCTAAGGGAAGGCGTGTGCCCTCTTCCTTTGTGTCAAAACGCTTCACCACGGAGTAGCCATCATCCGTCTTTCCGATAACGAAACCAAGAGATCCTTCTCCAAAAACGATGTCTGTGCAGTACTTTGAGTAGAATCGAAGCGACATATCTGGGATCAAGTGGAACACTGTTTCCTTTCCGATCCTCCTTTCCAAGAAACAGACCAAACACTCACGTGGCGATTCAGCCAATCAATGCTATAGTTTACAACGTCCATTCCGTTGTCCTCATTCATAATCTCGTGGTACGAACCCTCCCACTCCTTGTACTCCTTGTCACTCGATATCGCCGTCTTGAAGAACTTCTCGGCACCCGCAGGGAGACACACCTTGTCCTCCGTGCCTTGCATCAACAAGAACGGCGTCGAAAACTCCTTCTCAATACGAACCGCCCCTTCAATTCCTTCCACCAACTGCAGCGCCGTTCGCGCCGGCACCGGCTTCCTCACTCCCGGAGTGTTCAGGATGTCGTAGCAGTACTGCTCGATTACGACGGAATCGTGGCACATGGCGTCAGGAGCGAGGCGAGAGACGACGAACTTGGGCATGAAGGACTGAAGGAAGGTGACGATGGGACGATACTTCATGAGAACGGGGTCGATCATGAGAGCGGGCGCACTGAACACGCCGCCTCGGACGAATTGAGCCAGGCGGTGCGTCACTTGAATGGCGATCATGCCGCCCATGGAGTGACCCTAGATGTCGGCTGAAAGCTGTGTGCATACCATGACAAACACGGGAAGCGTAGGCCGAGCGTTGTGAATGGAGGTGATGAAGTCGCAAGCATCGCCGATCACGTCGTTCATACAATTAATGTAGTTGCGGTAGCCATCACTCTGACCATGGCCTAGTGCATAAACCGACAGGAGCGTTGCTACCTCTGTGATCCATGGCGTAGACGGAGTAGCCCTGTTCATTCATTTTGTGTGCGATCGCAGCATATCTCCCCGAATGCTCGCAGATGCCGTGACAAATGAAGACGAGAGCCTACGGTCAAGACATCGCGAGACAAGGACCTTCGGAGGCGTGGGACTCTCCCAGTGGTTGTAGTACATCCACATGCGATCCTTGTTTTCCCAGTAGCAGTACTGGAACTTGGAAGAGGGGGGCGTGGATCGCTTATCTATCTCTGAACGCACTGCAATATACCGAACTGTTCTGTTCCTTCGGATTGCACACCCGCACGAACCACATGACGATCTACCTCTGATTCCGCCGTACAACTCACACCTCCACGACCACTACTGCGAAGCAGATCCAACCCACGACATCAAAGAACGATACGCTCATTGCTTGTTTTGTTATGTCATCTTCGTGCTTTTGGGTCATTATGAAATTGGGTCATTTCTGTAGAGGAAGGGATTCCTCTGCATCCCTCGATTCGCGCGGAGGAGTTCAACGCAGGACCCATTCTGAGTGGTTAGAGCCAAACCCACTCCATCACACTCTTCTTTTCTCAGAGCTGCTCTTCGGATTCTTTCATTTCCACCGCTTCTAATTCTATGAAAAGAGGGTTTGCGCGTGCCATCTTCCGCTAACTGTGTAGTCTCCTGCTGTGCGCCTTTCTCGTCACACTGTTTCTGGACATGGGCGTTGGACCTCTTACCATCGTCTTCGGGGCCATGAACCTGTCCATGAACTCACGCTTTCCGGCAGCGACGTGGCTTCTTGTATTGGTTTATATATGGTGTGAATAGTAGGTTCGCGGTATTCTGAACTGCGTCCAGTTCGTCACGGTGATGGTGCTGTGCACTATCGTCAATCGGCACCGCGGAAAGTATTCACGTAGAGAGGAGTCCTTGTATTTGCTGTTCTTTCTTCCGAGCATAGACTGGTCCTTCATCTCCTTTCCTCGCATCCCATGGCTTTCTTCTACTACTTGGTGATTATAGGGGGAGTTGTTTGGAACATTCTGGGCAGCTGTTGGATTGGCTCTGCGTTTCACTACTATCCAACGAGTTTCAGCGCTTGCTACTTGGTGTGTGTCATTCTCTCCTGGATTAGCGTGATCGCTTCGCCATGCTTCGTCTTCTTCGGTTTTCCCTTCCTCATCTCATTACGTTGTAGGCGGGCTTCTGTATTCTCGCAAGCACAAGGACGTTGTCGTACCGGAGGGAAATCGCATCCAACTCGTGTCATCGCAGGCGGATGTGTCCGATTACGACGCCATCGTGAGTCACTTGGAGAAGAACAAGGGAGGCATTACTGTCAGCGACATTCTCGCCATCGACGACCAGAAGCGAGAGATCGAGAAGCGCAAGAACTTCCGCTTCCCCAAGGTGAACGAGGAAGACATGCCCGTAATCGTGCCGAATTTGGAGGGCGCTGAAGAGGGAAGAGAGGATGGGAGTCTGCTCGTGGACATGACACGTGAGGAGGAGAACGAGGACGCGTCGGGAGTGGTTCTGATTCACCACGACGTGCTGGACAACGAGGCGAACAGGGAGGAGTCGGCGTGGCAGGAGAATCGAGAGATGACTGAGGAGGTGACGGAAGTGGCTCCTGTAGTTCTCGTTGCTCATCATGGTGAGGAGGAGAAGGGAGAGGAAGAGAAGGAAGAGAAGGAGAAGAAGGAGGAGGAAGAGCGGAATGCCATCACGGTGAATGAAACGACTACGGAGGTCAGACAAGAGAGCGCGCCTGAACCGAGAGCACAAACACAAAACATGGAACGTCGCGAGAAGAGAAAGGGAAAGAAGAAGAAGAGCGCATTCGTGTCGCCGAAGGACAACATCGTTTCTCCCGATTTCGTGGTTCCAAATCACGAGAACAGCCAGTGCATCACAAAGGGAAGCGCTCATTCCTAGGGAACAGACCGATTCGTCCCCACTGCCGCAAACAACGATGCATTACGAGCACAACGACTACATCGACCTCTCAGAGCAAATGATCCACGAAATCAACCAGGGGCACTTTGATCATTCCACCGTGAACGAGAATGTGCACATTTCCTATGTCAACTGATAGACTGCTAGTTGCTCATGTTTGTTTCTCACGCGAGTGTGTGTTTTCAGGCATTTGTCTCGTTGTGTTTTCTTCGGCCCCCTTTCTCCACTGCCATGTACTCGTCGTGCTCATTCCATTGCCGCCTTTCTGAACGAGATTCTTGGCATGGGCGTTTCATCGCTGTCCGATTCAATCTTTCTCATTTCTGCGAGTAACGCGCGTGCCCGTTTGAGTTTTGTTCTGTTCTCAAGTGTAACACGGAACCGAGTGCACAGTGAGCCGTAGAAACACCTTGTGAGAGAATGAGCGTTATTCAGAACTGTGAAGATACGAACAAGAAAGAGGAAAACATAAAGTTGTTGTTGAAGAAGGAGCTTGGCGTTGACTATGCGCTGCCGAAGTATAACGACATTGTGGGCAAGAAAGTGCACGTTCTTGTGGGATTCGGTCACTATGAATCATGTCATAGTTTGATACGGAGGATATGCAGCAGAAGTACCCCAACTGTGCGTTCTGCGCGTGTGGAGTCACGTTTAGTGCACATCGATGAGGATTACTCCGTGTACGTGTTTGACGCGTCAGAGGACTCCTATTTCAACTTCTTCGAGCGACGTCATCAGGAAGTGGGTGGCAATTCGACTTTGTTCCATAGAATGACGGTGTCAAGGAGGAGAAGGAGACGTCCAGTTCTACGAGAGAAGATATCTACTGCATCATGACGGACCTTATGAAGGATGAGACTGTGCTCCTTCCCTCGTTGCGTGACGCCTAGATGGATGCTGCCGTGGAGGTCGAAACACCAACTGAAGCGAAGTCGTCGTATGCTCCGCCTCAGGTTGTGTCGCTCTCTGATCATCATCGCTAGAGTCTCCCGGAAGTGATCTCTTCCCTGTACTCCGTTGATGACTCCGCCCTCCCCGAGCGGAAGGAAGGCGAATCGCGCGTGTTCTACAACAATCACGCAATCATCCTTCCCTCCTCCGAAGTGCACGCAAACGTCATCCAATGCATGCCCACTCATCCCTAGTTCACGAGCTATCTCCAGAGCGCCATGAAGGGCCACCACCCGAACCTGCTTCCGTACAAGTGCTTTATCCAAGACAGCCACCACAACTTCGCCGTCGCCGAGCACTACCCCTACACGCTCGCCACCGTCCTCAAGTACAACCGCCACCTGGTGGAGTGCGAGGACGGCAACGACATCATCAAGCAGTACATCGCGTACCAGCTGGTGCAAGTGCTGGCATACCTCCACCAACACAACATCACCTACCCCACGCTGAGTCCCAACTCCATCATCCTCACGGAGTATCTGTGGCTGTTCCTGCCGCTGCCCTCGCTGGCGCCGCCGCTGTTCAACTCCTCACTGGAGTACATCACGTCCTCGTGGGTCAACGGCCACATCTCCAACTATGACTACATCATGTACCTGAACGAGGCAGCGGGTCGCTCCATGGACGACTCCAACTTCCACAGCATCATGCCGTGGGTGTGCGACTTCACCTCGCCCACGGAGGGCTGGCGCGACTTCTCCGTGTCGAAGTTCCGTATGAACAAAGGCGACAGCCAGCTGGACGTGACCTACCAGCACAGTGTGCCCAAGCACCACATCAGCGAGTCGCTGAGCGAGCTGACGTACGCGATCTACATGGCGCGCTGCATGCCCATCACGCTGCTGCGAAGCGTCGTGCGCAGCAACTTCCAGGCGAAGGAGTACCCGGGCAAGTGAGTGTGGTGGTGTGGGGTGACACACAGCATGCAACGCATGTTCCAGTGGACGCCGGACGAGTGCATTCCCGAGTACTTCTCCGACCCCTCGGTGTTCGTGTCGCAGCACGAGAACATGGAGGACATCGTGCTGCCCGCGTGGTGCAGCGACCCCGAGGCGTTCATCCAGTGGCACCGCTCCATGCTGGAGAGCGACTACGTGAGCAACCACCTCCATCTCTGGATCAACCTCAACTTCGGGTACGGCTGGCGCCACTGACTGAGGTGTAGCTACCAGCTGTCGGGACAGGCCGCCATCGACGCGAAGAACGTCCCGCTGGTGCAGGAGGGCGTGAAGGGCCTGCGGAAGAACCCCGGGTTCGTTCAGCTGTTCGTGCACCCACACCCACAACGCATGCGCAACTGTCAGGGCGAGTTGATCTTCAAGCAGGTGTCCACGGAGGCGCGAAGAGATATCCTTGTGGCTGTTGTGGCTGTGGCCTTCACCTCCACTGATGCACGTGCCCGCCTCGCACATCCGCTCCTCGCCCACGGGCGAGGTGGTGCCCACGCCGTCCGTGCTGGAGCACGCGCTGTCGGGCAAGCCAGCCGAAGCGGCCGCGCAGTCCCTCTCGCCTCAGCCGTCTGTACAGTCGATCTCGCCGCAGCCGTCTGTGCAGTCGATCTCGCCTCAACCCTCTGCGCAGCCGATCACTCACCAACCCTCTGCGCAGCCGATTACCCATCAACCCTCTGTGCAGCCGCTCTCGCAGCCGTCGCAGCTCCCTCCACTCGTTCAGCCACCTCAGACAACACCCGCTGGCGCAGAGGCGAGCGGCGCGGAGGAGAAGAAGGACTCGGGGCTGAAGAAGAACATGAGCCGCAAGCTGTATGCATATCCTGTCGCATTGAGCGTAGAACCATGTTCTTCTCCAACAACATGAAGGAGGCGCCGTTGGAGCCGCTGCCCACCGTCGCGGAGTCAGCGCCAGCCGAGGCCAAGCCGTCGCAACCGCCCAGCACGGAGACAAACAACGCCTTGTTGTACTCATCGCAACGCATTAACCTGAGTGCGTGCGAGAGAGTGATGTGACGTATAGCGCTGAACCAGACGAAGGAGAATCTCATGAACGAGAACCGCTACGCGACGGAGAGCTTCGCGCGCGAGTACGAGCAGATCCTGTCACCGTGCTATCTGTCTCCCGAGGAGTTGGCGGGAAAGACGCTGGACTTGGAGGGCCTGAAGCGCAGCGACCTGTTCAAGCTGGGCTGCGTGCTGTTCGAGCTGTTCACGTCGAAGGTGCTGTTCACGCTGAACTCGCTGAACAGCTACGTGAGCGGCGAGGGTCGGAAGCGCGTGATGAGTGGTTTGATGATCCTGCCGGAACCCATGCGCGTGGGCGTCTCTGCGGTCTCTGACGTGTAGAGTCTGGTGCTGAGACTGATCGAGCTGGACCCAATGAAACGCCCGAGTCTGGAGGAGGTGGTGAACGAGGACTTGTTCATGTGTATGAGAGGCGTGAGGGCGTGAGGACTAGGCGCGTCGGACCACGACAGACACGTGAAGCCGAGCATGTGCTTGTTCCCCAAGTTCTTCTCCGTGATGTGCGAGTGTGTGTGCGGAGTGAGGTGTAGTCACGCCGTGTCGTCCTCGTACTACCTGTCGTCCATCGCACAGTACGACGCACAGTCCATCACCCATCTGGTGGACACGCTGTCGTCACTCACAGTGAATGAGCTCCCACTCATCCTGCCTCTTCTCCAGCACATCCAGCACAACATCTTCATCAACCCCAAGGAGAAGTCCCTCTCCTCGCTGTTCATCTCGATCTGGAACCACATCGGCTCCTCGCTGCACCAGCAACAGGTCGCGTCGCTGCTGCTCGGCGTGCTCAGCAACCTGCTCGAGCAGTCGCTGCAGCTGCACAACTACGAGCCGTTGATGGTGCTGATCCAGCGCAAGGAGCTCAAGACGGCGTATCACAACCTCGGACCGAAACAGGTGCTGCGTGTGCTTCTCCCACTGTTGCTAGAGCAACTGTACCCTTCAGTGAAACGCTTTTATGAATAGACTGAACTCGCAGACACCGTCTGCCGTGTCCGCGGCGATCACGGACAGCATCGCGTACCTGGCGTCGCCGCTGCTGCTGGGCGCGTCGCTCACCACGCGATACGTGCTGCCGACGCTGACGGTGAAGACGGGCAGCATCACCTTCAAGCGCACCGAGTACATGAAGAAGTGGGGTGAGGGTGGTCCCACCGATTCCACCTCACGCATAGACCACGACCTGATTCTCACCTGCTCGCCCGCAGCGCAGACGCTGATCCAGGTTCTGCCGTACATCACGACGGAAGCCGTGCTCTGTCGCGCTTGTCTCCTTCACTAACACATAGCCATCGTGTACCCACACCTCATCGCCAAAGCGTACTCCATGTTGCAGTTCATCACGCCCTCCTCCGCCGTCACCACGCTCAAATCCACGCAAGCGGCGATGAGCATCGACGAGATCGTGGTGGTGATCGACTCCTTCTTGCCGTACGCCTCTACCAAGACCATTCAGTACGAACTGCTGCAGCGCAAACCGCCTCAACTGTGTCACTTCCTGCCCTATCTCTACTTCCCCACGGAGAACGACGACGACTACTGTACGCGCACCTCCATGATCATCATGAATAGTGATCTACGCGAACGCGACGCTGATCACGCACCTGCTGTCCCTGTACTACAACATCGCCTCGCGCGTGCCCGTCGCCACACAGGAGGAGTTGATCATCCCCGACCTGGAGCAGTTCTTCGCGCGCTTCCACACCTTCTACGACGACGCCAACGAGAAGCAGATGGGCATTTATTCCTCCATTCTGCTGGAGGTCAAGAGACGCGTGGTGTTCTCCAAACAACGAATCGATCCCTCGCTCTCGCTGTATTCGTTCCAATTGCTGGAGTTGCTGAAGGGTCGTCGTCGTCTCCTCCTCTCATGCGTAGAAACCAACGGTGTTCCCGCCTCCGTTCCCTCCAAGTCGAAATCGTGCCTTTTTCTGACATCTAGTTCGCACTTGCCGCCACCGGCTGAGTTCAAATCGGCGACTTCCAAGAATCGTGCCGATTTCTGTCACGGAATGACGTGTAGTGACGCCGCGATGCTGGTCCGCCGCCAACAACATTCACATGTGCGGAGGCAGTGCGGGCTTTTTGAATAATCGGTCCGATTTCGACACTTCCATGAATCTGACCTTCCAGGTGAAACAGTCCATCACTGCATACGAGAGCTGTCTGTACGGAATCAGCATTCGCGGGGATGAGTCGGTCTTCGCGACAGTGGGTCTGAACCAGCTAACAGGCGTTTCGTCGAAGCCGATCCTGAAGTTCTGGCGCAGCGATCACAAGCCGCTTCAGCCCTTCGCGTCCTTCGCGTGTCACGACAACTACGTGCACTCCTTGTCGTTCCTGGACTCGGCACCGCTGCTGGCGTCGTGCTCGTCGCAGCTGTGCGTGGTGGACTACGAGAAGAAGGTGTTGTTGAGCACAGTGAAGCCGTCGTCGCCCTTCACGTGCATGGTCACGTCGTCCTCGTCCATCACCGCAAAGGGCGTGGCGGGGTCGTCGGCGTGGCAGCAGATCTTCTGCGCGACGCGCAACAGCGACCTTATTTGCTACGACTTGAGGCAGAAGTTCTACGACGTGCGCGTCTGCGCCAACTTCCCGTTCGCCTCGCGGGTCGACGCCTCGCCCGAGAACCACGTGCCCGCGTTCATTTGCGCGATCGCGTCGTGCGAGGACTTGTACATCGCTGTCGCGTGGAACACGGGCGTGGTGCGCATCCTCAGCCAGCGCGTGGGGTCCCCCATTTTTGAGTGGCACGCACACAGCCGCGCCATCGCCAAGTTGGAGTTCATCGGAACGACGAAGTTGCTGACGGCGTGCGTGGACGGAAGCGTTTCGGTGTGGGAGCTGAGTTCGGGAAACACGCCTTCGCTGTACGCGCGTTTCGTGAACCTGAACGCGATCAAGAACGCGAACACGATTTCAGTGGTGGACTTCGGTATGGGTTTGGACGTGGTGTCTGCCGTGGGCGACAGTCTGCTGTCCTGCAACGACGTGGACCTGCGCGAGTACAGCCAGTCGAGCGAGGAGACGGTGCACATGTACTCCATGAACGCGCACGCGCTGTGCGACGGCATCACCTCCGCGCCGCTGAGCAAGCTGAACATGTGCGTGAATGTGATGTGTCCGCTGCGCAGAATCGCGCTGTGCGGAAGCGAGGACGGGAAGCTGTTCGTGGTTCAGTGGCGTGTTTGTTAACAAGAACGATCACGGTCGTTTCACACTTGTGTTACACTTGTACTGGTATTACATTTGTACTACACTTGTATTACACTTGTTTCACACTCCTCGATTGAACGTCGAGGAATTCGGTGCTACTCGGCGAGTGCGGCTCGCTTGACACGGAGGAATCGGAAAAGTCAAGCTGTCGCGACTTCTTGGAGTGTACCGCCTGAAGCACTTGCCGCCGCCCCGCCTTGGAAAAAGGTCTCGTTGGACTGTCCGGCAAAAAGTCGAAGAACGCGGCTGCTTTTCCAGAGAACCGCTTCCTCGGCGACGGCAGAATCCCGCCCTTCTCGTCCTTCCTCTCCACCACTGACACACGCCGCTTCAACGTTCCCAAAACCGGCACTTCTTCGGGAGCCACAGGGTCCAACTTCCTCGTCATCTGCGTCGTTCGGATCGTCGCGTACTGCCCGAACAGGTCCGGCTCCTGCGAGTGCGCCTGCACCTGTTTCTCCCTCTGGTCGCGCAACAAACGCTGCATGCGCTCCTGCGCCTCCTTCTTCTTCTTCTGCTCCTGTTCCATCGCTCGCTGCTGCTCCACCGCCTGCTTCACTTCTCTAAGCTGGTCGAAGAACTGGCACAAATCGTCGATAATACTGGAAATCGAATAATCCTTCGGACACGCTATACATCACGCGCCTCCCAAAACACCACCGTATTTGGTAATGAAACGCCTGTAGAACTCCTCTACCCTGCTCATGCTCGCACTCACGGTTTCCACGGTTTCTCGCACCTCCTCCGAAAACGCCTCCATTTTGGTCGCAAACAAGTCGTCCGCGCAGCACGGCGGAACCTTGCGTTGCTTCTTCACGAACTCGTAGTCGCTGCGCAGTCTCGCGAAGTCGGATCGCAGCTGCTCGAAGTCCTTTCCCTTCACTTTGGCGAGCGGCGCGAAGTCTTCCAGCAGTGTGAGCAACGCTGAGTGCTTCTGCGCGCTGGGCAGTCGGCTGGCCTCCTTCTCCATGTAGTCGTAAATGAAACTACGAGTGAAACTCCCGACGCATACGCACTCCAGCAGCGTCAGCTTGTTGTCCGCCGACTTGGTGTCGCGCAGTTTGGGCAAGTACGCGAGCTGGAAGCCGAAGAAGCCGCCCTTGTATCCACTGCCTAACCGTCACGTCGCACACACACCACACACCATTCATGTAGTTGCCGATGGCTAGAATCAGCTCCAGCAGGCGGCAGAACTTCTCGCTCTCCACGCACAACTCCATCGCGTCGCCGAACGCTCTGAAGTCAGCGCCGGCGTCGCGGAGGTCGTTCGGCAGCGTCTTGCGAATGAAGATGCACTTCAGACGCGTCTGCAGGTTGGGAATGGTCGACAGCACCTTGAAGAAACGATCCACGTCGTTCAGCAGCTCCACGCTCCCGTCGTAGCCCTTCACCAGCTCGATCTCCTCCTCCGTCGGCGCGTTCTCGCGCAGAATTCGCACCATGTCGTCGTTCAGCACCGTGTCGTCCACGCGCAGAATGTCCACCTTCAACGCCTGGTACGAACACTTCAGCCGCGCGATCGCCATGCCGACGTTTCGCAGGCGCTTCGCGTCGGTGACGAGCTGCACCATTTCCTCCTGTTTCTTCACAGACAGGTCCACGTTCGCCTCGCTGTTCATCAGGAACGTGTTCTCCTTCGCTTTGAACATGGAGGTCAGTTTGGAGTAGTCCAGACCCGCCACCGAGTCCTTCATCTGCCTCCACGCGCTCGCGTCGATCTTGTCGTCGTCCACGGGGTCCCAGTGAATGTTCTTCATCTTCTGCTCCGGCTCCTGCTTCGCCTTGCGGCGCGTCGACTTGGGCTTCTTCTCCTCCGGCTTCTTCTCCTCCTTCTTCGCCGGCCTCCACTCCTCTTCCGACTGTGCCGGTTGAGGGTTGGGTCCATTGGGACCATTGGGACCATTGGAGCCATAATCCAGAATGGAGGGATCCACTCCTTCGGCGATCATCTTCGGAATCAAGTGCTCCTTTGGAATGTTCATCTTCAGTAACCTGAACCATTTCTGGAATTCCGGCTTCTTCCTCGGATCGTTCGGGTCGTCTGCCAGTGCTTGCGTTGTCTCCGTCTGTGGTGGCTGGTAGTCCAGAATAGAGGGATCCACGCCCTCGGCGACCATCTTCGGAATCAGGTGTTCTTTCGGAATGTTCATCTTCAACAATCGGAACCATTTCTGGTATTCCGGCTTCTTCCTCGGGTCGTTCGGGTCGTCTGCCGACACTGCTGGCACTGCTGACGCCACTGACTTGGACGGTTCCGCTGGAGCTGTTTTCGCCGCGTCGTCCTGCACTCGCTTCACATAACTGTCCTTCACGGTGAGAATAACCGCGGGACCGCGCACCACCTTCTCGTCGTTTCCCTCCTTCTTGCACAGCTCCACCACGTCATCGATCTTGGCTCCGCTCTCCAGCAACGCGAAGTACTTGGAGTACACGGGATCTTCTCGCATGTACTTCACGTTCATCACGTCAGTTAACTGACTCATCATGTCGCTAATGAATCGGTTCGAATAGTCTGACCCCGAAAACGACCCGAATTTGGTCTTTCGCTTCATCTCCTCGATCTCGTCTTCCAGCTCGTGAATCCGCTTCCGCAGCGAGTCGTTCGACATGTCTTCCTCGCGAATCGCGTCGTAACGCTCGTTCAGCAGCTGTTTCTTCTCGATCAGGTCCAGCACGTCCTGGTTCGTCAGGAAGTCTTCCGTCTCCTTCATGTTCATCGCCACCACGCGGTTCGTCGTGTTCACGATCTGTCGCCACATGGTCCGTCCCACGAGGTTGTCGTACGGCACCGCCAGCAGCGAGCGCAGCAGCGAACACAGATACTCCCAGTTGGAGCCCTTCTGCGCCTGCTCCTGGATGGTCACTAGCCCTCACACCGCCTCTGCACACGTACGCACCATGTCCACGACGTCGCTGGTGTCGACGCTGCTGAGGGTGGCGGCCTGTCGGTCGTTGCGAAGGTAGGTGTGGAAGACGATGAAGAGATTGGTGATTTCGGTGGAGGAGCCGGGGAAGCGTGCGAGAAGGTCCGTCTCGCAGGAGTCGTAATCGAGTGACAACAAATCCGTGAAGATCTACGTGTGAGGGAGGGAGAAGGAGCGCCACCGCCATACGCTGAACGATGCTGTCGGCGTTGTGAATCAGGTTGTTGAAGAACACGAGGATGTTCAGCACGATCTCCGGGTCGTTCACCGTACTCACCAGCGCGACGATGGATTGAAAACGCGTCTTCTCCTGCGCGAACAGCATCAGCTCGTCGAACGCGTCCAGTACCTGCTGCTCGCCCTCGCTCGTGCCGCAGATGATGCCCAGGAAGGTCAGCAGGTCCACGATGATGCTGGACTGCTTCAGGAACACGCACAGCAGCAGCGTGTACACGAAGTGGTCCACGGACAGCAGCCACTTCAGCAAGTCGTGCGTCTTGAGAAGGGATTTCACGATGGGCAGAAACTCGCGCAACACCAGCAGGTCCGAGCGAGAGCGGTCGGGGTTGATCGCGATATGGTACATGATCTACGGGTGACGGGGGTGAGGGGCCCCAACTTCTTTGATCTCCGTGAAGCCGTCGAGCAAGTAGAACTTCTCCAAGAAGGCTTTGGGCGACGTGCCCAGAATGGTGCGCAGCTCGCGGATCTCGCTGATCTGGATGTCGCTGTCCTGCCGGACCTGGTGAAGGAAGTCCACGCAGGACTGCGCCATCACCTCGCCGCTGATCATCCGCTCGCGATTCTGCGTGATCAGCAGCCACTTGTTGTCCAGGCTCTGGTTCGCCACCATGTCTTCCCACTTCGTGTCCGGAATGCCGAGCGCGTCCAGCATCTCGATGAACAGCCGATCGATCTCCCTCTGCTCGTCCGGGCGCTTGATGAGCTCCTTCATGCGCTTCAGCGTCGTGCTCAACTACGCGTTACGCCTCAATCCCTTCCGCACGGTGAGAATGAAGTTGGACGAGTTGGGGAACGACGGATCCGAGACGAACGTGATGGTCTCGCCGTTCATGACCAAGTCGATCGACCGGTTCATGTGCACGCGATAGTCGGCGATCTCGGAGGGAGTGTAGTACTCCATATCCGGGGTCAGCTGGATCACCTTGCAGTGCCGTATCGACACGTCGGGGTTAAACTCGCTGTGGGAGTAGTAGAGCACGTCATCCTTGAGATAGAGATAACGCTTCTGGTAAACGAGCTATGCATGAAAGGAGGAAGACAGCCAGCACTTTCTTCTTCGTCTTACTTGCCGATTGCACCTTGTACACCCAACAGCCGAATTCGAGAGATACATTCAGCCGCTGTCGCGGTTTGATCTTCTTTAGAGGGATCAGAAACTTGTTTTCGTGTAGCTCGCGGTTTGACACGTACTCCCCCTTCCTCGCTCCATCCGCGAGGGCCTTGATTCTACTTCCGTATGCGCTATCGTAGAGAGACAAATCAGTTATCCGCTCCAGCGAGGGACGCAACACACGATCCTGTTTGTTGTCCAAGGACAACGTCCACTCTTCCATGTATCCAGCGTAACCGTTCCGGGAAAAGCGCTACAAATTGGGAGTCTTTCCAAAGACGTTAGGCGTTTCATGCCGGAAATCGCTCCTTCTTTGGCGTGTCGTTAAGGAAAGGGAAAACGGCGACTAGGACTGTGAAAACAAGCAACTCCACACTAAAAGAAGTAACGGTTCTCAAACACCTCTCTCTTGAACCTGTAGGAATTCAGATACTCGATGCCCTCCTCCACCGCATTCAGAATGCTCTGCTTGTTCGGGTCGATTGGCATCGAGATCAGCTTCCGTCTCTTCTGGAACGAAATGCCCTTGCTGTAGATGTAGTCTCCGAAATCGCGAGGCAGTCGCCTCGGGAAGTAGGTCGAGTTGTACGTTGTCACGGAAATGTACTGCAGCTGCAGAATGCCCGCCATGTTCATGTACACGCCCTCATAGAAGTACGGAGGGAACGCCTCGATGAGAACGGTGTGTGGCCGCATGAACCACATGTTGGTTTCGCCCGCTCCGTGGGGCGCGAGGATGATGTCGTAATCGCTGAACAGATGGATCTGGCACTTCAACGAACAGTTCGTGAAAGAGAGTGTCGGCACCAACTCGTTGCCGAAGCGCGCCTCCAGGAGGGCGATGATCCGCTCTGCATCGAGAATGCGCCGCTTGCCCGTGCGCTGCACCAGGTTCAATCGATAGCGTTCACCGGGTACGATTCGCCGCAGATGGACGTCCGCGTACTCGTAGAACGATGCTCGGAGCCAATCCGCCGGCTCCCACCCATGCACGGAGCCACCGTCTCCGTTGAAATGGCAGCGATCGAGAAGCAGCTACGCGTGAATGCGATGGGATAACGGTACAGCACGCTTGAAGCAGATCTTGTTGGTCTTATTCTTCATCACGTCCCGCACATCGAAGGAGGTCTTCAGCGTGACGTTCATCGCGAGGGCTTCCAACATGGCGTGGACGTAATCGACATTCCAGGAATAGTCCCGTTTTGGGTTGAACCGCGGCAGCCAGAGTTGCTTGATCTAGGTATGACACAACCATGAGGAAAAGAACCGCGGGGAAGGAGGACCGGCGAAGTTGCTTCATCCACAAAAAGTTGATTGATTCCACGAAGTGGTAGATGTGGTGCTCCGTGAAGGGCTGCGTCACGTACGACTCCTCGCTCACCCAGTGCACGCGCTCCTTGGGGACAGGACTCCGCACGATGCGGAACTTCCAGCCGTAATCGAAGCCCGCACCGTACAAGGGGAGCATGCCTCCATGCGGAGGGAGGTAGAATATGTACTTCCGCGTACGAGGAGAGTAGCAAATGTTCCTGCCGTAGATGACGGTAAAGCCCAGCCTTTTCGAGGAATTGCGCGCGACTCGAGTGTACTCGTCGCTGTGCGTTAGCATCCTATTCCGTTCCTACTCTGCAAACTGGCGGTAGAACTTGGCTTCACTCTGGCTACGGATCACGGAGAAAAGGGACAACCCACCTGTAGTCCGTCGATTGGATCTTGCGTCGCTTCCTGTGGAAGGTCGTCTTCCAGTCTTGATTGTACTGGAACGGCTCGATGACTTCGTTGTCCGGAAGACTGCGAAGGAGAAGACGATAGCTCTCTCCGATTTCACGATATACTACAGGTTTGGTATTCACAGGAGAGGGGGAATCGCGCTTCTCTTTCGAGATGAGGAAGGAGGAAGAACGAGGAACGGGCTGCATTGGTTCTTCCTTCAACGCTTCTGCTTGTTCATTTCGCAAAGCCGTACTGTCATTCGAAGCGTGCTTCACAATTGGGGCAACAAGGGGACGAGAAGAATCGCAGAACGATGAAACGATGAAGGGGCTTCTTTCATTACTCAAATGCTTGTGAATGATACTGATGATCACCAACAAGGAAAACCGTTACTGGATGCAGATGCAGAGGGATAGAAGGGAACAAGCGATGATTGCGTTTCTACATAGACGTCCTCCCATTTCCCATTTGTGACAGAAACAATGCCGTTTTTGGATCGCATTCGGAGTGGATTTGCAATTCCCCATTTCGAGGGAAGAAGAGAGAGTGAAATCCAGGAGAAAGCAGGAATCGCTCAAAATGGGTGCATTTCCGTGGATCACCCCATCCCAACGATTCGAATCCACGCTCCTTCAATCGATCATCACAAATACTCATCTTCCGGTGACAAGGAGTTCACTTTCAAGCCGACACGAAGCCATGGATTATGAGGAAGGCGAGTTAAGAGGCAGCAGAGGCGATGCACGCAGAGACTATCATAACGACGCTCCCGAGAAGAGAAGGGTAGATGGTATGTCGAGTGATTTAAAATGCAGAAGTCGCGATTCTCTGGCAGAAGCATATATGAAAGGTGGGTCGTTTCTTCCTTTTGATGAGTTGTAGAGATCAAAGGAGAGATGACTCACGCAGCAGAAGGTTTGCTCTCTCCGAAATCCCGTGAGCTGTAGAAGTCGAGATCGCAGTCGCAGTCGAAGCCATCGCAGCAGCAGCCATCGCTACCACGATAGGTATTCCAGTTGGGGCTTGCTTGTGACGTCGTAGAAGGGATTCGCGCTCGCGTTCTCCGCGTCGCGATTATGACCGAAGGGGAGACCGAGTGAGTACGGGATTCACAATTGGACGCTTATGAACAGATTCGACAGTTGCGCCCCCAGCACCGCTTCCCCCAGCGGCTCCTGCAGCGCCCCCTGCTTCCGCACCCGCAACTGACGGAAATGCGCCAAAGCCAGAAGATGATCCAAACAATGTTCATAAGCAGTGCGAGAAGGCGGCCGCTGAGGCACTGAAGCGAGCCATGGCCCTGCTGCGTAAGAGAGGACTTCTTCCTCCCGAAATGAGTCCCGAGGAGGAAACTCCCGCGGAAGAGAAGCCTGCGGAGGAAAAGCCTGCGGAGGAAAAGCCTGCGGAAGAGAAGCCGGTGGAGGAGCAGCCCGCGCCTGTGAATCCCCTGCTGAACAAGAAGCCGGCGACGGATGCGGGCAACCTGAGTTGGTACAAGCCGTAGGACTGGAGAGGAGACATGACGGGTAGGGCGAGCGAGACGACGGCGACGGCATTGAAGTCGATGTTGGAGAAGGTGAGTATTGTCTTTGTGCGTTAGCGGTAGGGTGGCAACTAATCTGTTTCTATTGACTTCTTTGTTGAACAGACAGCCGAACCATAAATCACACGCATCTGTTCGTCCAGCTCGTCCGGCGAGCAGGAGGGAACGACAAAGGAAGGGCTCGCGTCAACCACATCTCCCACCACGTGGAACCGATGCACCTCCGTAATCTTAACAACAACGCGCCTTCCTCTCAACGACTCCTCGCACTTCACAAGCACTTTTATATAGGATTTGGTATGACCGACGAGGAAGGCATCCGCCACCTCCGAGCCGATCCACACCATCATGACCCTTCCCTCGTATTTCTCGTACGGCGTGATGCCCTTGAACCACTGCGACAGCTCCGACGACCGCTTCTTGATTATGGCGGTGGACAGACGCGCCATCGACGCAGCAGGCGTGCCAGGTCGTGGGAAGAACTTGGAGACGTTCACCACGGGAAGATTGTATTTCTGTAACAGCTGCATGGTTTGCTGGTGGTCCTCCTCCGTCTCGCCGGGGAAGCCCACGATGATGTCGGTGGCGATGGTGACCCCGGGACAGTGCTCCAGCAGGTAGTCGCACACCGTGCAGAACTCCTCCACGGTGTACTCGCGACACATCGCGTGGAGCACGCGGTTGGAGCCCGACTGCACGGGGATGTGAATGAACGAGAACACGTTGGGGTGGCGCAAGAATTCCGCGATGGCGGGGAGGTGGTGGAGAATGTACGGCGGGTTGGTCATGCCCAGACGAAGCATGGTGGGCTACGCGTCACAGTCGCCCTCCACACCAACACAACCCGCAGGGAACACCTTCACCGCGCTCTGTAGCAAGTCCACCACCGTCAGCTTCAGGTCGATGCCGTACGCGCCCGTGTCCTCGCTGCTCATCCAGATCTCGTACACGCCGTCCCTCACCGCCTAACTTTCACTGAGTGAGTGAAACTCCCACCTGCTCCAGACGGTCGCGGATTTGGTCCAGCGGGTAGGAGACGAGCCGTCCGCGAGCGAAGCGCGTCTTGCAGTAGGTGCAGCGGCCCAGACATCCCTCGCTGATGGGGACGATTTCGACGAAACGGTCTCTGCGCACCTTGGGGAGATTCAATGGCGGAAGACCGCGTTGGGTGAGGAGCTGGATCTTGTTCCCCTTCAGCGTCTCCTCCACCACCTCCAGGATGCGGTGGATCTGTTTCACGCCAACGATGGACAGCGAACGCAACCACTGCGCTTCCGCGTCCACTACAGTCAAACGGAAAGAGAATAGCATACCCTGCGGGACACAGCCTGCGGCAACAATCTTCTTTCCCTTGCGATTCGCCTCATCAACGAGATTGTGAAACGCTGTTTCGGATGGGTCCTTCACAGTGCAGCTGTTCAGTATCCTTCATGTGAATTCAAGTAGCAAAGTAGTGTACCATAAGTCGGCTTCGTCCCGGTTTTCCACAAAGGGGTAACCAAAGTCTGCCAGAATGCCCTACCCGTTCACGACCACGATACATTGCACACCTTCATATATTCCCCGTCAGCAAAATTGTGCGCACAGCCAAAAGTCGTAATCCACAGCTTATATCGTTCCGGAATGATGGTTCCCTCTGCTACATCAATGGCTTCGGCATCTACCGGTTCGGCTTGTCGGTTCTACTCCTCACTGCCGTTTTCCGTCCCTACGCGAATGCGAACACTGGGAGTGATTTCACTCGCATATTCGTTCACATCGATGCTGATATCCTCGATATCGGCACTCATGGTGAGAACGAGACGACTATTCTGCCACTATTGTTGTGTTGCAGTGAAGTGCATGACATTTTCGCCATTTGCATTGCATTTCTTTTTGCTGCTATCACTTATTTTGGAGGAACACTGTGTTGCTCTTCAATACGGTGCGAGTGCCTCTCTTTCTTCATAGCGTAGGGGCATCGCAGAACTCTCCTGCTAGAAGTTGCGAAGAGCTCTTTCGATCGGACAAAGACGCAAGGAGCGGCGTTTTCTGGATCGGAGGGACGAAGGAAACGGCGACACAGGTATTCGTCCCGCATTTTGTCGTTACATAGACATACTGCAAGGAGGTGAACAACACGGTGTGGCAGTTGTTCTATGCGACGTCGAACTCTGGCGGGATTCGCAACCGAAAGAGCTACATGCAGTGGATCGAGAGTGCAAACGGTTTCGATTTGTATCGCGATTCGTCCGAATCGAGTTGGTTTTGTCTCCCCTGTTGTAATTCGTAGCCGCTTTGAACGACACGTCGGATTTGCTGAACGGTTCGTGAGAGGGATGATTTGTGAGGAGTAGGCATGTTCCCCATTTCCGAGCTTCCGGAGAGCGCAAACCGCTTGATGATCCACAACGAGGGCGTGTGGAACAGCACGGACTCCTTCTTCATCACCTTCTCCGATCCGCAAATCCTTCGTCAACTCCTTCTCTTTTCGTTGGATTTCGACAGCACGGAGAACAGCAACAGCTGCTACACGCTGAAGCACGGCAACTACTACGTCGTCGAGACCAACAGCTACCGTTACCGCGGGACTTCGCTCTCCGTCACGCCGAACGGCATCGGCATTCAGGCGTGTCTCCACAACAACCAGGGGACGGACAACAACCTCATCCCGATCGCCACGCGCAGCGAGGAGTTCTACAACCGCGACTACAGTCTCCCCATGACGATTCCACTGTCGGGTCCGAGGTGCACTGTGAGTGATAGATTTCTGTTCGGCGACGTTACGTCGTCCGCGGCGCAGGGCGCGACGCAGTACATCGCCGGCTCCACCAGCTCGACGTCCGTGAACCGTCTGCGTCTGTTCGTGGCGTCGCAGCGTAGGCATCAAATGCGCGCGTGATTCGTAGCCATGGTCACCTCCACCACCACCTTCCTGCACGTCCATCCCCACTCCGCGAACTGTCTGCCGCCGCCCTCTCAACGCAGCTGCGCCTGCGTGCCCGCGTGGGCGATCGAGTCCGACGACCTGGACTTCACCACCGACGTCGTCGTGAAGGAGGAGATGTGTCGCCGACTCCACCCCGAGGCGGCGGACTGCTTCCACCTGCCGGAGTGTTCCGGTCAGAAGACGATCGACGGGTTCGAGATCGGCGCTGGGGAGGAGACTTACGAGACGGAGGCGGCGCTTGGGGTGGGCGGCTCTCCAATGTATGTGTGTGTGTGAGGAGTCAGGCGTAGTGTGGAGGCATTGACGGACTTCGAGAAATGGTACCGCTTCGACGCGAGCTACAACGAGCAGTACTCGTACACACTGCCGTTCTTCGTCGAATCGCAAGGAGGCGCCGTGTTCGTCAGGTCGGTTTCCTCGTCTCGTTTCACTCTAGCGACTATTTCTATCCCATCGACTCCGCCTCCACGCTCACCACGCTGCGCGAAGCGGTGCTGGGCGTGACCTGCTGGTTCACCTTCGCCTTCACGCAGACATTCGCCAAGACGGTGCACCCGCAGATCTCCTTCCGCGCCTCCGACTCGATCTGGGTGTACTTCAACAACAGACTGGTGTACTCCGAACAAGGGTGGTGGTTGTGTCGTGTGTTCATCGTAGTGTGGGCATCGCCGCGGAAAGGACGCTCTCGCTCTCGACGTACGTCGCCGGCCTCAGCGGCTCCTTCTACTCCATCCACGTCTTCGCGTCGTCTCGCTCGTGCGTCACACAACCATCTCTCATCTCCTTCTTCCACTGGCGAACGTCCTCGCCGCCGCAGCGCGAGCTCGAGCCGTTACTCAACCGCGCATTCGCGATGACGGCGAGCACCACCAACCACACGAAGGTGGTGTGGGAGGGCGCCAAGGCGACGATGGAGCAGGGCTCGGTGATCGAAATGGAGGTGATGCCGTCGGACTTCTATCGCTTCGACATGGACTTCCAGTTCCACTCGTACTCGGTGGAGAGCGCGATGTGCGTGGTGGTGCACGGGCTTCAGAGCATGACGCCCAGCACGATTCGCCACGGCGTCAGCGTGCGGCGGAGCGCTTCGAGTCCGTGCACGATGAACGGCGCGAAGGTAGGCTTCATGTTGACACTGCGCTGTACGCGTCGATAGAGTGCTTCACGCGTAGCCTTCTCGTGGATCGGGTACGACGAGGCGTCGCGGAACTGGATGGTGTATCGCGTGGCCAGAGAGGGCGTGCCGAACGAGCGCATACAGGTGCGCGTGGACCTGAACGTGCTGTACGGGTACGTGAAGGTGTTTATGGGCGACATGACGAACCCGCTGATGAGCAGCGACGAGGTGCGTGTGACTGCGAAGCGTGAGGCATAGGTGGTCGCGCCCGACGGTGACGCCGCCTGCTCGGTCGCGATCTGGAACCTGTCGAGCGTTCTGGCTGTTGCGTTCCCTGACAAATAGAACTCGTTGACGCTCTTCTCCTCCACACTCACGGTGTATCACCCTGTGGCGTCAGATCTGGTCGGCGATCTGAGTTCGCTGTATTCACAGTCGGTCGTCGCGGGCGAACCGTTTCGCTTCACCGTTCGCTCCGATGGTGTGTCGCAAGTGGACTTCGCACGACACTACGCGATCCGCATAAAGGGACAGAGTTGATGATATATCCCCGATTCACGACTAGCCACGAACAACACGGACTTTACCGACTGCTCCTCCGTCGCCGCCGACTCGGACTCCATTACGCTGTGTGTGATCACCACCGTCGCTGACGCGTACGACGTCGACGTGACCTACCTCGACGCCTCCATCTCGCTCTTCCCCTGCTTCGCCTGCATGCACATCCGCCACGGGCCGCTCTCCTACGCACACATCCGCGTCGTCAACCTGAATCGCGTGGTGTACGCGGGCGTGTCGTCTCCCTTCCAGATCTGGCTGCACGACGCGTACGACAACGTGATCGCGCCGTCGAAGGGCTTTGTGTTCACCTTCAAGCCCGACCCGTGGCACTACATCCGAGAGAACCAGGACGGTGCGCGCTGTCGTTGCGCTTGATGGATAGACAAATCGAATGACCACTTTTCGTTCTACCTGTACCTGAACCACACGGAGTCCTTCTCCTTCTCCATCTACCTGAACGACGTGCTGCTGGACCCGCCACTCTTCGCGATCACGGTGGTGACTCCGAAGCCTTCAGATCTCTCTCAGATCCGTTTCTTGTCCTCCGAGGAGAGTATCGTGACGGACCGCTGGATCGATGTTGTGACTGTTATATGAATTGAAACGTAGTTCGACGTGGTTCTGCTCGGGGACAAGTACATTTCCATTCCGGCGCACGAGTACGCTATCAAACTGCGGGTCATTCGACACGTGAACGAGAACGCGTTCAACGACGTGAACGCCTTTGAGTACAAGTGCACGTACGTGGAGAAGGAGTACCGCTCGTACAACATGGAGGTGTTCCAGTGCTCCATGCTCATCAAGGAAGTCATGCGTGGGGTGATGCGCGTGTACATCGGGCCCGTGACGAACAAGTCGCTGACGGACGTGGTGATCCTGGACGACTACGACGACGCCCTGCTGGAGATCGAGCACGACCTGGTCATCCACCGCCCGGAGCTCAACTGCAAGCGAATGGTGATTGACATATCCTGAGTGTGTTCGGCGTGGCTCCTTCACCGCACTGGCCGAAGACCATCACGGCGAACCACCACAACATGGCGCGCGTGCATCTCTTCGATGTCTTCAACAACCCGTACAACGCGCCTCCTTCGTCGCAGACGCTCGTCGCTGCACTGACCTACGCCGGTGACGTGTACAGAACGTCTGGCGTGCCCGTGGAGAACGACGACGGAGTGATGCTGGTGAGCATCTTTTCCGCGGACATCCCGCGGGACGCGAGTTCGCAGGCTCAGGTGACGATCACCTGCACGGACGACTCCATCGTGTCCTCCGAAGAGCGGCAATTCAGCGTGGAGGAGGAGGTGATGTTTGAGTGTGTTGTGCGCTGCTGCCCTCACGAATAGACCTGCCAACACCGCTGTTGCCTTCGCGGAAGAGGCCTTCCAGTCGTACAAGCGGATCACGTACACTGTCACGCTGCACGACGCGATGAACCACGTGCTCGCCACCACCGACTACAGGCTGCTCGCCGCACACACCCTCCCCGACAACTCCACGTCGTTCGCCATGGCGGAGTCGAAAGACGCCTCGTTCATCTTCTCGCTGCAGCTCAACCGCCGCGGCGCCCATCGCCTCGCGCTGTACGCCGTGAGTGCCGACGAGGCACTGGACCGCGTGTTCGAGACGGAGATTCTGTACGAGGGCGGCATCCCCGTGTCGTTTTTCGTGTACGGCAACGGCACGCTGTTCCCGCAGAAGGTGGGCGACACGCTGTACGACGGACGGCTGTTTGTGAGGGGTGGGGTGGGCGAGCGTGGAGCGAGTGATGGTTAGAACGCCAACGGCGACGTGGTGCCTCTCGGAGGCGATTCCGCCGTGTATTCCGTCGTGGTGTCCGACAAGGAGGGAAACGTCACGTTGGCGTCGCTGGACGTGAACTACGATGCTGGGGACGAGTGCATGCAGTTGCGTTACTCCTTTGTCGCGACTTCCACGGAGTACTCGATTCGCGTTTTCCGCGGTTCTTCCGCCATTGCAGAAATCCCCTTCACGATCGACACGCACACCTACGAGGATCTCGCCATGTCCCAATGGATAAGGGGTGTTATGACTAGGACGGACCCATCTGTCGTGTACGCCACCAACACGCTTATGGACGTTCGCAGTATCGACACCTACTCCTTCGTCATTCACCTTCCGCTGGGACTGCTCCTTTCGCCCTCCGCCTTCTCCGTTCACTCGTCGCCCGGCACGCCCGCGTCGTCCGTTCTCACGACCTCCTGCTTCGCTGTGACGATGCCGTACGCCACGACCGTGTACCTCACGCCGCTCGTCGCAAAGGCAGGCAACTACTCCATCGGGTTCTTCATCCACAACGTGCTGTTCCGAGCGAACGTGGTGCTTACGGTGCAGCACGCGATCCACTCGCCGCAGTACGTGAGCTGGGGCACGGGACTTGTCGGCGGCAAGACCACAGACACGCTCCACCTCTACGTGAAGAAGACGGACACGTTCGGGAACGTCTAGTAGGCGTGTGTGTGCGGCGTGAGAAGTAGCGACCTCGACTCCCTGTCGGTGGCGGTGCAGTCCGTCGAGCGCGCGCACTCTCTCACGGTGACGAGAACGGTGAGGGAGCAGTTCGTCGACTTCTCCTTCGCGGACACGATCCTGCCCGCCGATGCGTTCGCCGACCAGCTGAAGGTGCAGTTGTTCGACGCGGGCATCGAGTGCGCGTTGGTTCTCCCCTTGGCGTATCTGGTGATCAACCCGTCAGGCTTCTCCTTCACGCGGAGCGTGCTAAGCATGGACTCTCAACAGGTCGCGGGACACAGCGTGACGCTGTCCATCACGCCCTACGACGAGAACGGCAACCTGTTGTCCGTCTCCTCCATCGCGCCCTTCCTCAACATCACAGGTGGGGTTCTGCGTGGTGCTCACGACCGTAGTCTACGACGCAGCGAACGAGCCCGTGATGACGTCCATCAGCTACTCTTCCTCGCCCTTCGGCAGCCACTCGCCCGTGTCGCCCTTCGTGTCCTCCGCCAACGCCTCCACGGTCGTCTTCTCCTTCCTCCTCTCCACGTCCGGCGAGTACATCGTCACGCTCTGCGTCATGAACGGTCCGGTGGGCTGGGAGCAGTCGCTGCGCGTCGTGTCCTCCACGCTGGACCCGTCGCTGTCGTCCGTGGAGCTGGTGGGCGCCAGCACGCCCACTGTCATCACCAGCGAGGCGATCACGGCGGCGATGTACGCCAAGGGCGATGCGTTGGGCATCCATATCACCAACGACGTGGTGGTGCGGAACCGAAACACGGCGGTGATCAGCGGGACGCAGTTCCTGCTCCGTCTTCACCTCTACGACATATCCTTTTGTGGTAACTGAGAACTCCTTCACTCGTCACATCTACTCCAACCTGCTGGAGGACACCTCGTCGCTGCAGCTCCTTCTGTACTACATCGAGGAGCACCGCGCGCCGGACCGTCTGCGCGTGTACCGCAACAAGGACGGCTCGTTCAGCGTGGCGATGGTGATCCACACGGAGGGCGCGTACACCATCGATGTAGTCTGTGACCACCAGTCGCTGGTACGCGCGGTCGCGACAGAGTGAGGATTAGGACGTGATGCTGCCGCTGGCGGTGATTCCAGCCGTGGAGAGCAAGCTGGTGTTCAGCAACGAGGACTTCTTCTGTCCGCTGAAGAAGTACACGGGCGGCAGCACCGTGTGCGGGTACTTCGGCACGCGCAACGGCGTGTCGACGGCGTTCGCCGTGGACTTCGTCCAGAGCCTCCACGTGTTGCTGAGCGAGGAGCGTCTGAAGGAGGGCGAGAAGGCGCTCACCATCTTCTTCATGCACGAGGTAGGGCAGGCGGCGCTGGTGGACGTTAGGAGAACTGCATGTACAACCACACGATCCCCGCGCGCAGCGTTCGCGTGATCTCCCAGAGTCCGTTTGTCGTTCACTACCGCTTCGAGTACGACCGCACGAGCGACGCCCAGCCCCCGAAGTATATCCTTGTGTGTGTGCGTGTGTGTGTTCATTTGTCGTTCACTTGTCATTCACCTGTCATTCAATTGTGCTCGCTTGTGTTCAATTGTGTTCAATTATCATTCGCTTGTCATTCGCCTGTCATTCACTTGTCATTCATTTCCATATTGTCTCTTTAACCCGCACTCGGACAGTACTCCATCAACGTGCTCTTCAGAGGACTGTTCGTGCCGCTGCAGCCGCCGCTGCAAGCCGCTCTCTACTCCGGAGTGATCTCCGTGGCGAAGTCGTTCTGCTCCTACTCGCCCTCGGCAGCGTCCGTGCTGGTGGAGTGCACGCTGCGCGACAAGAACGGCTTCACCCTGCAGAACTACCCGTACAACCCGCGCGCGTACCAGAAGGTGACTCACATGCTCAACACGCACTACAACACCACTGTGGTGGAGGAGGCGTTCGACATGGAGGACGTGGGCAAGGGCGTGTATCGAGTGACCGTTCCCACGCTGATCGCCGGACACGCGGCGATTCAGGTGGAGAGCGACGACATGGACGTGGTTCTGAAGCAACGATACGAGGCGGATGTCCCCTTCGGGTCCGTCTCCGTCGAAGCGTCCGTGGTGCGTGGACCGTCCACCTCGCAGTGGTTCCTCGAAGACGCTCTGGAGGTGGAGGTGGTTGTGACGGACACTAACGGGAACATGCTGTGTGGCGAGGACAGCGACGTGGAGGTAGTGCTGGTCATCGATTCGGTGAACAGCGACAGCGACTGGGACGCGGTGCGGCAGTCCACGCAGGTCCTGCAGCCGGCGAGCGAGTGCGCGCTGTCGGAGCGGTTCACGTCCTTCTCCACTCGATTCTTCTTCCTGCAGGAGGGCACCGTGGTCGTGTCGGTCGTCGTGAGAGGGAGCTCGCAGTCCGCGCTGACGCTCCACTCCTTCCGACTGACCGTCAGCAGTTACACTTGTCCGCAGAACGCCTCCTCCAACTTCACCTGCTTCGACTACCCCAGCGAGAGCCAGGCGGCGTCGCGCGACTTCGTCTTCAACTGCGTGGGCTCGCCGAGCAGCTGCAGCGTGGGACTGGTGCAGACGGACCGCTGCGAGGAGCACGAGTCGTACTGCTGGGGCTACCGGAGCTACAAGCCGTGGTGCAGCAGCGCGCTGACGCCCTCGCTGGAGTGCGCGTGCACGTCCACCTCCTGCATCACGGGACAGTGCTACAGCGACGACTCCAACTGCCCGCTGGCGCCGCTGTGCCCGTCGGACTACACGCTGTGCTCTGACTACCACTGCGTGAAGGACCCGTCGGAGTGTCCCACGATTCTCGCGTGCCCCACGAGCATGGTGCTGTGCGGCGACCTGAAGCGCTGCGGCGTGTCGAAGGAGGACTGCGACTTCGTTGCGACGGCGTCGTGCCCTCCACACCAGCCTCTCCTCTGCGCCGATGGCTTCACCTGCGTGTCGCGCTACGACCTCTGCCCCACAGCCATTCGCTGTCCGCCCGGCTTCGTTCGCTGCGAAGGAGGCACCTGTCGCGAGTCGGTGGACGACTGCGTCGCCACCATTCCCTGCCCGCTGTCCAAACCCATCCGCTGCAGCGACGGCACCTGCTCCGCCGTGTCGCCTCTGACCTGCTCCTCCGCCGTCACCTGTCCGCCAGGCTTCGTCGCCACCAGCGACAAGCGGTGCATCTCGCTGTCCAGCCACGGCACGCCGCTGCTCTCCTCGTCGGGTCGCTGTCCGTCGACGCACGTGACGTGTCCCGACGGCACCTGCGCCACGGTGCAGAAGCTGTGTCCCACGCCCACGCAGTGTCCTCCCGGCTTCGTGCTCTGCTCCGACATGTCGTGCCGCGCGGACGAGCGTTTGTGCCCGTCGTACAAGGAGACGTGCTTGCCTCCGCTGATCCACTGCTCGTCGGGCGAGTGTGTGCAACGACCCGAGGACTGCGCTTCGCAGATGATTTGTCCAGAAAACAGGCCGATTCGGTGCATGGACGGGTCGTGCGGAACCAACAGCACGGACTGCGTCGTCAACCAAAATAGCGACTATTTCTTCTATCTCGCGCAGTCGTCGACGGTTGCGCTGAAACACCCCCACGAGGCGGTCAACCTGACGGCGGGCGTGGCGTTCCCGCTGGCGCTCACCGTTCATCAGCCGCCCTGCGGCAACGCGTTCCCTCTGTACTGCTCGTCGATGGGCGTCTGCGTGTCCTCTCCCGCCAACTGTCCGCACCAGCCCTTCTGCCCCTCGCAGCTCCCGCACCGCTGCCCGGACGGTCGCTGTGTGAATTCGGAGACGGATTGCGCGTGGCGCGAGAGCGAGTGCGAGGAGGGCTACGTGCGGTGTCCGATCAGCGGGCTGTGTCGGAAGAGTTCATCCCTGTGCCCGATACTGAAGAGTTGTGGGCCTTATGAGTCGCTGTGCTCCAATTCGGTGTGCGTGTCGCAGCTGGGAGACGTCGTGGGTCTACCCGAGTATCTCACGGAGAACAGGATCATCGGCGATTTGAAGTACTCGTTCCTGACGGACGCGACGGTGTTCGACTTCATGAGGGAGTCGCTGGAGTTCGTGATCGACTTGTGCGTGTTCGAGATCCTCAACGAGGAGAAGGTGGAGGAGGCGTGTTGCGTGAACGGCTGCGACGCCAGCTGCATCGCCAGCGAGAAGGAGCGCGTCCGCGCGCAGTGCAAGGAGCTGAAGAACCACTACCCGTGCGAGGAGGCGACGGACGATGAGAGCGCGTTACTGGCGTGTCCGCGCGACAAGCGGCGGTGCTTCGACGGTCGCTGCGTGGGGTGGAACGAGACGTGCGCCACGATCACTGTTTGTCCTCGCGACCGCCCGGTGCGCTGCATGAACAACGCGTGTGTCCACGACTCCTCGGAGTGCGAGCGCGGCGTCACGTGCATGGAGGGCTATGTGATGTGCGACGACGGCTCCTGCGCCACCGACTACGCGGCGTGCAGCTACATCGTGTGCGACGAGGACGCGCCCTTCCTGTGCTGGGACCAGTCGTGCCGCAGAACGCCCGAGGACTGTCCGCAGATGAACGAGTGCGCCGACGGCATGTACTTCTGCGCCGTCACGGGCGACTGCGTGTACGACCGCAACAGCTGTCTGAGCAACGGGCTGCGTGTGGACGCGGCGCAGCGCGCGCTGGTGGGTTTCTGCAACGGGAAGCACCTGTGCGAGGACGGTTCGTGCCGCAACGGCGAGATGAGCTGTCCGGCCGAGAGCTGTCCAGAGCAGTTCAGCACGCGCTGCGCCAGCGGGCTGTGCGTGAACGACCCTGCGGAGTGCAGGGCGGTGACGCTGCAGAAGTGCCCAGCGAGCGCTCCGGTTCCCTGCTTCGACGGCAGCTGCACCACGGACGCCTCGCTGTGTCCGCTGTCGACGCACTGCAAGCCGCCCTTCCGGCGCTGCTCCAACGGCCTGTGCGTGATTTCGCGCACCATGTGTCCCATCACCTACCCCGTCTTCGCCGTCGGCGCGAACTACACGCGCTATCACCCGCTTCTCCAGTTCCTCCGTACGGATCGCGTGGTGGACTACCTCGCGTCGCTGCCGGCGTTCGCGGCGGTGAAGTGTCCCACCGACGCACCCTTCCTGTGCGCGTCGGGCAAGTGCGTGCCGTCCCCCAACTACTGCCACTCGACCACTCCTTGTTCGCACGACCTCCTCCACAACGGGAACCAGCGTTGTCTCGACGGCTCCTGCGTGTACAAGCAGTCCTCCTGCTCGAACGCCACTCTGTGTCCCAGTACCACACCCGTTATGTGCATGACCGGTCCCTATTCGGGCATGTGCGTGACCGACTCACTGGACTGTCTCCAGGAGAACGGCTGCCCGCTGCGCTTCCCCAAGCGCTGCTCCAACGGCGCGTGCGTGGCTGCGGAGGTCGCGTGTCCCGCCGTGTCGATCGCGACGGGCTGTCCCGCCGACCTGCCCGTGAAGTGCATCACGGGCGAGTGCAGGCGCAGCGCGACGGAGTGCACGCTGCTGAACGGCTGTCCGCCGCTGACACCCTTCAAGTCGCGTGACGGAGTCTGCTACAGAACGCCCAAGGACGACGTGTCGTTCGGGTCGTACAACGCTGTCACTACCTGCCCGACGTCGGCACCGGTGAGGTGCTGGGACGGACGCTGCGTGCTGTTCCCAGCGGAGTGCAGAGCGTCCGTCGGCTGCGACCTCGCCTCGCCCATTCGCTGCGTGTCTGGAGAGTGCGGCACGCTGCCGAAGCAGTACCCGCCGACGGACTTCATCGTGGAGTCGGCGCTGAGCAGCGTGATCATCGAAGAGAGAGAGATCGCGCGTGTGCGCAACGACGTGTGTCGTCCCACCCCCACCTGCCCGCCGGAGCAACCGTACATGTGCGCCGACATGCACTGTGTGAGCGACTACGCACACTGTCGCGCCTGCGCCAACTGCACCACCTCCAGCTGGGACCTGCCCTTCTGCCCGCCGTCGCGACCCGTCTACTGCCCCGCCGACGGCGCGTGCGTGCGGAACCAGGGCGACTGCGCCAACTACCGGCTCTGCCCTCCGGAGCGCGCGTATCGCTGCTTCACTGGGGAGTGTGCGGAGACGCCGTACAAGTGCATGTACGCGGACGTGAGCCAGCTGGACCAGGTGTTGATCAGCGTGAAGAAGCGCGTGGTGGAGGATCCTGATTACCTGCGCTGGCACTGGTGGTGGCGCGTGTCGCGGGGACGTCGCATCACGGTGGACCCGTACCCGTTCACGATGTGCTCGAACGGCGCGATGCAGGACTACGAGGAGTGCGAGCTGATTCCGCAGTGCACGGTGTACCATCCCAAACGCTGTCCGGACGGCACATGTGTGGGCATGGACGCGACGTGTCCGGACGTGCTGAACACGGAGCTGCCCGACTTCGACACGCTGATGCCGATCCGTCATTACTTGTTCCCCCACACCAGCGCGAGCACGCGGAGCAGACAGTGTCTTGTGGGCGAGCTGTGCAGCGACGGCGTGTGTCGCCTGCGCTGCGCGACGAGCATCGGTTGCGGTATCGACGAGATCCAGTGTCCTGATGGACGTTGCATGTCGGTGTTGCCCGGCGTGTCGGACAGCGCCGTGTGTCGCGGGCTGGACAACTGCGGCGACGACGAGTATCGCTGCTTCACGGGCAAGTGCGTGCAGTCGCTCAGCGAGTGCTTCGAGGACCACTTCGTGTCCATCCTCCCCGACGAGGTGTTGCTCACCATCGCGTCGCAGGAGCTGAAGGACGTGATGCTCTACAACCACAAGCACGAGGTGTACGCGTACCTCGCCTCGCCCGCCGCCGCGTTCACCGCGCCGCCCGAGCCCTTCTTCCTGCACATCACGCCGCTGAGCATGAATGAGCTCTCCAGACAGCACGTGATCATCGACGACGCCAACCGCGCGACGGAGCTGCGCCTGAACCCCGTGGTGCGGCCCGCGACGCTGCTGCTGTCTCCCGCGATCCACCTGGAGTTCATCGCGCTGCGCGAGAACACGACGATTCGCACGCTGCAGCACCCGCTGATCCTGAGCTTCCTGAAGCCTGCCTCGTACGCCATCTTGCCCTTCGTGCGCTACGACAACCGCATCTACCGGAACCCGCTGCACATTCAGGAGGACGAGGTGTGTCCCGCGATTCTGGAGATGGCGACGTGGGTGTGCATGAACGAGACGAGTTACGCATACAGCGCGGGAGCGTTCCACGTGAAGGTGAAGAGCGCCGTGTCCATCGCGCTGATGTACCACCCGCTGACGCCCGTCGGGGAGATTGCGGAAAAGAAACAAACGGTGACGGCGGTGTTCCTGGACATTGTGGGCGCCTCGCTGTACGTGTCGGTTCCGCTCATTCTGCTGCTGTTGTGGGTGCTGGTGCGCATGATGGACTACCGCCTGACGTGGGAGCAGAACGTGGACTGCTACCAGTACTCGAGAATCCACACGGACGCGGAGGCGATGATCCTGAAGGAGAAGTCGCACACGTCGAAATGGAAGCAGATCGATTTCAGCGACGTGGTGAAGAGCAGGCAGGGCGCGATCTCGAACCCGCTGGCGGTGCGCCGCATTCTGAACGACATGTACGACCACCAGATGAACGAGGTGAAGGAGACTGCGAAGAAGAACGAAGAGACGATTTGCAGACTGAAGAAGGAGAAGGAAGCCGTGATGGTAAGGTTTTGGGGGGAGGAGTGACGAGTAGAAGGAGATTGAAGAGCTGAAGATGAGAACCGTTTTTACCTCCGATGTATAGTATTTAGTGTGTTTCCGGTTTGTTTTACTCGCACTCGGAAGAATTCCACACTTCTCTTCCGAATCAGGATACGCTTTCACATGCAACCTGAAAACTGTGCCATATGCAATTCCCAGGAAACAGAAGACTGTCCTCTCGTTGAATGCGGTAGTTGCTGCAGGGTCCGGATTATCCCCCATCTGAACCCGTAGAAAGTGTGTCCCGCGTGCGCTCCTTACAAATCGCCTATTCCTTACATGGGCAAGACAAAGCCATGTCGTGTGTGCAAGAACTGTATACTGTGCTACGCAAACTGTCCACCTCCGTTTCGAGAAAAGCAATCGACGATCCCCTCCCCTTGTACACGCGACTACCACGCCTTCTCTTCATTTGCTGAATCTGCCTGTTGTGGCGATATATACGTTGCATTGGTGGACTGGTGTGAGGAGTAGAATCACTGTCTTCATCCGTCGGAATGGAGCGCGTCCTTTGGTCGTTCCTTCTCGCAGATCGGCGACTACCGGATCACCCCGCTCTGGGTGCCAGATGCGATGGCACCCGGCTGTTCCAATTGCCGTGTTTCGTTCTCCTTCTTCAGGAGGCGACACCACTGCCGTGTTTGCGGAAGAGTGTTTTGCAAGAAGTGCTCCTCGAAGAGAGAGGTAGGTCTGTCGTGCGGGATGAACCGCAGGATTTGTCCTCTTTCGGCTACGCGGCATCGAAGTGCGGTCTGCAGCGCGTGTGTGATCGGTGCAGCGAGGAGTTGCACGCAGCGCTCTCTCCGTGGAATCGTCTTCCGTTTTCAGCCCAAGTGCTGGTGTCCTCGTTCCTCGCTCCGTCCTCCGTTTTTCACCTATCTGTCGTGGATCGCGAGACGCATCGTCGATTCACATCTCGCGACTTCGACTCCACCTACTGGAAGTACCGCGTCGACGGCAACCTGAACGGTCTGTTGCACGCGCTGCAGAAGTGCCCGATGCAGCCGCAGCACGTGGACAGTGACTCCATCCACTTCACGGTGCGCAGGGACGACGAGATGAGCGTGAGCTCGACGGAGGGTTGCAAGTGGCGTCTGGAGTACATCGAGAAGATCGGCATCCCCGGCAGCACCAAGTGCTCTCTCTTCTTCCTCCAGTACCCCCTCGTACCCCCCGTTTTCCCTGCTCACGCGTAGATCCACATCCGTGCGACAGCCCTCCGCAGTCTCCGCACGCAGAGCGTGCAGCACCTCGTGGTGGTGGAGAGCATCTTCCAGTCGGCGGACACGATGCGGTCGCTGATCCGCTGTCTGCAGTTCGGCAGCAACGAGGTGCTGAGGCGGCAGCAGATCCCGCGGGAAATCGTGGAGTTGTTGCTGATGGCTGCGGGGTGTCTGCTCAACGCGACGCAGAAGTCTGTCGGGATCAGCACCGTGTTTCGGGACAACGAGGGCATCATGACGATCGTGTCCCTATTGAAGAACGAGGTGTTGTTCCCGCGCTCCGCGTTCGCCGCCAGCACCGACCGCTCGCCCTCCGCCTCCTTCGTCACAGACGGCACCTGTTCCTCGCTGGCGTCGCCGTGCGAGTCGAACCCGCTGTGTGTGGTGACGCACCACGACCCGAGCGTGAAGAAGCTGCAGGTGTATTTGGCGGGAACGCTGATGAACCTGAGCAACGTGGACGAGAAGAACTGCGCCGAGATCGTGGCGCTGGACGGCGTGGAGACGCTGATGGGGATGATGCAGTTATCGACGGACCGCTTCAACACGTACTGTTTGGAGTGTGTGAAGACGTGCTGTCGCGGGCTCGCCAACTCCTCCGTGAGTTCCGTAGTGTGTGGTGACGACTAGACGCAGATGGCGCGCTGCAATGGCCTTGTCCGTATCATCAACTGTTTCTCGTGTCCCAGCTCGCAAGTCGTGTCGTCGGCGATCAGCGCCTGCACCGCGCTGTTCCACGGCGACGCGCAGAACAAGCGCATGTTCCGCATCGCCAACGGACTCAACGCGCTCATTCAGGTCGAGGAGAGCTGGGCGGGGAAGTGCAGCGTCAACGCCGCCAAGCTGATCACGAACCTGCTGCACGGCGGTGGTGGTGACGCGTGTGCATGACGCGTAGACAGTCGTATGGTGGAGGAGTTTCTGCACCAGCGAGGGTTGCAGCGACTGCAGCGGCTGTTCGAGCAGAGTCGCGTGGAGCTGAGCGGTTTCCTCTTCGGGCAGCTGATGAACTGCGTCATGTTCAGCAAGGAACCACTGTACGTGCAGGCGCCGCTGGTAGAGACGAGAGGTGTGAGTGAGTCGTAGTTGGCCGCGCTGATGAGCGAGATCAAGAGTTACGTGAGTCTGGCGGGAGACAACGACGTGACGCCGCGCGAGGACCAGTCGGTGTTGGTGGCGTCGCCGACGGAGTGTCGACTCGTGTTCGGTCACGAGAACACGCTGTCGAAGGCGAGCAGTCGGAACAGCAGCTACTCGGAGGAGAACCGTCTGAGCGAGGGCGCGAGGGTGGGCAGCGAGGAGAAGAGAAAGGTGAGTGTTGAGGAGAAGAGAAAGGCGAGTGCCGAGGAGAAGAGGAAGGCAAACGCGTACGTGGTGACGCACATCCCGCTGTGGCTTGGCTTCGCGGCGGGCGCGATTTGTTACCTGTTGAAGAACGGTAGCGGTGGGGCGAGGGAGTGAGCGATAGAAGACCAGATCCAGCTGTTTGTGGACTTCTCGGTGGTGCCGCTGCTGCAGTCGATGGTGCCGTTCTGCGACGCGCAGGGGAAGTCATTCATATCCTTGTTTGGATTGAGTGTGGGCCTTCACTGACACATCGAGCAGTCACTGAAGCAGATTACTGCGTTTGAGAATCAGTGATTCCTGTTTTCTATCATACACTTAGTTCTTCCAACTCCCTTGTGAGCCACAGTTCACTCTGTTATCACCAAAACTCTGTGAATTGAAAGCAGGGTTGTGATTCACTGAAAGGAAACAACTCTGCAACAAACACACCAAATGGGAGGAAGAATCGAGTCCAGATTGCTCATCAGTCTCTGACTGTCTGTCTCGGCAACGGCTTGGGGCGACGCGATTGGAGCGTTGTAGCCCGGATGCGACGCGGCGTACTCCATCTGCGCCTTCTCCAGCAGCTCCTTCGCGAGTCCCTACAAGTCACGAAGAGGACACAGCCGCACTTGCTCCTCCTCCATGGGCAGGGGATTCAGCACCTTGTTCATCACTCCCGAACTACAAGTGAGTCACACTGAGAGTTGCCTACCTCACAAAATGGTCGTCCATCGCCGAGTTGAACTCGCCAAACATTCTGAAGATCTAACGCGTGATCATCCGAAAAGAGACAAACCGCTTCCGAGTTCTCGGTTCCCTGCACGCTCTTCATGCACCTCGTGGCCTTGTAGAGAGACTCGACGGCCTAGGATTGAAAGCGACAGCGAATCGCGACTTCCTGAGAACTGATCATAACCTTCATTTCGTTCGCAGAAACGTCCATCTTGCAGCTCATGAAGATGAGGTTGCGGATTTGCGCCTTCTTCTGCACAGCCATCTACACTGATTACACAAATGCGGCACACTACGTCGCAGAACAAACGGGCTCCTTCCTCGTTGCCTCTCGAGATTTCCTACGAGTCAACACGAGTGAACACGACCCACATAGGTAATCTTCTTTGTTAGCGTCTTTATCTCATTTTCCATTTTCTTCGCTTGGCTTTGGAGCATTTTGCTCTGCAGCTTCAGGTTGATGATGCTATGTGCGCGATGAAGGAAGAGAAATCGTTCCATGCACAAGGATATCCATCACATCATCCGTGTGATCCTTCTTCTTTCCGAAAAAGCTAAACATCGTAACAAAAACTGGGTTGAAAGAGAGCGTGCAGTGGTGCTTGATTATGAACACCCAGTTCAACTCTACTGTCTGTCCGTGAATCCGCGAGTCACATGCACAGTGGATGGAGAGGGGAAGGGACATCTCAGTTTTGTGAAACAGACGTGATTGTTGCAGTCGCCCCCAAACCCCACTTCTGGATTCGATTCCACGAGACAAACGAGAATTTACAGCTAGAAGAAGGAAGGACAGACGATTTGCCAACAGTTTAACACTTCCCATTACCCGCTCTCCTTTCATTCCAAACCGTCCACTCACTTCAGAATGAACGAGGTTTGCGCGTTTCCTCGCTGATTCATCCCCACTAGATTCCGTCGGTCAAGTGCTATCAATTGCAACTGGAAGACGATGTCTCGATTGCCTGCATTGTGATCGCCGACATCAACTGCGACGACATTGAGAACATGATCGTTGGCAGTATGGACGGTGTGGTGAAGGTAGTAAACGTGGGAAAACTTAAAATCAAATGAGAACTAGTTGAACGGCATACCGAGTAATGTGCAACCCTTATCGGGAATCAGCAAACTGGCTGCGATGTGCGTCTATGATACAGGATTAATTGCGTGCTCTGTGGACGGGCATTGCTACATGATCGTCTGCAATCTGTACCACAGACTTCTTCCACTCACGGCATAGCTTAAAGAACAGCGGACAGTACAAGTACAAACTCGAAGTGGAGTGCGTCGAGGACGTGCCCCGGAACTGCTCCATTATTCGCTACTACAAGAGGGATAGGAACTACATCGTGGTTGGAACGGACGACGGGTTTATCGCCGTCTACGAGATCCAGAGTAATCATCTCGTGGGTGTGGAATTCTGTCTTCATTCTAGTTCCCTCTGTTTCACAGAAGCCTGAAGGGAGCGGTAGTCGACATCACATCGAAGCAGGACAGTCCCTTCCTTCATCTGTATGTCTCCTGTGAAGGAGACACCGCATACGAAGTGAGCATTAATCAAAACGCGAGGGATGTGAAGGAGTGGAAAGCGGATACGTGCCATATGAAGGGATATGGGTATCATCACACCTACGTGTATCCGGAAGACGATTCTTCAAGCGTCCACTGCTCCTGCGAGGGTATAGCGAAGTGCTGCAGTATCGAGTCTTCCTCCTCTTTCAAGCGCATGGAGCTACACAGCGACAACCAGCTCTTCCTTGTCGACGAAAAGCAGAACCAGTACAAAATCGATATCCGAGACCGGATCGATGATCTGACCGCCTTCTGTATTGTGGATCGAGATATGCAGCTGCGGATTGTGCTGGTTTGTAGGGACTCCAACAAGCTGAACGTGTATACCGATATTCTGCAGCACTACGATCTCCTGGCTTTGTAATGGCTCTTTGTTCCAAACGCATGTCGATTCGCTCCGCTTGTATTTGATTCTGGTCATGAATGAGACAGAGCAGCAAATAAGACTTGCGAACGGCCTGAATCCGTTGCGATGGTGAAGCAAACCGGTTTGATACACAACGTGCTCATTACGAACGTGAATGGTACCATTCTCCTTTCCACGTAAGTCGTTCTGTGTTTCCTTCAGGGAATCAGTTACTGGGATGGATCGAGCGCATCCGAGAGGGGCAGATTCGAGCACGATCTTTATCTCCAATGCAGACCTGAGTGGGCGGAGCTGAAGCCCTCAAAGGAGGACGCGGACAAGGTGGACCAGTTTAAGCCCCACATTTCTCTGGTGGAGTATCCTCCTCGCGAGTGGCGCTGATGTGTAGGGGAAAGTGTGTTGTATATAAGAAGGTGAACGACCTAATATTCTTTATAACGGGGAGCGGCGAATACACGGGATTGATTTGTTGTGTCCTCCTTTCCTGGCTGACGCGTAGTGAACGAGATTCTGGACGTGATTATTAACGGCATGATCGCCATGTGTCCGAAGAAGAGAATGTGGGCGCTGGACTTCAAGGAGGACAACACGTACGGCAAGATGGTGGCTATGCTGGATCAGATTATCTACATGGTTTCCACTCCGTATTCTGGTGACGTGTAGGGACACTACTGCCAGTCCGATATCGTCGTTGCCGATGATCGTGCGAAGATGAAGCCCATAAAATAAGAACTTGTAGCATTGCTGTCGCGTGTTTGTTGCTGCACTTTAATACTATTTCCACTGCCAGTTGCTCATTCCCATTCTCTTTCTCACAAACAACCATTACAGCAAGTTCTCCTTCTCCTTTCTCGTTCTCTCCTTTCTCTCCTGGTAACTCTCCGCGGTGTTCTTCCTGCGCAGTCCCTCGTTGAGGCGCTTTCCCAGCTTTCCTTGTCGGATGTTGTACACGATGAGGATGGTGCCCAAGACAATCATGACAACGAGAACAACCACAATGATTCCCGCGATCTTGGACCCAGGGGTACGGAGCAAGGGATTGGACACCATAATGAAATACAATCCTTCAGGGAAGTCCTTGGGAGGATTCGTGTACATCCGGTAAGTCATCTGCTCCTGCAGCTTATTCACGTTGTCGAACACGTAATCGGCGATCCGCAAGTCGGCCACAAGACGCATGTTGAAGCACACGTTGATCGTCTCCGAGTCGGAGCAGTCGCGGACCAAGTACGGCTTGATGTCGTCCTTCTTCAGCATCAGGATGTCGCGCGTGATGTCGATGAAACGGTCTTTCACTATCGCGTCGAACGTGCTCAGTCCGCAGTTGCTCACCATGTACTTGAAGTCGATGTAGGCGGTGTCCGCTGCCGGGACGGTCGACAGGCAGTTGGAGTAGTCCACGGCGGACCACACCGCCTCGTACTTGTCATATTCGCACGTGCGCACCGCCTCGCCGAAGGTGCGGCGCGGACACGCTCCGTACGTCGTCACGCCCGTGCGCACAGACTCCCAGCCCTTCATCTTGGGACAGTAGACAATGTTGCACGCATAGAGCACCATCTCGGCGATGCCCGCCACGTCGCGACTCAAGCCCTCCTCCACCACCAGACGGTACGCCTTGTACGCCCTCTCGCTCTTGAGGAAGACGGTCGAGGGCTGTCTGCCGTCGAAGAAGTTGCGGTCGTCCACCGCGGCGAGCACGTCGCCCTTGTCGTCGCCCGTCATGCCCCAGATCTCGAACTTCTTGGGGTTCTGCGCGGATGCGTCATACATCGGGTAAACCACCACCTTGTTGACGAACTCGAAGCGGTCGTTGTTGTAGGCGAACTGCACGAAGGCGGGCAGCGTCCGGTCGCGCCACATCGTCTTCACATTGTCGTCGAAGGCGTTGGCAGGCACATACTGCTCGGCGGGGGAGTGGTCGCTTCCAGATGCCGTGCCGCGGTCGGTGCGCTTCAGGCACTCGCCGGACAACAGCGAGCCGTACATGTCGAACACGATGTCGGCAGCGGCGCCCTCCGAGCGGTGCAGCTCCACCGCCAGCACGTTCTTGCCGTTCTGGAGAACGCTCGTGGGCACGGAGGTGCGGCGCCAGAGCAGCGAGTCGTAGCGGTCGACGGCGGTGGAGGCGTGGGTCACGCCCTCCGCCGCCATGTTGCGACGCGCCACCTCCTTGCCGTTGATGTAGGCGATCGCGCCGTCGAAGATCTCCAGGTCGAACGCGAACAGCGGGTACTTGCCGCGGTTATCCACCGTGAATTCCTTGCGGAAGTACGCCGTGTTGGCGGCGAAGCTGCCGAAGGTGTCGTGGTTGGCGGTCGCCCAGCTCTTGTCGTTGAAGCCGAGCGTGTTCCACTTGGCCGCGGGCGCCTTCGCGCCGTTGTAGAACTTCATGTCGAGGCGGTCCATGATCGCGAAGTTGACCGTGAAGTACTCCGTCTTCTCGCCCTTGTCGTTGTCCAGGAACGGCGACGCCAGCACGTCGTCCCACGCGTCCTTCACGATCAGCTCCAGTCCCGCCGCCCAGGAGCCTCCGTTCTTCGCCTTCATCGCCACCGCGTACTCGCCGTTCGGCAGACACATCTCTCTCTCGAACGCAGCGTCCGAGAACTTGTGATTCAGCACCTTCTTCCCTGACTCGTCCGTGACTAGCACCGAGTCGCCGCCGCCGCCCTCCTTTCGCACGAAGGAGACGAACGCCTGGCCGTCGGGACACGTGCCGACGTTGAAGGTGACCATCGCCTCGCCCCGTCCCTTGTCGTTCTCCGTGAACAGTGTGATGTTGTACGACCCGCGCTCGGTGAAGGAGCCGCTCAGCGTCTCTCCGTCGAACGTGACCGTCGAGGGCAAATCACCCTCCACCTGGATCTCGCGATACACGCCCTCCACCGTGACGCGCACGCTGAACTTCTGTCGCAGCAACAGCGCCAGGTGGTTCTTGTCCGGCTTGACGGTGGGGGGCTTCTGAACCTCCGTTGAAAACGTCTTCGCCACCGTCATCGACCCTCTCAGGAGCTCCGCGACGTAGAGCATGCCGTCCTCACGGTACAGCCGCACGATGCAGATGAACTGCGGGGGGCGCATGCACGTGAAGGTGGCGCGGTACTCGTCGCTGGGGACGCACATCGAAACGCCATAGTAGCCCTGCGGAATCATGGCCGCCTCGGCCACCGTCGCGTTCGTGTTCGCGTTCTGCAGCAGGAAGGACGAGGGACTGTTGCCCGTGGCGAACGTGTAGAAGGCCTTGCCGTACTGACAGCCGATCACCGTGATGGCGAACGTCTTGGTCGCGGCGCCGCCGCCGTTGGACGCGATCACCGTGATCGTCGTCTGCGCCAGCGGCAAGTGCGTCATGCCCTCGATCTGCAGGGTCTCCAGGTTCAGCGCCAGACCGTCGGGCAGCGCAGGGTCGAAGTCCCAGCTCACCGGGTTGTTCTCGGCTCGCAGCTGGATGGGGGAGATGGTCTCAAACTGGTTGATGGTGATGGCGCTCAGCGGGGCGCCGTCCTTGTCCGTGATCGTCAAACCCGTAGGGGGCGCAACGTAGCTGACCGCGAAGGAGACGGTGGTCGTGTACGTGACTCCCTGCGACGACGCGGTGATCGTGTACACGGTCTCCTCGCTGTCCTCGCGCGGCGTGCCGCTGATGACGCCGTCTGCCTGCAGCGTCAGACCGTTCGGCAACGCGGGCGTGACGGAGAAGGAGAAGGAGGCCGAAGGCACGCCGAAGAAGAGAGGAGCGTTGCTGGCGATGGGAGCGCCGCGGTAGTAGTGGGTGTGGGGCACCGCGTACGTGAAGGAGGATGACGGCAGATGCCAGAAGAGCGAAGCGGGCATGGGCGTTTCCTGGTTCTGCCCGGGCTTCCTGTAGTGGAGGAGCATTCCGAACTTCTTCGCGTTGGAGAAGAACTCAAGCTTTATCGGGTAGTACCCCACGTTTTCGAAGGCGCGGGAGACGCCGACGCCCTCCATGCCGTCGCGGCAGGACCAGCTGTTGAGCACCAGCTCGTTGTTGATCCACAGCCGCGAGCCGTCCGCGCTCGATATGCGGAGGAAGTAGTTGCCGGGCGTGTCCACGTGGAAGAAGCCGGTCCAGACGACGTAGAAGCGAGGGAACACGTCCTGCGGAATGCCCTCCCACGCGAAGCCGCTCGCCATTTGCTCGTGGTTGATGATCTCGTCCGTGCCCTCGTGCACCAGCGTCAGCAGCGAGGACGGGAACGACGTCAACTTGCAGACGTCCTCGGAGTCCTCGAGACGGTAGTACTGCGCGTGCAGTCCGGGCAGCGGAGAGCTGCCGATGCTAATGTGGATCGCCTTCTGCGACTCGCCCAGCGGACCCGCGGCGCACACGGTGTAGTCGCCGTCCATCTCGACGTCCGACGAGCCGCTGATGACCCCAGAGACCGCGTTGATCGCCAGTCCCTGCGGCAGCGCCGGAGTGATCGAGAAGCCCGTCAGATACGAGCCGGTGACGCGAGGGACCTCGGTGCTGATGGCGGCGCCGACGAAACTCATGAAGCCTGCCGACGAGAGGAACGACGGAGCGCGCCCGCCGACGAAGGTGACCAGCTGGTTGATGACGGTCTTGGGAAGTCCCGCAGCGGCAGACTCGTACTGCAGCTTCAGTCGCGCGGCGCCTCGGTAGTTCAGGTAGTAGATGCGCATCAGGTGACGACCCGACGACAGCCCGATGGAGTCGGTCTCCGAGCGTGTCGTTTCGGAGCGGCCTTCGATCACGATCAGCGGCGTTGTGGCGTCGTCGAAGTAGATGGCAGCCGCGTCGGAGGCGGTGAGCGTGAAGGTGTAGCTGGCAGCCGCGCCGATGTTCAGGTAGCCGGTGATGACGGCGGAGAAGGACTCGCCGATCTTGCTGCTCAAGCCAGGCCAGGTGTGCGTCTGCTCCTTCGCGTAGTCGTCGCGCACGTCCAGCTCCTCCAGGACCACGCACTGCTCGGCGAGCGCCGCGTAGTACCAGTCCTCGGGGAATAGGAAATAGTCGTTCGCCTCGGTGAAGTAACACGCGGACAGACCCTGGATGTTGGCATCTGTCTTGCCTACAGCTCACAATCCCCCATCACTCCCACTTCGGTAGTCGAGCGTGAACGACGTGGAGACGGAACCGAAGGAGTTGGTGCCAGTCACTTGGTACGTCACCGCCGCGCGATTCCCAGTATAGGTTCCCGAAATAACGCCAGTCGTTTCGTTGAAGGACAGTCCAGACCCGATACTCGGTGCAATGCTGTAGGAAGCAAACACGGTATTGCCAACGAAATGAATGGGAAGGGAGGCCAACTCCGAAAAGATGATCTGCTTGCTGAATCCAGAAGAGATGTACTCCGGCTTGCCGATCACTACTCATGATGCGCGACATGCACGGAAACCCCCAAGGGAAAACGTCCCATAGTTTTGTCTGCTGACGATAGTGTACGACGTCATTGGAGACCCCTCGGTAGGGGTGCCGCAAATCTGGCCATTGGCGAAATAGAGTCCCTGCGGGAGGGCGGGGGTGATAGTGGGGCTACGAACGACGTTCGTGCAGCTAATGTTTCTTGCAACGCCCGACGTCAGAACAATGGTGCCGGAGTCGCAGACAATGGAATCAGCGAAAGCAGCTACGGATGAACTCCAGCGCCATTCCAAACCCTCGAGAACTATGCAAACGCACAGCACAAGACGAGCGAGTCGAATCATTTGCGTTTTTGCGAGAAATGAGACTTTCGCCACTGTTGAAAAGACCGCCATAATCGAATTCCAATCGAATTCCATACCATTTCCACGACGAAACTCCATTCATCTTGTTCACAACAAACACGCCATACTACAAGTCAATAAAAGGGTACGACGCCATCAGCTGAATGCCGCACACGCCCGGACCATCTCCGCTCAATCCCAAACGGACGTATCCGTTCTCTCCCCACGCACTTCCCCAGCTGTTCTTCACGATGTAGTACCCGCTCTCGTCCGTTCTGTCGTACCCAACGGCCAGCACGCCATGGTTGAGATTCGTCCCGCAGCCCGAGCTCTTGATCACTCCCGACTTGTAGTTCTGGAAGACCGCCGTATCCGCTTCAATGGCCACAGCCACCGGGTTCTTTGAAATCGCCTTCAGCATCTCGTATTCGTTGCTCTCGGGAACGTCGTAGTAGCCCAGAATGCTCGTCACCAGCTCCACCTTCTTGCAACTCCCCTCCACGCCGCGATACGGGTAGGATTCCTCCGTCGGCACTCCGTTCGACATCACGAACTCGAAGGCGTTCGTCATCAGCCCTCCCTGGCAGCCACTGTCGCCGTGATCGCAATCCACGAGATACTGCGGCGAGAAGCTGAGCAACTGTCCCGTCTTGATGGCATACGCGCCTTCGATCGATCCCACCGTTGAAAAGGCCCAGCAGGAGCCACAGGACTGCTGATTCTTCACGGAGGACACTGCGTGCTTCTCTCTCCAATCCACACTCGTCGGAATACCAGAGAGCGTCCTCGCGGTTGAAGGCGTCGTCGCCTTCCCCGAAGAAGCGTGCTGCTGCATAAGGACCCTGTTGAACACGAACTTCTCCTGGAACTCCTCCAACGTGAGGTCGGAAAACGGAGTCACGCCCAATGTGTACGAATCTTGCTTGGCGTTGTGCTCCTTAATGATCTCGAGGTTTCGCTGGAACACCCCCTTCCTGTACTTCTCTTCCGCCTCGGAGGCGTACACTCGCTGGAACTGGCTCTTGAAGGCGGAAAACTGGCCCTCCAGCGTGAGCTCTTCCGTCGCAAGCGCGACAACGAACAAGAGGATGAACACGCACTGCATTTCTGCTGAAGACGGATAATCGGGAGTCGGAATCCTTGGGGTGTGTGGGGTTGTGTTTCCAACAAGGAGGTCAAGCCAAAGCGGTCCACTCACCTACGTGTTGGCGCTGATAGAATACAGAACAGTTCATGCCACGCTGTTTCAAAAAGGACGACACACTCATCGGGTTCGCATAGGATTGTTGCAGCTCATAGGAGAATCGGCCGAAGCTACTCTTCTTCGTGAAAATCAAGTAGTCGCTCTCCTTCAGGATCATCATGTCCATGATCGCGCGCTTCGTAAACGCCATCCACTTGTCCCTCCCTCGCTTCCCCGTCTTCGCCTCCGCGCTGTGTCCAACGGCGAACTCGTCCGCCGTCACCACGATCGGCGTGTTGTGCTTCTGGAAATACGCGCGCAGCCGGCGGATCGCGTAGTCCGAATCGGACGACAGAAACACGCTCAAGTCGCGGTACCGCAGCTTCTTCCGGTACAAGAACCACTCCACGCGCTGCTGCGCGGCGTCGATCGCCTGCGTGGGCATCATCATCTTCTCCACGAAGTTGGCGCGCTGCCCGCCCAGCCGGATCTGGATGCCGATCATCGTCTTCTGCTTCAGCACGGCGAGGTGGTCATTGATGAGCGTACACAGCTCCTGCGACGGGTTGAACAGCAGCTTCAGCAGCACCGACCGCATCTGGAAGCCCAGCGTAACGCCCTTCTCGTTGGCGGAGGACACGGGAACGAGTCCGGCGTTCTGGAGGGGCGTTCGGCAGAACTGCGGGTTCAGCGACTTGGCGGAGAAGTCGGAGTAGGTGTGGAGGACGAAGGAGCGGTGAGGACAGATTTGCGACAGCGGCGTCTTGTAGAAATAGGCGCCGTTTTTGGGGTTGGGGATGTAGGTGCAGGTGGTGTGTTTCAGCTGCTCGTCTAGAGATCAAATAGGTGGGCAGAGACGACACTTCCACATGTTGCACATGTTGGGGAAGGGAGCGAAGAAGAGATTGCACGCGTAGTTGCCGTGACTCCGAACTACGTGTCAGTGGGAACGAACGGTGCAACTTGCAAATGCCTTCTTCGTCACGACGCTGAACAGGACGGTCGTGAACACGCCGCGCATCATGTTCCCGACGCCCGACTGAGGGTGCACGTTGTAGATTATCAGAGGCTTCTTGAGGGCGTTTCGCTGGCGCTCCATCGTCAGATGCAGCCACTCGTTGAGCAGCTGCTGCTGATTGGAGATCGCGTCTGCGTTCTGCAGGGAGGGAGTTGGCTGAAGAGAGAGAGGGTCTGCTTTCTGCAGGGAGGGAGTCGACTGAAGAGAAACGCGCGTTGTTGCAAATGCGACGAACGAGCTCGTCTCATTCCTCTCGGATGGAAGAATGTCCTCTTCCTCGTCAACAAACTCCGCTCCGCTTGGTTCCAGCGAGGGTGGATCACTCTCTTCCGAACTCTCTTCAGAACTCTCCGTTGGAATGGAGGTTGTTACTGTATCTTGCTGTTGCGTTGGAACGGTCTCCTCCGCTGAAACAGCAAAGATGTTGGAGATCAACGGCGATTCGGTCGTTAGTAGACTCACGTTCACTGTCACCTCTGTTGGGGCCATTTCATCCTTCTGAGGAGTCACATCCTTGTCGTAGTCACGAAAATCGCAACGCTTCGTCCTATTCCTGACTTCTCGATGGAATCTCTACGTCAACGGATTGTATTCGCAATTCATACAATCCGCTTGCAGGAAGTGTGCGGCATCAAAGTGAACGAGAGAGGACGCAGTAAAGTGACGGAAACAGACTCGGAGTGCTACAGAGAAGAAGAGAGAGTACACAAAGAAGAGGAACAGCACCCGCCTCATCTTTACTGATTCCCTCTCCCGTACAAACAGAGTGAGACAGCACGCGTATCTTGGGATACAACAAACACATCCATTTTACACTCTTCTTGACATTCTTCTTGGCAAAGTACTTGGATACGAACGTCGAGCTCCCCACCGTCTTCCGCCTGTGGAACACGGAGCATTTCAGCCCCTGCGTCCGCACGTAGTCGTAAGCATTCACCGAATACCCATACGCCTGCTGCAGCTCCGCCGCGAGCAGTCCGTAGCTGCTGCCCTGCGAGAACACCAGATAGTCGCTCTCCTTCAGCAGCAGGATGTCCGAGATCGCGCGGTTCATGAAGCTGGTCCGCTTCTTGTCGCCGTACGCCATCACCTTCCCGGGGGCGCTGTGTCCGATCTCCCACTCGCTCACGGAGTACACCCAGCCGGGAGAGTGGTCGTTCAGGATGGTGGTGAGTTTGTTGAGCGCGAAGGTGCTGTCGGTGGACACGAACACCACCGAGTTGGTGCTGTTCAGCCCGTGGCTCTGCGCGTACGTCAGCACCTTGCTCGCGAACACCTTCACCGAGTTCGGGCCCAGGAAGAGTCGTTCTTTGTAGTTCGCCTTCTTCCCACCAAGTCGCATCTGCACGCCGATGATCACCCCGCGCTGCTTCAGATCCGCTATGTGGCGGTTGATGCCCTCGCACAGCTCCTCGTGCGGGTTCATAATCAGCGGCAGAATCGCTTTGCGGAAGGCGACGCCCAATTGCACATTACGCATCGGACGTGCGTTGGCAGGCAGAATGCCCATCTCCTTCAACTGGTCGCCGTACAGCGTGTAGTTCAGCAGCCCCTTCGTTGCGTCGGAGAAGGTGCCGAGGACGATGGCATTCGTGGACCACAACTGCGAGAAGTGCTTCGTCTTTATTCCCTTGACCAATGGCTTGTTCTTGTAGAAGTCCCAGATGCTGAAGTTGCCCCTCCGGTACACGACTAATCATCATCTGCACGGAACGTCCCAACTCGACCCCTTCGCGCTCATATTCGGAAAGGGAGGGAAGAAGAACTTGAAAAAGCTGTCACGAGGAAACGCAACTAGTCATGAGCCCAACCACACAATGCAACTCTGAACCGCGCGATTCGTCAGAGAGCCCACGGCAAGAGCCGTGACGTAACCGCGGATGATGTTTCCGAGTCCCGATTCCTTGTGAACCTTGTACAGAATGACTCGATCCGTGCGCTCGCTCTCCTGCTGGATCTGGTTTTGCTTCACGAGGAAGCGATTAAAGAGACGCTGCTGTTCCTGGTCAATCCCAAACGCAGCACCCTCCTCTCTACACCATCACACTGCGGATGAAGAACAACGGAAGGAGGCCTTCTTCGATGTCTTCATTGAAGGCATCTACAGTCGAAGAGGGAGAAGGAGCCGAAGGCAGCTGCGTGGAAGCCTTGTTCGTTGGAGTGGATTCTCTCACCTGTTCCTCTTTCCTTTCCCTGACTCCTTTCTCGCGATCTAAACGGAATGATACTACAAGTAATCCTATGAAATGAAGAGGACAATTCGACATGAGAAAGATGAGCGAGTCGCTGCTGTTCTACTCATCACAGCATATCACCACAATCAACATTCAAAAAGAAAGGCAGAGATTGGTAGAAGGGGTACAGAGACCAAAGACTACCCATGAATCGCGTAGAGCAGCACGAACACTCCGACTCCGTTCGACTTGTGCACTACTTTGCTGTCTTCGTTTTGGAAAAGACCGTCGCACCCAGCTTCCCTCAATCGCCCGAGAGAGTACGCACAGTTGAACAGCAGATGGAACGATGCTGTGATCACGAAGACGGCAAAGAGGACACAAAACCTCATTCCGTCAACGGTTTGAGTGTCACAATCGCCTCAACGATTTGAATACAGCAACCTCCTCCCATGAACTCCATAAAAGCAGCAACCCCATTACCATACAACAATCCCTATCAACCACTTCAACACATCAATCCCCATCAGTTCTGTAAAAAACACCGCACAAGCAACTGAGTCTAGCAGCAACCAAACTGACTTAGAACACATGTGTAGCTCTCTTGCTGGGAGGGATGAGATCCTCGGGCAAGGTGTCGGGCAGCGCCTTTCCAGCCATCTTCTCGTTCACAAGCCACATCGCCACAGCGAACTCGCCAGCGTCCATCTTGCCATCCTTGTCAATATCGGCGAGCTCCCAGATCTTTCTCAGGTCCGACATCTCCAGGTCGCTCTTCATCAGCACCGTCTTCACCGCGCTGCCGCTCGCCTTGCCGTTGATCTGCTTCAGCGTCGCGAACACGTTGTCGCACTCCGCCTTGTGCGCCGCCGTCACTCTCCACGTCGCCGTGCCCTTCTCCAGCTCCACCTCCGCGAACGGGTTGTCGCCCTCGTCGTCCGCCTCCTTGCCCTCCTGCTGCTCGTTGGGCTTCGGCAGCATCTCCATGATCTCGGGGATGTCGTGCGACAGCACCTCGTCCAGCGCGTCGAACAGCTCCGGCTTGTACTTGGGGAACGTCGTGAAGTCCATGTTGCTCACCACCTGCACGAAGCGGTCCAGGTTCGGGAAGTCGCCTACATGTCACGGCAGCGCGACACGCCCACTCGGCGGGAGACGGTACTCGGTCTGGATCATCTGGAAGATCTCGGGCATCTGGTCGATGAGCTCCTGCTGCTTCTTTTGCTACGCGTGAACGCCGCCACGCACACTCACCTTGCTGAACACCTTCGGCATCTGCTTGCGCAGGTACGACAGCAGCAGCGCGTGCGCCTTCGACACGCGCGCGCGGCGCACGAGGTCGTTGATCTTGCGCAGCAGCGAGTTGCTGGGCAGGCCGCGCAGGTCGGCGAACAGGTCCATCTGCTCGACGGCGAAGAGGTCCTTGAAGTAGTCGTAGCGCAGCGGCTGGTCCCAGAAGGAGCCCAGGTACACGCGCGTCACCTCGGGGTTCTTGATCACGCGGCCCAGCGACCACATCAGCGCGCCATAGCTACCCATGAATCACTGCGCACAACCGCACATTCTCATCAGCTGCTGCTTGTCCACGCTGTCCGCCTTGTTCAGCACCACGCGCACCTTGTCGTCGTTGCCCTACGCGTCACCGCCGCGCCGCGACGCTACGTGGAGCGCCTCGATGGCCGCCTTCATCTCGTCGCTGATGTCCAGCTTGTGCGCGTCGAACAGAATCAGAATGCGGTCGGCGCGGTCGGCGAAGTAGTGGATCACCTCCGCGAAGTCGTACGTGCGGTTCAGGCGCTGCTTCTCGCCCGACAGCACACCCGGCGTATCGATGAAGGTGATGGACTTCAGCACGGGCGACGGCACTTGCACCACTTCAAAACGGTTCAAGAAGCCGGAGCCGAACTGCTGGAGGCTGTTGAAGGGCAGGTCCGCGGAGACCGCGGCCGCGTTGCCGGGAATCACGCGCTCGCTGTCGCCGAACATCACGGAGATGAATTTGTCCGTCGTGGGCTCGGGACCCACGCGCATGCCCTGGTAATCGCACTCGAGCAGGTAGCGAATGAACGAGGTCTTACCGACCGAGTACTGACCAATCAGCAGGACCATGGGCTTGGCCTCGAAGTCGTTGTCGTTCATCAGGGTCTCGTAGAACTTATCGTACATGTATGTCTCTTCAATGGGGAGCATTTTCTCAGAATAACTAGGAGATCACGCCGCATCGAAAAACGCACATTGCTTGCACGCGTTGTGTAATGTCACGGATCACAGGATTATCCTGGCTGAAGAACTCGCCGGCCGTTTCTACTGCACGGGTTAGCCCATCCCTGCGGAGACACAAGCAACGTACCTGCCCTCTTCTTTGCGGGTCTCGGAGTGGCGGCAGCGGGGGCAGCAGGCTTCGTTGCGGGTCCGTATCTGGCCTCCAGCTCGCTGAACAGCTGGTCTTCCTTTCCCTACACTTCATTCCCAAAACGCGCAAACAACGGCATAGGCGGCGAGAATTTGGTCCACCATGCTCAGCTTCTCTGGGTTGTATTGCTTATAGAACTCAATCAGTCGGTTGCGGTACGAAGAGTCTACGCACTAACACCGTCGCTATCTTGCCCCACTTGTCTACGAACGTAAGCCCAACACCACAGCCAACCTACCGACGACATTTGTGAATCTTTAACAACAGGAATTGATGGCATGCCTTGATCGAGAATCATCGATGAAACTCCCAATACAACCACCCGTTCTGTCCGTCCCTTCCCTCAGTGCGTCAGTGCGAGTTATGATATCAATAGAGGCCATGGAATGCAACAACGAAGGATCGAACACCATTCTTCGTGATGAAAGGGAGGGGAATGGGTGCAGGGACAGGCACAGCGAGTGGAACAGAGCACGTGGGTGACAAGGAAACACGGAATACAAATGGCAACGGACTACGAACAGTTTAGCTTTTTGAACTCCTCTTCTATGAAATTGCGAAGCGAAAAGAGCTATCCGTCAAACGGGAGAACCTCGACTCACTGTGCACTTCACCTTCCCCAGAGGGATGTTGTGGTTTGCAATCCCGGCGATGAGGTATTTGCCGCAGCAGGGGGCGACGACAGCGTTGCATTGCTACGCATCAGCACCAAGCGGGAATCCGACTTCATATGTGTATATTTGGTACTTCAGGGAATCGTTTTCGAGAATGTCGTAGCCCTTCCAACACCGACCCAAGGCAGACAGAAACACCTTCTCGTATTCCATGTGGTCGATGGTCGACATCATCACCTCTCCATTCTGCGTCAGTCTGGGAATGAGCGCGCACAACAGCCACTACACGAACTCGATGCTCGTCGATTCCGTTGTTTCGCGAAACACTCGATTCAGATTCTTCACAGAGAGCATATCCAGGAAGGAGTCGCGTTTCTCAGGCGATTTGTGATTGTGTCCTCGGCGAGGATTTCGCCTCTATTCGATGGGAAAATGGATTGTGTGTGCGATGCAATTGCAATTGTGGAGTCATGGGGAAGGCGAGACGATGAAAGGCAACAGAGCCCAAATACGGAGAAAGGAGAGCGAGAAGGAAGATAACGCAAGGAGAGAAGAACGGCACAACGAATCCGAGGAGAGGACCATGAGTGGCAACACCGCTTCGTTTAAGTTTAACTTCTTCGACGTCGTTCCCAGCGCATGCGCTTATCCCTAGAATCAGGGGAATCAGGCGCAGGAGACAGTCACGAGCGACAGCAAGCGCATGAACGGAGAAGAGCAAAAGAAGAGCGCCTTCTACGTTTCCACGGAGAGTGCTCCCATCTTCGAGGATTTCCCTTGCTTCCCCCTGAACGTGTATTCTCATCGTTGATTTTCTATGACACTGTAGTGCAAACCTCCATTTCATACACTACGCCGGTGCTATCGGAGGCGCCACCGATATCGTTCCCGGTCAGTTTGAGGGTGTTAGCTGTATCTCTCTTGTAATGGATAGGAGGCCACCGCATTTGGCAGGGGTGTATCGATCTTCTCCACTACTTGGAGGAGACCGATCTTCCCGTGAGCCCCTCTACTGTTGTGGTTGAGCTGGGCTGCGGTCACGGACTTCCCGGGTGCTACATGCTCCGCAAGGGAGCCACCGTGTATTTCCAGGACTACAACGAGGATTCCCTGGAGAAGGCAACGCTCCCGACGATCGTCGTGAACTGCGGTGTCGGTGCGGTGTCAAAGTCTGCGTTTCCTGTCCTCATTCACTGTAGGTGCAAGTTGATCTGTGGCGATTGGAGCCAGACTGCCGGCATGATTCACGAGCCGAAGGTGGACATTATTCTGGCGAGTGACACGATCTACACGCCGGCGACCATTCGCTCGTTCATTTCGGTGGTGAACGCGATTGCCTCTCCCGACACGATGATTATCATCGCGTCGCAGCGGTACTACTTCGGTCTCGGAGGCGGAACCCAGGCGCTGTGCACGATCATTTCGGAGATGGGCATTCCGCTCCAGGTGGAGGTGTTGAAGACGCTGGGAACGGATTCTGTGAAGAGAGATATCATTCGTCTGACCAAAACCGTAGTTTAGTGTTTCGTTTTGTTGCTTTGTTTGAAAGGTGTTGCTTTGTGTAGAGGAGAGTCATTTGCTTTGAATGAAGGGAGTGACTTGTTTTGATAGAATGTGGTTTTGAGAAAGAAAGGACCACTATGATGACATCACGCGATTCAAAGAGAATGACTACCAGAGAATGTTCACCATCGAAACAACTCCCCCCTTTCCAACAAACACGCCCTAAAAGACACTATTGCTTGGCTTCCTTCGCATTGCGCTTCCGCTGCTTCCTCTTCGCCAGTTTGTCCTCAAAACCGTTCTCAAACAGGAACTGCTTCGCCACACGCAGCGACTTGCTCACCTTGCCCAGCATCACCAGCACATCCTTCTCCTCCACGTTCTTCAGCTCGCTGCACTTCTTCTTCGTCAACGCCTCGATCGCCTGCAGCTTCGGCACCGCGTTCACCGTCACGAACGACATGGCCGTGCCCTCTCGCCCAGCACGCGCCGTACGACCCACGCGGTGAATGTAGTCGTACGGGTCCAGCGGCAGGTCGAAGTTCACCACCAGATCCACCTGCGGGATGTCCAGACCACGCGACGCCACATCCGTGCAGACCAGCACGCGGCTCACGGCGTTGCGGAACTTGCCGATGGCAGCGTCGCGCCGCTTCTGGTCGAGAAGCGAGTGCAGGCACACGTTGTTGATCTACGCGTGAGAGCGAAGCCGTGCGCCCGACGTGGAACACGCGGAGGAGCTCGGAGAGGAGCTGCGCCGCCTTGCAGGAGTTGCAGAACACGATGGCGGACGACTTGGTCATCAGACGCTTCTTCTTGGCGTCCTCGCTCTCCTCCTCGTTCGCCACTACCCGTAAGTCATCGCCCTCTCTCCTACTGCTGTGGACCATGAAGTACACGAAGTACACGAACTTCACGTGGTCCGGCACCAGCAGGTAGTACTCCTCCAGCGAGTCCACCGTCGTGATCTCGTTGTTCGTCGTCTCGGGCACGTACTCGTACTCGGGCACGATGCCCATCTCCTTCTACGCATGACACGATGTGGCTTGCGCTACGATGGTCTCTCTCACGGAGTTGTCGTAGGTGGCGGTCATCATCAGGAACTTGGGCGGCTTCACGCAGCGCTCCTTCAGAATGGACACGATCTGTTTCACCTCGCCCTGCAGCGTGTCCGTCAGCATGCGATCGCACTCATCAATCACGATGAAGCCGAGACGCTTCGTCACGGGAGGCTCTGCCGTCTGCAAGTGCTGGAGGAAGCGTCCCGGAGTGGCGATCACGACGTGGGGACGCTGGCGCAAGGATTCCGCCTGCGCTACGAAGTCGCCGCCGCCAATGATGAGCGACACGCGGACATGGATGGGGGCGCCGAATGCCTCCATTTGATCGTCGATTTGCATGGCCAATTCGCGCGTCGGAGTGAGGATCACCGCATACACGCCGTACGGATCGGCAGAGAGGCGCTGGAGGATAGGGAGGGCAAACACCGCGGTCTTACCGCTACCTGTCGCTGAAACGCCAGTCACGTTCTTGCCGCTCAACACTTCCGGAATGCAGTACTTCTAGAGCTGAGTTTGTGTAACGCTTCCATACTTGCACCGGCGTCGGTTTGACGATTCCCATCGAGTTGCAGCACTTCACTACCCAATCGTTCAGTCCCAGGTCGGAGAAAGTGAGTCTGTCCTCGACGTCCTTCACTGCGTGCTTCTCCGCTTGCAAAGTGATCTCTTTTGTCTCCGTCACCTTTGGACTCGCACTCTTCATTCTCTTCGAAAACATAGAGAACATCGCAGAGTCATCGTCGCTTCCGTCCATGGCTTGGCTTTCTTTTGCGAAAGAGATGGCGTGATGAGAATACGGGGGGTGGTTGGGGTCAGGGAGGAGAAGGGAAGGGATGACTGTTTTGTGTTACTTGGAGTTTGAATGACTTGACGAGGGGATGAGTCCAGTTTGAAGGGCACTCTCGATCATGTCGCGCTTCAGGCTCTCCCTTCACTGATTCCATCAGCTCCATCGGACCACTCCGATTTCACAATCACTCCACCCCTTTCCTGTTGAACCAAAAACGCCCATTCTTTTGGAAAACCCATTCCCACTTCGGATAATCATGGATTTCGAGGACATAAGGAAGAGCAAATCCAAGAGATATAAGAAAATTGAGAATCTGGGAGGAGGCGGAGGAGGAACGGTCTCGATCGTGGTAGGCTGGCTTATCGCTTGTTTTTCCGAGTAGAAAGACGAGCTAAAGAACAGAGAAGCGGTAATGAAGATTAGTCGAGCCACAATTCTGTCAAGTGGCATTCCCATGGAGTATATTCGCGAAATGAAGTTCTATTCGGAGCTTGGAACATGCAACCATCCCAACATAGTGAAAGTAAACGTTCGATGAATCGATCAGGGGCAGATGTACGACTGCTACGTGGATAACAACCGCGTGCACCTCATAATGGAGCGGTGTCGCGGCGACCTGCTCGATTTGATTAGCAACAAGGATGTGGAGCTCACCGTCGCCGACGTGAAGGCCATCCTGTTTGACGTGCTATCACCGTTGAAACTGCTGCATGCTCGTTACATTGCGCACAGAGTGGGAGAGGAGGGTTGTCATGAGCTGTAGGATATAAAGCCGGAGAACTATTTGGTGGGCTCCGACAAGCGGTTGCGTTTATCTGACTTTGGTCTATCTCGCTACGTCGGAACGCCGCGTCGCTACACAACAAAGGTGCAAACATCGTAATCAATGCTCCGGAGCGTGACATGTAGCATCTATCGCGCTCCTGAGGTCCTCATGAAGAGCACACAGTATTCCACTGCCATTGATATGTGGTCGGTGGGTTGCATTCTCGGCGAATTGCTCCTCCGTGCGCCGTTGTTCCTGGGCGAAGTGCGCCCTCGTCTCCTTACTGACGCGTAGAAGAAATGGGAAGTGCTCGCCTCCATCATGTACTTCTTGGGGACGCCCAAGGTGGAAGACTGGCCCGTACGAGGTGAATTGTGAAAGTGAGGAATAGGAAATGGTGTCCTATCCCAACTACATGGAGTTCGACAAGACATACGTGAGACAGAATCCGGAAGTTGTTTTCGCGGGCTGGCCGTCCGATGTGGTTGATCTGCTGTATCGGATGTTGGACTATAACCCGAAGACGCGCATTACTGCGGAAGAGGTTGTTGTGCGCAGTTGCTTTCACAAATAGGCGCTCAATCACCCGTTCTTTAAGAATGAACCTGAAATGACTCCCTTTTCAGATCTTCTGTATTGGAAGTGGATTGTTTGTTGTCTTGTTCTAGTTTAGCAGTGTTCATTTGTGAAGTGGAGAACACTCCTCTCATCTCAAGCACATCTCCTCTCAAAGAAGGAAATGCAAACCTCCTCTCAAAGAAACAACCCACAACTACACAGCCATCTTCATCTTAATCGAGTCATACGGATCATAACCCTCCTAACCCTCAACACACACCCCAACCCCTACAAGAACAAAATCCTCGTACACATAGTCTTCAATATTCGCAGAATTCTTCGTAATCCGCAACTACCCCTTAATCGCCTCTCCAACGCCTACCGTCGGGAAGGGGCGCGGAACCCTGTCCAACTGCTGTCGCAACGCTTCCTCGTGGTTCACATACACGTGCGTGTCGCCGATCACGTGAATGAACTCGCCGGGCTTGTATCCCGTGATATGCGCCAGCAGAATCGTCAGCAGCGAATAGGACGCGATGTTGAACGGAACGCCGAGACCCATATCCGCAGAGCGCTGGTACATCTGGCACGACAAGTACCCATTCTGAACATAGAATTGGGACATCACGTGGCAGGGCGGCAACGCCATCTTCTTCAGTGCGCACGGATTCCACGCGGATAGGATGATGCGACGGTTGTACGGATCCTCCTTCAGCAATCGAATCACCTCCTTCAGTTGGTCGTAGCCCTGGTCCGTGTAGTCCGCATCGCGCGTAGAGTACTCCGCGCCGAAGTGGCGCCACTGGAATCCATAAATCGGGCCCAAATCGTCCACTTCGTTGTCGGTCAAGCCGATGCGGTCCAGGTACTCGCGCGATCCGTTGCCCTCCCAAATGTGAACATTCTTTTCCTATTCTTGAGCATATGAAAACAGCAATCACCTTCAGAATTCGGCCATCCGTGCTCCCGTGAATGAACCACAGCAACTCCTCCACGATGCCGCGCAGAAACACCTTCTTCGTCGTCAGCAAGGGAAACGACCCGTTTGCGAGCGAGAAGCGCATCTGTGTTCCAAACACGCTGCGCGTGCCCGTGTTCGTGCGGTCAATGCGCAGGGCTCCGTGGTCCAAGATGTAGCGAATGAGGTTCAAGTACTGCATCTCTTCATGCTCCTACGCATGACCACTCCGCTCCACAACCACGCTTCTGTCGGTGCGGTAGGGCGGGAGAAAGGACTCGAAGCCGCGCGTATACTCCGTAAAACGGTACACCATGTTCTTCTCCACCAAATCCTCTCCCTTCTTCTATACACTCACAATCCGTAATTCTTGCATACCGTCAGTGAAAATACGGGAGGAATTGCGGGGAAATACGTATCGCACTCCACATCATTGTCCACCTCCGTGAGATAGAGTTTGGCGCACTCCGGCAGTTGAATCGCCTCACGGTAGATCTGCCCGCCGCCGATCACGAAGGTGCTCTCCACCTTCTCCTTCAACTCGTCCTTCTGCGTCAAAATCAGCGCCTCATCGATGGAACGGCACACAAACACCGTGTCCGGCAGATTCAGCTTCCTACTCCATGAATCGCTCGAAACGCGCGCTACGCTCTCAACTCCGTATCTCGGGACACGATGATGTTGATGCGGTTGCTCAGCGGACGGAACTTGTCGGGAAACGACTGGTACGTCTTCCTTCCCATAATTACCGCGTTCTGTTTGGATGCGTCCTATTCCATCAGCACACTGCCACGAAGGAAATACGACGGTCGTCGTGGTCAGATTCTTGAAGAACTTCATATCCCCGCTGAGACGCCACGGCAGTCCGCCCTCCTTTCCGATGCCGCGGAGGGTGTTCATGGCCGCCACGATGCTGAAACGAAGCACGCTCATCCGATCTTGAAATAAAGGGGAAAAACGTCGCCGAATTCGACCTTCCCCGAATCTGAAACGGAGAAGGGTGGAAAAAAGGATGGGGATGTGGAAAAATCGACCATGCCGTTCTCCATTTCTCGCCTCTTCACAGAATCCTTTAACCCACCTCAATTGAGTTATGTTTGGACGTTCCATTGCCG